>ENA-OQER01000237-OQER01000237.1-human-gut-metagenome-genome-assembly--contig:-NODE-237-length-31162-cov-13.428291_pt1 | contig 31162 bp, 34 predicted proteins | sample MGYA00242797_ERZ504639 | MGnify/ENA primary metagenome ERZ504639 (study PRJEB26092, sample SAMD00036306) | human gut metagenome | host: Homo sapiens | study: EMG produced TPA metagenomics assembly of...
GCTTTGTCCATCCTTAAAAAGGATAAAACGATCAAGGGAAGTCTCAACTTAAAAAGAATGAAAGCTGGCTGGGACGAAAATTACCTGTCAAAACTTTTGGAGGCGAACGCATTTTGATGCGTCCGCCTGATGTGATTTAATGATTTTTGTTGTGTGATTTAACGATTTTAGTTGACCACTCTAAATATTATTGACAATACGAGTAGACTCAGTTATGCCTTATTTATAATTCACATTGACTTACTTATTTTTTAGTCATCTTTATAGTTGACTACTTATATCTATAGTCGTAAATAATACCTCAACGCTCCCAACGAACGGGTGGTCTCGGGATGCGAGAGGATGATAAACTCTCGAAGCAGGCGCTCGGGATGAAAACTGGTCTGCTCGAAATAAGGCTGCGAACTGGTACTTGCCTGAAAGACTCGCCCCGTCTTCATCGCCTTCAGCTGGCTGTAGCCGGGATATTCCTGCAGCAACTCGGCACGCGAGAGAGGATGGTCACCCCAATACTTTGTCGCCCAAACATCCACCTCGTCAGCCTTTGCCAAGATCTGCTCAGGACTCATGGGAAGACTGCCGCTATGGGTGTCGTCGGCAAAGAGATAACGGGCATGAGCATCCTGCAGCAAGGTGCCTATGGTGCTGCGTCCGCCAGAAACATACCACACACTTCCCGTCTTGCGCTCGGTAAGGATGGAATAGCCTAAGGGCAATTTGGCTGCAAAGGCTTTCAAATGGAGATAAGATTTCTCTATGCCGCTAAAAAGACTGGTAGCCTTTTCGGAGCCGTAGAGCAAGCCGTAAAACTTAATCCACTCAGAACGGCCCAAGGGCGAGGTCTCCATGTAGTCGGCAGCCTCGATGATAGGTATTTGCAAGGCCGAGAGTTTGCCGTAACCGCCGCTGTTCTCGAAGGGCGAGAGAAGCAGGGCATCGGGACGGAGCGACATGATGCGCTCGATATCTGGTTGCATGCTGGAACCGCAGTTGGATATGTAGGGACGAGACTTGTGTGAAGTACGCCTCTGAACATCGGGAATAAGGATGTATTCGAGGTCGCAGACACCCGCGATGGCTTGCTGACGGCCAAGCTCGTAGAGCAGCTGACAATGGGCTGAAGTGGTGATGATGCTCTTCGTCAGGGGTGTGCGCAGGATGTCGCAGGGCGTTGTTCCTGTAATTGCTGTCTTCTGGTCGGCCAGTTTCTTAGCCACCTCGTCGCCTTCTGATCCCTTGGGAACGAGTAGATAGCGATGAAGCTCCCCACCCTGTTTCCAGGGATTGAGCACCACAGCCTCAGTATACCCCTTGTGGCGAATGAGTTGTAAGTACTTGGCATAGTCGAGTTGGATGGTGTCGCCCGAAGCCTGAGCTGTAGCAGTTCGGTTTCCGCACGAGTTGAACAACAGCATAAAGCCGAAGAGCCATACCAGCACACAGAGCGCCAGTATATTATAATGTTGATAATACCTTTTTGTAATTGTCATGATTTTTTTTAATAATGGAAGTTCATGAAGTTAATCAACAACTACTTGAAAAATCAGAATACCACTTTCTTGCCCTTGTGGATGTAGATTTTGCCGCGTTCCACACGTTCCACCCTTTGCCCTGTAAGAGTATAGTAGGTAGCATCGCCCTGCATCTGGTGATCAGAAACCGTGGGGAGCTGGATGCCAGTAGAAGGACGTTTGCGAGGTGTGATAATGTAGGGATTGTCGTCGTAGCCCTCCACGAGATGAAGGTCTACCACGGAACTGACCTCTGTAGAGGTCTCTCCTAACCATCCGCAATACTGGAAGATGCCCGTCATCACACGTATGTAGTCGATATGGTCGAGGGCCACGGGATCGCCTTTCTCGTCGACAGCCCAGTTAATATCGAACGACGAGTAGAGCGAGTCTTTAGCAGGACAAGCGTCGGCATAGCCATATGCATCCTTGGCATAGCGATATTGTATCCAATAAGTACCTTTACCACTTGTTTCTATGGCATTATTGGGTAGCTTACCTCCCTTGAATGTCAATTCATCCTTACCTTCCCATATAGGCCAATAAGTCTGTTTGTGAGAAACATTCTTCATGTGATATCCTGTGGAATCACGATGCTCTCCATTCTTATCAGTCCATGAGCACTCCCATTTGATGTATTTGTCGTATGAAGAACTAAACTGTGTATGGTCTCCACTCTCTGCCGTTGGCTTATAGTAGGTGATTTGGAAATCGTGGATTTCAGAAGTATAATATTCAGAACCAGCCAACTCATACCATTTGGCTGTTTCGAGGTTGTCGCCCACTCCCACGTAGACGATTCCCGGCTCAATGGAACCTCCGATGGTCTCCTTGCCATATTTTGGGTCGTTGATTGCATACATTCCGTTGCCCTTGATCAGAAAATCCGACCCATACTTGTTCACTATCGGATGGTCGAACTTCATGGTGATGTAGCCGCCATAGGCTCCCAAACTGATAACATTGCCTTCATCATTCAGCAAGTCCTCACATCGCCTGTTCACGTCGTCCTGTGTGGAATTGGCATTAGCCTCAGGAAAAACGTTAACAAACTGTCCGGGTGCCGGATGAAACTCCAGCACCTGAACAGTTTGTGTCTGCGCCCATCCTACCTGCGACAGAGTCAGCAGGCAGAGGGATAAAATCTTTTTTCTCGTAGTAGTTTTGTACATGTTTTATTGTTTGTTTACTCAAATTTTGCAAGTGGTTTAAGTACGGGCTGAAGGCCCAAAAGCTCCGGAAGCAGCACGCCCTGAAGGGGCAGAAGCTCTTAGCCCAGGGCGTGTGGGGCAAAACTTGCGAAACTTCAATTTGTCTACTTGTAAATCTGCACGTCGTCTATAGCGACATAGGCAGGTGCAGAAAAACCAGAGCTGTTCTTCTGGTCGTCAGAGAACTCGTAGTTCACCTTCAGACTGTTGACTGCGCCTAAAGAACTGAGGTCAACATACTTCCAGTCGGTAAGTGAGGTCTTGCCGTCCTGCAGGCGACATTTCACCTTGCCTGAGAGAGGCCTGCTGCATCGAAACCCTCGAAGGTTACGTCGATGAAGGTAGCGTCTGTGGCTGCCGAGTTGTAGCTATCTCCATTGCTAAGCGAGTTGAGGAAATAAGAGTTGTTGGTCACCCAAAGTCCCTTGATTTTGCGTGCCACGCCGTCCTTGAAGTCGATAACGGGACATGAATCCCATCCACCGTCGTTATAGCCGTAAGCCACAACGAAGTTGTTGCCCGAGTGTGCTGCCATGCCTGTAGGCAAAGAGAGCTGTGTGCTGGGGCTTCCGTCAGCAATATTGCAGGTGTAGTTGGATACAGCCACTCCGCCATACCAGTAAGCCCATGAACCGTCAGATCCATTCAACTTAGAGTGCAGAGATGTCGCAGCATCTGTCCACTCATACACACCATTTTCTTCTGTGTAACCCATTCCCGACTCACCATAGAGCAACTTGCCCATAGTCTGTTTTGGGTCAATCAGAGCGTTCCAGTAAGCCCCCTCGAAATCTACAGTTTCGTAAACTGCGGCCTTTGCCAGTCCCATGAAGCTGTAGTTATTTGTACGCTCGTCGAAAAGAAGAAGCACCTCATTCTGCTCATAACCTTCCTCTATGTTGAAGAATTTAGTACCACCCTTTGTTGCTGTTCCCGACTGAGCTATATTCTGATTAGCATCAACAGGACCAAAGTAGAGGTCGGCATTTGTGTTGGTCTTAGCCTGGAACTTGAACATCTTTTTAGACTCAGGCATAATTTTGATGCCCCAAACGTAGTCTGCGACCAAAGTCATTGGCTTGAAACCAAAACTTGTTAAGGAGCCAAAGAGGTTGACCTCTTCCAGATTGTGCTTGTAGGCGGGAGCTCTATCAACTGAGAAGGCAGTTCATCGGTAACGGTAATAACCGTGCTCTCCAAGGGAAAAGAGTACTTCTTACCCTCGGTTTCTACTGTGAATACTGATTGTGCTGAAGCTACAGCAGGTATTGCAAAAAGCAAAGAAACAAATATTTTTTTCATTTTTCCTCTTATTCTAATTTATTTATGTTTATTTTACCACTTTTCTTGTCTTTCCTTGACTCTTAATAATATAGATTCTGCCAGGAACAATGGTTGTGGCCTTGGTTCCGTCGATGTTGTATATTTCCTCAACATCCTTTCCGTTTACTACCAAAGGCTTGATGCCCGTAGGGGTAAAAATGTGACTCTCGCCGAGACCTTATCTACATCAGAGAGGTCAGCCAAAACAAGCTGTTTGTTGTCTACTGCCGACACTACGTAGAGCTTTCCATCTTCAGCCTTGATAGTGGGCTGATCTGAAAAAGCTACATACTTGCTGTCACCCGACTTAGATCCACGCAAACAGCATTAAGCGTGGAAGCTTCTTCAGCCGAAATCGACAGAGCCAAGAACGGCATAGCCAACATGAGTAAAAACTTCTTCATTTTTCTTTTAGTTAAAATTAATAATTTATGTTGAATTACATTTTTTCTAACAATTTGATTTCCGATTATTCGGGTTGCATTCTATATTCTTTTCCTCTACCCCCTGCGCTTCACGGCAACGCCAAGAAGTGGGCAGGATTGATGCCCTTGAGGTTGTACTTGTTGAGCAGGGAGCCGTCGCGGTCAAACTCGTAGACGTAGCCGTTGGTGGCGTAACCGCGTGAATCCGACACATAGAGATGTCCCGAGTGGGGCGAGATGTAAATGCCGTAGGGCGACTGCATCTGCTTGATGGTGGGCATGGCTGCGTCATATTCCCCAAGTCCTTCCTCCACCCGAAGTGAGGGCAACTGGATGGTGTGAACCGAGAACTCGTATGTGCCCGAGAGGTAAGAGAAACTTGAGCCTATGGCGTAGAACTTTCCACCGTAGCTACAGTTGTAAGTCACAGGGAAGTCGAACACGCGGAACTCCTCGCTCTCCATGTTGAACACGATGGAGCGTCCCGGAACCTCATAGTAGTCGCCCACGGAGTTGATGCAAAGAAACTGTCCTGACTGCGACATCTTGCCAAAGAGGTTGATGCAGCCCGTGTCGATACGTTTCAGTTCCTTCATCGTCTGCGCATCGATGACCGAGATGGTCGACTCGTAGTCGTGGCTTGCTTGCGAAGAATAGCCTCCTGTATTCGCCACAAAGAGGCGGCCGCGGTAACAGGCTATTCCTCGGGTTCGTAACCTACGGGACAGGTATCGACAATCTTCTTCGTACGCAGGTCAATCTTCGCCACATAGCCGTCGTTGGCATACGAGGTGCAGTAGAGGTATTCGCCATCGGTAGCCAACTTGCGGTTGTTGGGAATATCCTCTGTAGCAGCTATGGCGGTTCCGTCGGGACGGATGTACTGGATGATGTTCGACCAGTTGACGGAGATGGCGATGAGCGTGTCGTTCACCATCAGCAGGTCGTTGCCTGTATCGCCCAAGCGCTGCTGTGGATTCTGCTGTCGGAACCATTTGTTGGTAAGCACACCATGGTCAATGAGCGAGATGGTGGAGTTGTCCATTCCCCACAATCCCTCGCAGAGCACGAGCAGGCGGTCGTCGGAAGCCGTGGGATGACTGACAGCCACCTCGTCGTTCACTTCCATGCGACAGCCCGAAAGCATCATCGTCAGTACGATGGCGATGGCATAGAGGCCTATGATGTGTTTACGAATGTTCATATTTCTTTAGTATTGTCTTAACTCCTTAACTTCTTAACTCCTGACAAATCCCTACATTTCAAATTTCAGGGTCATCTTGTAGTTTCTTCCAGGCATGGGATAACGCTTCACCACCTCGTGATGCGAGTCGGTAAGGTTGTTACACTCCAAGGTGGCCTGCAGTACGTATTTGCCCAAGTGGAAACGTTTGTTAAGCTTCACGTCCACCGTGTACCAGTCGCCCAGGCGGTCGTCGGAATTATTGGAAATCAGGGCAAAGCGCTCTCCTGTATAGAGAAACGAGGTGCATAGGCTGTACGACCGATACCCCAGATCGACGATGGCAGATCCCGAATGCATGGGCGAATAGGGAATGTAGTTCTTGTATTCCGGATCGTCGGGCATGGTGTAGTCGCGGTCTATCTGGCACGTGTAGTTGGCATTGGCAGAGAGCGAGAACCTGCCCCACTCCTGGTTGTAGCCGCCTGAGAGCGACACGCCATACGACTTCACCTTGCCAAAGTTGACCATCGACCATCTGAACTGGCATTTCATCGGGATGGCCACAATCTTGTCGCTTATCTCGTTGTAATAGGCGTCAAGGGCCAGGTGCAGATGTTTGCCGCGATAGTCGGCTCCCGCATCCCATTGCGAGGTGTATTCGGGCTGCAGCTGGGTGTTGCCCACCAGCGTGTAGTACAGATCGTTGAGCGTGGGCACACGGAAGATGCGCTTGTGGAAAGCCCTGAGGATCCAGCCATCCTTTTTATACGAGAGCAGGAACATGGGCGTGAGCTTCTGCATGGCGTCAGCCTGTGCCACGGTATGATCCTGCACATGGGTGTAGAGCAGCGCCACATTGGCCTCCCATCCCTTGTACGAACCGATGAGCGAGAGGAGCGACTTGGAGTCGATGCGATAAACGTAGTTGAAGCGATAGACATCGCAATCGAGGTCGGACCATCGCAGGTCTGTACTCGCTGTCAGCGAGAGATAGGTACTGTTGTAAGAACCAGCCACAGAGGCGTATAAGTCCTGTTGGGTGTAGTGATTGTTGCAGTACATAGCGGCAGCATTGGTCGATGGGTCCTGCAGATAATGCAGATAGTCGAACGCATACTTCATGTTGGCCTTCAGACCGAAACGGCTCCACAGTTTCTTGTACGAAGCCTGTGCGAAGAAGTTCTGATCCCATTGCCGGTCGGTGGAGTCCCATTGGTCGGAGAGTCGCCTGACGACAGGACCTGGCAAGCCCCTTTCGGAGTTATAATAATAGGTGTGGACCGAAAGTCCCCGATAGAAGCCTGCTGCCTCAAGCCGGTAGAAGGTGATGTCGGAATTGTGACGGCGCCCTATCGTGTCTTCCGAAGCCGACTGAAACCGGAACTTATAGTCGCCGTCGCTGTGCTGATATTCGCCATCTACAAAGAGCCAGTTCTTCAAGGCGAAATAGAGCTTGGCTTTCTGCAGTCCAAACGATCCCAGTCCGTACTCGCCCGTCAGCATAGTGCGGTCGGGACGGCGGGTCTGCATATAGACCGTAGCCGCCGAGGCGTACTCGGAAGCCGACTGCAGACGCTCGTTCCTGTTGGCGTTGTATAGCGACACAGACTCCATGTTGGACAAAGAATACTTGCCCAAATCCACCTGTCCGTTCTGTGCGTTGGTGATACGAATGCCGTCGAGATACACGCCCACATGCTGCGATCCGAGCGACCGCACGTTGACGGTCTTCAGTCCGCCCAGTCCACCATAGTCCTTAATCTGCACGCCCGAGAAATACTTCAGGGCATCGGCCACGGAGGTGGTAGACAAGTTCTGCAGCATCTCGCCCTGGAGGGTCTGACTGGGTGTAAGGTAATGAGGCGCTCGCCCACACACACCACCTCGTCGAGCGAGAGCGTGTCGCGATGAATCGTACCTACATTCTGCGCATGACAGGGCATCACACAGAGGCACAATAATCCTTTGCAGATTTTCTTCATCTTATCCTAAAAAACTTAATGGTTCTCCATCCCAAAACCTAACCCACGAGGCGGGATAGAATCATAGACAGAAAGCGTAAATACTTATAGTATGCTGATTGATATATACAGTGAGCACACACATTGTCTCTCTATGGCAACGGCAGGTCTTCTGGCTCGCGTCGTCAAACTCGTTCAAGCGGTCTTCCCGAAAAAATGTCAGTGACCATCATGCTTGCCCAATAAGACGCATACAGCAGCGGGACTGCTCAGGCTTCTCACCTGATTCCCTTTTCATCGCAACACCTCCTATTGCCTCAGCGGAACGAAGATAGTTGCGAACCAATTGCGGCTGCAAAGGTAAATAAAAATATGAACCCACCAAGTTTCTTGTTTATTTTTGTTAAAAACTTTCATACATAATAAACCCTTTACCCGAAATGTCATCATTTTTTTAGTGTAAGTCGTGAGGGGACAAGAAGATAACTTCTCAAAAAACAGATATCAACAAATAATATATAAAGGATGAGAAAAGTAAGAACAATCACAAAGGCAATCGTAGGCTTGATGATAGCCTCAATGCCCTTCTCGCAGAGGCACGTCAATGGAGTCTGAAAGACTGCATCGACTACGCCCTGGCCAACAACATCTCGTTGCAGAAAACACGTCTGCAGCACAGAGTGCCCACGAGGACTATCTGCAGTCGAAGGCAGCCTTGTTGCCATCGCTCAGCGCTTCTACCAACCAGAATGTCAACTACACGCCATGGGTGCCAACGGCATCTCTGGTGACGGATACTCCAAGGCTTCCATCGACAAGGTGTACTACAACGGCACGTACAGCGTGATGGGCAACTACACCCTTTACGACGGCGGCAAGCGACAGGCGCAGGTGAAGCTCAACAAACTGGTGGACGAGGCTGCACAACTCGATTCTGCACACAGGCTGCCAAACTGCAGGAGCAGATAGCCCAGCTCTACGTCCAGATACTTTACTCCACCGAGGCCATCAACGTGAACCAGGAGAGTTATCAGTCGAGCTTGGAGAACGAGAACCGTGGCAAGGAGATGGTAAAGATCGGCAAGATGTCGAAAGCCGACTTGGCTCAGCTCACCGCTCAGAGAGCACAGGATGAATACAACATTGTGGAAGCAAAGAACAATGTGAGAAACTACAAGCGACAACTCAAGGAACTGTTGCAGATAACCGACGAAGAGGCTTTCGACGTGGTGATGCCCAACACGACCGAGGCGATGGCGCTGGCTGAGATTCCTGCCCTGCAAAGTGTTTACACGGCTGCTCTCGACCGTCGCCCCGAGATGAAGGTTTATCAGAACCAGTTGGCACAGAACGACCTGGACGTGAAGATAGCCAAGGCAGGCAAACTGCCAACCATCGGTTTGAATGCAGGCTTGTCTACGAGTACAACTTCCATGAATACAAACAGTTGGGGTTCACAGATAAAGAACAACTTCAATGTGGGCGGTGGCTTCAGCGTGAGCATTCCGCTCTTCGACAACCGGCAGACAAAGACAGCTGTCAACAAGGCTTGCATCCAGCAACAACAGATTCTTCTCGACATGAAGAACGAGCAGACACAGCTCTACTCCACCATCGAGAACTACTGGCTGCAGGCCAACACCAACCAGAGTCAATACCAGGCTGCCAAAGTGAGCCGCGAGAGCGCACAGGTAAGCTACAACCTGCTGAGCGAGCAGTTCCGCTTAGGACTGAAGAACATCGTGGAACTTCGCACGGGCAAGGACAACCTGTTGCGTGCCCAGCAGAACGAGTTGCAGGCAAAATACCTCGCTATCCTCAACCTCGACATGCTGAAGTTCTATCAGCAAGGAAGAATCTTGTAAAGGTAAAAAAGTAAAAAGGTAAAAAGGTAAAAAAGTAAAAAGTAAAAACATTCAATATGAAAAGCTGAAGATAAGCAAAGTTTGGATTGCCATGACAGTCGTGGTAATCATAGCCGTGGCTGTCTGGGCGCTCTCAGGCGGAAAGGAAAAGGAAGAAATCAACTTCAAACAGGAGAAGGTGAGTCTGCAGACCCTGCAGAACAGCGTGACTGCCACAGGTACCATCGAGGCGGTGACAAGTGTCACCGTGGGTACACAGGTATCAGGTATTGTCAACAAACTCTACGTCGACTACAACAGCCAGGTGAAGAAGGGCCAGTCATCGCCGAACTCGACAAGACCAACCTGCTGAGCGAGCTCAACACCGCCAAGGCCAACATGGCGAGCGCCCAGAGTCAGCTCAACTACCAGAACGCCAACATGAAGCGCTATCAGACCCTCTACCAGAAAGGACTCGTCAGCGCCGACGACTATGAGAACGCCCTCCTCACCTATCGACAGGCCAAGGAGCAGGTGGCTACAGCCAAGGAACAGGTGCAACGTGCGCAGACCAACTTAGGCTACGCCACCATCACCTCGCCTATCGACGGAACCGTTATCTCGAAGAGTGTGGAGGAAGGTCAGACCGTGGCTGCCAGTTTCAACACTCCTGAGCTCTTCACCATCGCCAAAGACCTGACCAACATGCAGGTAGTAGCCGACGTGGACGAGGCTGACATAGGCGGTGTGAAGGAGGGCGACCGCGTTACCTTTACCGTCGATGCTTATCCCGACGACACCTTCGAGGGTACAGTGAAGCAGGTTCGTCTGCAGGCCACGACAACCAACAACGTGGTAACCTACGAGGTGGTGATCAGCGCACAGAATGCCGATCTGAAACTGAAACCAGGACTCACCGCCAATGTCACTATCTACACGCAGGAACGCACTGGCGTGCTGGCTGTAGCCAACAAGGCGCTGCGCTTCACACCTACCAAGGAAACCGTAGGCAAAGACATGAAGATAGTTGACTGCAAGGGCAAGAACAAGGTGTGGACCCTCGACGGCAAAACCCTTACCGCTCACCCAGTGAGCATCGGTCAGACCGACGGAATGCATACAGAGATAACAAAGGGACTGAAGGCCGGTCAGCAGATTGTGACCGAAATCGTGGTGAACACACCCGAGGACGACAGCGACGACCAGCAGCAAAGCCAGGGATTGATAGGCGGACCGCGTCCAAGGGGAAAGAAGAAGTAAGGGTTTGCTACCACTTCTCAACCCAGCGAAAGTTTATTCTGAACCCAGCGAAAGTTCAATAAAAGTACAATCATCATGTCAGAAAACATAGAAAACAAAGCCAGCCAAGACCAGAAGAAGGTCGTGATTGAGCTCGACAACGTAAGGCGCGACTTCCTCGTAGGCGACGAGACGGTTCATGCCCTCAAGGGCGTGAGCTTCAAGATCTACGAGGCGAGTTTGTCACCATCATGGGTAAGTCGGGATCGGGCAAGTCTACCCTGCTCAACCAGTTGGGTTGTCTCGACACCCCATCGAGTGGCGAATACTACCTCGACGGCGTGTCGGTACGCACCATGTCGCGTTCGGAGCGTGCCGTGCTGCGCAACCGCAAGATAGGTTTTATCTTTCAGAACTATAACCTCCTGCCCAAGACCACGAGCGTGGAGAATGTGGAACTGCCCCTGATGTACAACCCCTCGGTAACAGCCGAGGAGCGCAAGCAGAGGGCGATAGAGGCGCTGAAGGCCGTAGGACTGGGCGAACGTCTCTATCACAAGAGCAACCAGATGTCGGGTGGACAGATGCAGCGTGTGGCCATAGCCCGCGCCCTGGTCAACAACCCCGCCGTCATCCTTGCCGATGAGGCAACGGGCAACCTCGACACACGTACAAGTTTCGAGATTCTCGTGCTCTTCCAGAAGCTCTACGCTGAGGGACGTACCATCATCTTCGTGACCCACAACCCCGATATTGCCAACTATTCGTGCCGTAACATCGAGTTGCGCGACGGTCACATCATCAGCGACGAGTACAATCCGCACATCCTCTCTGCCGCCGAGGGTCTCGCTGCCCTGCCGGCGAATACGGATGAGTAATTTTTCAATATTAATGATTTAAAATGCGATGAATTATCAGAATCTATTCAAGATAGCCATCAGGGCGATCGCAGCCAACAAGATGCGGTCGTTTCTCACGGCTTTGGGAATCATTATAGGTATTGCTGCCGTCATCACCATGCTCGCTATCGGACAGGGCAGCAAGGCAAGCATCAAGGCCAACATCGCGAGATGGGAAGCAATATGATCATGATTTCGCCGGGTGCGACATGAGGGGCGGTGTGAGACAGGACGCCTCTGCCATGGAGACCCTCAAACAGGCTGACTATCAGACTATCAAGGACGAGTGCAACTACATCTCTGCCATCTCGCCTACCGTCAACAGCAGCGGTCAATGGATCAACGGCAACAACAATACGCAAAGTTCCATCTACGGTGTGAATCAGGACTACCTGAGCATTCGACAGCTCAAGGTGGCCGACGGTGAGATGTTTACCGACAACGACATCAAGGCGGCTGCCAAGGTGTGCATCCTGGGACAGACGGTGGTGGATTATCTCTTTCCCGACGGCAGCGACCCCGTGGGCAAGGTGGTGCGATTCAACAGCATCCCCTTCCGTGTAGTGGGTGTGCTGAAGAAGAAGGGCTACAACTCCATGGGCATGGACCAGGACGACCTGGTGCTGGCGCCCTACACCACCGTGATGAAACGCATCCTGGCCCAAACCTACTTAGGCGGCATCGTCTGCTCGGCGATTACCGAGGAAGCTTCGCAACCGGCTCAAGACCAGATAACGGAGATCCTGCGACGCAACCATAAGCTCAAGGACGCCACCGATACGACCGAGGCAGACGAGGACGATTTCAACATCCGTTCGCAGGAGGAGATTTCGAGCATGATGAACTCCACCATGTCGACCATCACCATCCTTCTTGGTTCTGTGGCAGGCATCTCGCTCCTCGTGGGCGGTATCGGCATCATGAACATCATGTATGTGAGTGTGACAGAGCGCACCCGTGAGATTGGTCTGCGCATGAGCGTGGGAGCACGTGGTGTCGACATCCTCAACCAGTTCCTCATCGAGGCCATCCTGCTGAGTGTGACGGGCGGTGTGATAGGTGTGCTGTTGGGAGTCAGTCTGTCGGTAGGACTGCAACAGTTCCTGCACGTAGCCACGCAGATAGAGCCCTGGAGCATCATCATGAGCTTTGCTGTTTGTACCTTCACAGGTGTCTTCTTCGGCTGGTATCCTGCCAAGAAAGCTGCCCGCCTCGACCCTATCGAAGCCATCAGATACGAATAAAAATCTCTCGCTATTCTGCACAATAATTTCCCAATCGGGACGTTATTGTAGCAGAAAAGAACAAAAAAAACACTATAAAACATGATACTAAACTGTGTCGTTATTGACGATGACCCAGAGGCTCTGAACCAGATAACGAGCCACATCAAGCGAACACCAACCCTACAACTTATTGGTGCTTATACCAGTGCGCGGGAGGCTGTAAGAGACGTGAGGAACGGACATGTCGACGTGCTCTACCTCGCCATACAGATGCCCGAACTGAGCGGCATTGAGTTTGCCCGTCTCGTGCCGGAAAGTTGCCGTCTGGTCTTCACCACAGCCTACAAGGAGTATGCCTTCGACGGTATCAAGGCTGGAGCTGCGACTATCTGCTCAAACCCATCAGCTTCGAAGACTTTCAGGAGTCGTACAAGCGAGTGAGGGCTACCTTTGACGAATACCAGTTGCAGGACCCGATAGAGCGCGACCGCTGTTTAGTAGCCAAGGTTGAGAATAAGTTTGTCCGCATCGACCTCGACGATATTCTCTACATCGAGAGCATGAACGACTATGTGCGTTTCTATCTCACACAGGGCCGTAAGGTCACGACCTTCTCCAACCTCAAGCGACTGGAGAGCCGTCTGCCACGCCAGCAGTTCAAGCGCATCCACCGTTCGTTCATCGCCAACCTCTGCCGTATGGACTCCATCGGTCACATGCGCATCTTTTATGGCGAAAGCAGCATCCCTATCTCCGATTCCTACAAGGATGCCGTCTACCAGTTCGTCAACTCGCATTTAGCTTAAGGGAAGGAGATTCCCCCATAAAAGCCTTCCTTTCAGAAAGGAAATATTTCTTCGGGAGAGTGAACGAAAGTTGTGGCGCCATGATCCACGAGGAATTCTTTGTCACGGAAACCCCATAACACGCTGATACAAGGCATTTGGCAGTTGCGGGCAGTCATGATGTCGACGTCGCTGTCGCCAATGTACACAGCGCCAACCCTGTCGGCACCCAACTGGCGCAGGGCTTCCTCTACCGTGTCGGGCGCAGGCTTCTTCCTGATGTTCTCACGCTCTCCTATCGCCACATCCACCAGGTCGCCAAAGAAATGACGGCAGAGCGCCTGCGTGGCAGCATAGAACTTGTTGCTCACCACAGCCACTTTCTTGTTTCTCTCCTTCAGTCTGCTCAACAGATCCATGATGCCGGGATAAGGCGTGGTGGTGTCGAGGTTGTGCTCCATATAATGCTTTCTGAAGTCGGCATAGGTCTTGTCGAAGAGCGGATTGCTGTCGCCCTGAGGAATAGCACGCTCCATGAGTTTGCGCACGCCGTTGCCCACAAATCTCCTGACGTCGTCGACAGAGTGCTCCTCCATCCCGTTGGTGCGAAGGGCGTAGTTGCAGCTCGCAGCCAGGTCGTCGAGTGTGGAGAGCAACGTGCCGTCCAGGTCGAAGACATACGTATCATATTCCCTTATTCCTTCTTTATAATCCTTTGTTTCCATCATTTTTCTGTTATTGAACTTTGCAAAGTTACGTCAATCTTGCCGAAATAATAAGGAATTAACCTATTTTTACCTATACTTGAATAATATAAGCCCAATAATTTTGTCAATTCCACGAATAAATGTACTTTTGCAGCGAAATTCATGCACAAAAACAAAACACAAAAATGAAGAAAAAACAAAGCAAGACCGCTTACAAATTTTATTTCTATGGCGCCTTGGTGTGCCTCGTGGCGGTAATCGTCATTACTTATATCTATGGCTTTTCCTCATTCTCGAAAAGCGAGAAGACAGAATATGTCTATATTGACGAGGACGACAATATAGACTCCGTTTATCATAAGCTCGCGCCGATAGCCTGCGCCATCCCGATGCAGGCTTTCCGCACCCTGACCCATCACTCCAAATACGCCGAGCATATTCGCACGGGTCGCTATGCCATCCATCCCGGTGACGGTTCGCTCAAGACATGGCGCCACCTGAAGAACGGACTCCAGGAACCTGTCAACCTGACCGTTCCATCGGTCCGGACACTCGACAAACTCGCAGCTGAGTTGGGACGCAAGCTGATGCTCGACAGCGCTACCATCTGCCATGCCCTTACCGACGAGGCCACCTGCGAGAAGTACGGCTACGACACGGCCACCATCGCCTGTATGTTTATCCCCAACACCTACGACATCTACTGGAACGTGTCGCTCGACAAACTGCTCAGCCGCATGAAGAAGGAGTCGGACAAGTTCTGGAACTTTGAGCGCACACAGAAAGCGAAGAACATGAACCTCACCCCGCAGCAGGTCATCACCCTGGCAAGTATCGTGGACGAGGAGACTGCCAACGACGGTGAGAAACCGATGATTGCGGGCATGTACTACAACCGTCTGATGCTTCGCAATGCCGAATATCCCGAGGGAATGCCTCTTCAGGCCGATCCTACCATCAAGTTCGCCTGGAAGCGTTTCGAGCTGAAGCGCATCTACAACAACCTGCTCAGCATCCGCAGCCCCTACAACACCTATCGCAACCCAGGACTTCCTCCAGGCCTATCCGCATCCCTACTGTTGCCGGCATCGATGCCGTGCTCAACCACATCCACCACGACTATCTCTACATGTGTGCGAAGGAGGATTTCAGCGGCACCCACAACTTTGCCCGCACTTACTCCGAGCACCTCGACAACGCTGCCAAATACTCAAAGGCACTCAACGAGAGAGGAATCAAATAATGTGTCACTCGATAGATTCTGATGAATAAAACATTAGCCAACTTGGAGCAGCTGATTAGCTGCGTTCCAAGTTGGCTATATTTTTTACGGCAGTCACTGTTTTTTATGCCGTACACTCATAGTCGTGAGATTTGCCTCATTACCGAGATTATCTCACTACGATCTTCTGTGCGTGTGTTTGTTTACCATCGAAATTCGGAGGATATAGACACCTTTGTTTTGACCAGCAGCCGAGATAGTGACGGTATTACCTGCCTGACTGGCAGATGCCACGAGATGTCCCTGAGAACTATAGAGCGCAGCCGACATAGCCACAGCACCGGCAGTATACGCCTCGAATGTATAATCATTGAGAGCACGAATCATGAAGTCCTTTCCCTTCTCTATCGTGTCAAGCCCCGAAGCCTTGTTGTCGAGGATGAGTTTCAATCCCTTGTAGCATCCACCTTTCCGCTGCCAGCCTGGTTGCATCCCCCGCCTTGGCATAATGATTATTGGTAGTACAGAAGTCGTCAGAGAGAGCTGTCTTCTGAGCGATTTCCCTGATCTGCGTATGTGTCAGCGTTGGATCGGCCTCAAGCCAAAGGGCACAAACACCACTCATATAAGGCGTAGCCATGGATGTACCACTCATCTGTCCGAACTCATACATAGTACCAGCCACAGTCTCCTGTCGCATAACATCCTCCTCATAGTTCTCTGTATATCGGCTGTAGCTCGACTGCACAAACAGTCCAGGAGCACACACATGAGGAAGCTCTCTACCGTCAGCCAGTTTGCCATAGCTTGAGAAGAAAGCGATGTCACCCACCTTGTTGCCATATTTCACACTACCGAAGTTCTCATACACGCCATAAGTGCGTCCATCTATCGCCTTGTAACTCTTCACCGTGTTATAGGCTCCCACAACGATGGCCTCCGTGCCACAGGCTATGCTGTTGATGGTGCCGTCGTGAGTAATATCTTTGTCGCATCCAAGAACCTCGGTGTCAAACGTCGTGGTACTCTCCAAGTAACTGGTGACGGTCTGTCCCTCCTTGGCCCTTACTACATATCCTAAGGCATAATTATCCTTGATGAAAGTAATGTCAGAGATGTTGAGGAAATAACCTTTCATGCCATTACCAATATCCTCGGCTGCTACAGAAACCTTACCTTTGAAAGAGTTATTTTTATATGTATATTTTCTACCATCTGGATTAGAGGCATTTACGAAAGGCCAAGTATTACTGATATTGCCAGTATTGACATTGTAGAGCACGACATCGATTTCCACCTGCTTCTCGGGCTGAGTCACAGTGAAATAGTTATAGATATCTGTAACATCCATCACGCCATCGGCATCAAGATCTGTAACATAAGCTGCTTTCATCGTCTCACCGGTAGTACCAGTAAAGGTGCGTCGCTGCACGATGTCGTAGTCGGCTTCATTACCCGCTGCAATACAGTTCACCACATCATATTTCTTGATAAACTCATCCATAAAAGCCACCTCAGGGTCAGTCGTATCATGCGATCCTGCATTAGCACCATACGACATGTTCACCACCAAACGCTTTCCGCCATTTTCCTTACACCAATTCACCATTTTGTCAAACATCTCATAGTCTGACTCATTGTAAGGAATGGGGCCCATCAAGAGGTCGGCCTCGGGTGCCACACCTTTTATCTGGAAGGAACTTCCTGATAGTTGCCAGCCGCCATACCACTCACGTGCGTGGCATGCGTCTCCTCCTTGTCGTCTGTCTGATAAGCTGCAATCTGTTCGGGCGTAGAGAGATAAGTCAGATTGTCACCCTCTTTAGCCGCATAGCCTATCATCTTGAAACGACTCTTACCCTGAGCATCGAGAAACATGATGTGATTGGGGTCGAAACCACCATCAAGCACACCAATGGCTACGCCTTTGCCCGTGTAAGGCTGCGTCAGCCCAGTGCCCAAGTGTATCTTGTCTACTCCTGTCGAAGCATGCGCCTTACTGAGGAGCATACGCTTTCTGCGCTTGGCAAAGCTGATGGTCACTACGTCGCTACGTTCAGCCAGTTGCTCCAGCTGCGCCAAAGGCATGGAGACGATGGCGAAATGATTGACCACTGATGTCACCGTGATGCCGTCGTCAGTCAAGATGCAGCATCAGTTCCTGGGGTCATCTTGACGATGGCACGCAGCGTGCGATTGTCCATTTGTTTTTGGAGCGCCTTCAACTTGCTGCCTGTAGCCTTACTTTGTGCCACAGCTTTTTCTTCCAGTGTCTGCAACTTAGCAAGTTCTATCTTGCTCATCGCATTAATCTTGCTGTTCTTCTTCAGCTGTTCATAATCGATAGCCATAGCTCCCTGTGCTAAGAGTACGGCGCAAATGAGTAAGTAAATTTTCTTCATACGATAATTAATAATTATTAGCACTAAACCTCTGTGCCCCCATTGTACGTAAATACGTTAACATAGGAAAGGTCATTAAAGATTGCAAATATATGCATTTTTTATATATTTTTCCTCTATCTATATCATTAATTAATGTTAATTCCCTTAAAAAGCTGCTTCATTACGCCATGTCTCAGCTTGATAAGGGGGAATTATCGAGCCATTTCGTGTCAGGAAATGATTCCATTACCCTGTGCTGAGTTATGATGGCAAGCAACAACGTCCTCCGACAGAAGAAAGCAAGGAATAAGAAATAAGAGAAGTTTCGCATATAATGAAGTTCCCCACCATAGGGCATTCTTTATGTGGGTCGACAAAAAAAGGCAGTTGCAAGCACCATAGCCTGCAACTGCCTTTCGTATTTTGTAAAATTAATAACTTATTTTAGTTCCATATTACTCACCGAGATGCATCTTTTTGTTGATTACTACAATCTCAGCAAATGTGATAGCTAAAACTACCAATGTCATTCCAAAAATCATCATAATTGTTACCCTTTCTTTACTTTAATTATCGTTATTCAATCTTTTCAAGTGCAAAGGTAATACCTTTTTGTGTTCGCACACAACATTTCTGTCTTTTTCTTCTTAAAAGGCTTGAAAAATTGATTTCTGTCAATTACTTTCCCTCTGAAATGCCAAAATGACACGTGTCACTCCTCCCTGTTCTGCCTCTCTGACAATATCATCCGAATCAATTCCTCATTGGCCTCATTGTCAATACTTGCATCCTTCACTTCAGTGGCATAATCAAGCATATTGGAACACTCGCCAGTGATATCCACTCCCATCACTCTCTCGTGAGCATAGACGATACGCAGAACAGCCTGCAGCTCCATAAGGGTCATGTCGCCATTGCTCCAGTTGGTGACGGCATCATCAGTCCTCAGCACATCCTTGTCGATAGAGATATATACGGGTTCATGTATCAGTTTACCAGCCTTGGAGGGCCAAGCCTGATGATGGTCGATTTCCGACTCACTGTAGAACAGCACCTTGCTCCTGAGTGCAGTCGGTATTTGAGACATGAGTTCGTCGGATACGCCAACGAGGATGATGTGTCTCACAAAAGGATTGGACTTTAAGACATCCGTCACCCAACCGCCACACGAAACCAAGCCTTCCCATTGAGGCTGTTGCATATCCGGGTGATGATCAAAGACTATCAGAGAGAAAGGTTCCTGCAGCCGTGACACCCAGTATTCGGTAAGATAATGGAAATCTCCTGAGTCCAGGAAATGAATGGCTTTAGAAGGGTATGGGGCCAACCTGCGATGAAGTTTCTCCCTGCCTTCCTCATCACAATAGCAGTCCACTCCTTTCAGGTCCTTACAATCTACACGGATGATATTACGACTTGAAGCAAACGCCTCAAAATCATATACTCCCGAAAAATCCAAAACTATAATAGGTAACTTGTTCACAATTATAATATGATTAACTGATGGTTATTGTTATCTAAACTTCGGAGCAAAGAAACCTTTCAGTCTTGCGAATCTATCATCTACATTTCCGCTTTCAGCTGCTGTATCATTTCTGCCGACAGCCCCGTTATTTCCATCACAGTCGTTTCATCCATGCCCTTTGTCAGCATCTTCTTGGCAATCTCAAGGCTTTTCTTTTCCATTCCTTCTGCAATACCTTCACGCTTGGCGGTGTCTACGGAATTCTTGATGTCGCGATATGCTATCTTGCTGGCCTCGTACTCCCTCAATTCCTGCGGAGTATATCTTTCTTCTACCTGTCTCATACGCATTTCTTTTATTCCTTTGTAGGGATACGTTTTATTCCTTTGCAAAGATACTCTGAAATTTAGTAACTTCCAAATATTTAGGCTGTTTTTTAGTTAAAATGAGTAAGCGTGCTGGGTAATATCAACCAAACAGGAGGCGTGCTGCTTGAATTCATTTGCCCTGGGCTTTGGGGAGTCGCAAACCTGGCGCCCTGAACCAACGGTCACCAGCGCAACGCGGAATTGAAAATCCCTGCACTCGTCGCTGACTTCTGCACCTATTACACTCCACACCCGAACAAGATGGTCATCTACTACTATGATGCCACAGCCCTTGGCTCTAACTTTGCCGTGAACGACCAGGACTTCCATTGGGTGGTAGTCCACGAGTTCGAGCGCCAAGGCTGGCAGGTCATTGACATGTACCTCGGCAACCCGATGCGACACGATGATACATCGGCTGCGAGAAGTTCCCTCAACATGATTTATATCCAATTTGCGTGGGTGGGGTGAGATAATACAATAAAACGGAGGAAATGCCGTTTTATAGGAAAAGTCTATTAATTTTATGAGACGCAACAAAAATGAATGACAATGTAATTGCATACATACTATCTCTTGTTTGTATAATATTTATACTAATTGAAATAGTATCTGTCAATAAAAAGAAAGGAATGACAGACCTCATCGTGTTCTTTTATTACTCATGCCCTTTGTATTACTTCATGTTATATAGGGGGTATGGTGGAGCAGCATTTACTTGGTGGTCTTATCTGTTGTTACTTACATTCATTCATTTGGTAATCTTGGCGTTCCGATTTGTCAAAATCATTGTTGCCAAACGTAAAAGACGGAGAAATAAAAGCAACAAAAATGGAGAATTGCCGTTTTTATGATGTAACTTTGTGAAGAACAATGCAAAATGAGATGGAAAATAACACAATGCCAAATGAGCTGATAATTTCTGAAAATGAATTTAATGCACTAATAAAGAGTCAGCCAGATGTGAGATACCAATATGCTCTTAAAAGAATTGCTGACACTGAAACTATGTGGTCTATTGTCGATAACAATGGTGCATTTTTATTCAGTCTTATGGTAACGAGCGGTTGTTTCCGATATGGTCTTCCAAGGAATATGCCCATGCGTTTTGTGTAAAAGACTGGTCTAATTGGAAAATTGAAGCCATAAGTCTTGACACTTTTGAGAATTCTATCATAGACTTCATATGTAAGGAGGAACTTTCGATTAATGTTTTTCCAACAGGGCAAGAAGTATTGGGTAAAGTTGTTGGGCTGAATCAATTTACTGAAGATTTAAGTCATGCATTAGAAGATTATAAGTAATATTATGAACGATTTTTGTTTTTGGGGAATATTAGCGTCTATAACAGGAATTGCAATAATGTTTTCTGTTATTAAGCACAAAAAGTCGGTAAGCGCCGAAAATATGGCACTTACTTGATTTTTTCAATTTTGATGATATGCTTAGGAATAACAACCATCTTATTTAAAAGATATGATAGTATTTGTGCAATATTCTATGGTATTACATTCCTAAATATCACATACAAAGACAGGCGTAATTTCCCACCGAGTTTTACAATAGCCTATATTAATTATCTTAAAGGATATGTTGTTGGTTTTGGGTCTATAATGTATGCTTTGTTTAGAATTTTTGAATAGTAAGAAGAATGGAAATATTAAAGATTTATTGAAGCGGAATTCCTCCTAATCCGCCTTTCCATATAATGCCTTTGTCTTGCGCCCAACCAACGTAGGACAAGGGCTTTTCCTTTGTGGGCAGCAGTCGTCGGCATCATTTCCTGTTACGCTTCGCTTCATCTGCACCTTTTTGGTGAGAACAAAGACCTTCTCGAACACCGTACCGACGGCACCGATGCCTTCGACACGCTCTATATCGGCTGCGAGAAGTTCCCACAGCACGATTTGTATCCAATTGCTATTGGTGGAGTGAGATAACCAATATTTTACGTTAATAAGTCTTTAAACATTTGGAATTTCTGAAAATAAATGCTATTTTTGCTAATCATATAATAATTTATACCTAATAAAACGAGAATGAATATGAAGAAGATTTTAACAATGCTATTTGCCTTGTTGTTTGCATTTACAATGCAAGCACAGAACATCAAGTTGACACTGAACAATGGTCAAACAGTGAGTGGAAACACTAAATCTTTGTTTATGTACGACAATGGAAGTGAAATCCGTGTTAAAGATAAAAAGAATGGTGAGCATAAAGATTACAAATCGTCTGAGATAAAAGAAGTAAAGTATTTCGACGAGAAAGGAAAAGAATGGATTACATTCGTTCCTCTGATGGCGCAAAAAACTATGCCGAGCGTTTGGGTCAAAAGTCCAAAACCATACAAAGAACCAGTATTTATGATTCCTTTATATGAGGGAAAGAGAGCTACTGCATATATGCATCCAATTACCACCCAGACCAATACCAAGAATTTACAAATAACTGGAGGTGGCTGCATTTATTATTTTAAGGTTAAGGGTGAGGATGTCGCCAGAGCTTTTTGGATGTCATCTGCCATTGGTGTGAAAGCAATGTTGAAAATTGTCTTCAAAGACTTTCCTGAAATGAAGCCTATTATTAAGGAGCTTGATACAGACAAGTTTTATGAAGATCCGACTATGCTCATAAAGAAGTTTGACGAGGCGAAATAATGTACGTTACAAATTTCTTTAGAGAAATATAATGAAGCGGAATAAAATAATTGCTACATCACTCCTTGAATGAGAAAAAAACAGTACCTTTGCGAACAAGAATTCAAAACAAATTATATATATGAACAAGCTTTTAATTATGCTATTTGCATTGCTTACTGTTGTGATATTAAGCAGTTGCGATGAAGTGAAAGACTCGCCCCTTTTGTTTAAGGCTACTTCAAACACAAATCCTGAATATATAAGTGTCCGCTATTATCCCGAAGAAATAGGTTATACTCTTTACCCTAAGGAATCGAAATACTTCATCTATTCGTACACTTATATTGATGGTAATTTAGAGCTGACATGCACTAACTGCGACAATATTAACTATTCATTAGATTGCAGTTTTGGAATAGTAAAAAACAATAAAGGGAAAAATATCTCTGCCACCGAGGAAGAGGTTGGTATCTCTGTGAAAAATACCGATAATAAGACACTTCGCATTCACTTTGCCAAGTTGAAGGATGAAGATTTGCCGTTGGGATTCTTAGGCGCACGAGCCACTATAAAAGTATATGGTCGAGTAGGAGGAAAAGATGTAACCACAAATATTTCGGTTTATCGCTCAAATCTTCGTAAGCAACCTGATGATGACATTAGTAAAAAGTAAAGACATCAAAGACTATGTGAAGTGAAATTCCTCCTAATCACCCTTTCCTATACGCCTTTGTCTTGCGCTCAACGCAGGATGAAGGCTTTTCTTTTTTCTGCGGTATGCTCCGCCTTCAGCACCGCCTTTCCTGCACTTTGTGCATCTTTCCTATGCTGTTATCTTGGTAGCTTGCTCCACCGTCTGATTTTTCCTTTGCAAAGTTAGCGCAAGCGGCATTCTGAAAGGGTCGCGCTCCACGCTTATCCTAAGATTTTTTCAAAAGTTTTTGGGGCAGGTTTGCCTCATTCCAAATCCTGTTAAGAGTGCTAAATTACATATTTATCTTAAAATTTAAAATTCTTCGGTTCCTTTTTTTTAGAAAATCATATTCCTTCCCTATAAAAGTAAGATATTCATCTGCATTTTGTGGCACTGGATTTTTCTCAAAAAGAACGCCTAAAAAGGCAAAAAATAGTAAAATAGAGCATTTGTTTTGAGTTTCAAGTGGTTGTGGCAGTCGTTGGCTTTAGTTGTCAGTTACAAGGAAATGAGAAAAAAGCAGATTGGAGAAACAGAAACGCTTTCAAATCATTACCTCGCAGAAACGCCCTAATAAGCATTTTTAACGGTGGCGGTTCAATCTTCTCCATTCTGCGTAGGTTTGGGTTTTGCCATGCAACTCTCATAGTTTAATTTTGCACCGAACAAAAAAGTAAGAATTATGAGATGCACTTTCAAGACTGTCTTCTATGTAAATGGAAGCAAGGAGAGAAACGGAAATGTCCCTATCATGGGACGAGTGACAATCAACGGAACTATCGCACAGTTCAGTTGCAAGCAGAGCGTTACCAAGCTATCTGGGATGCCAAGGGCAACAGAGCCATAGGCAAGAGCAAGGAAGCCAAGAAGGTGAATTTATTGACAGCCATTGTCCTGCAACTCTACGGAGGGACAAATACTTTTAGCTAAGAATGGTCGCATCTTTGACGCTTCGGTTATTTGTGGTCGTATTGACTTATTGACGTACAGATTCACTGTCGTATGGAAGTACAGTTGCAATTTGATCAAGAAGTATCCATACAAAGAAATGTGTAAACATATATGCATTGATGTCATACATTCTTCCCAAAACATTGTGTCCATAAAGACACAGCAAGGTATGTTTCGAGTTACTCGAAACCTTTTGGGTTACTCCCAAAGACCTTGCCATAAATGGATGTATTTCTCTCCAAAGTTGAGAAATAATAAAAACTTTATTTTACAACACCTGTTTTGTTAGGTTTACATTGTTAGTTTTACAGTGCAGACACACTCTCTTCCCCTCAGTAGATAGTTATACGTGAAGGTATTGACGGAATTATAGATAGTGTATGCATATTGGCGTTGGTTCAAAATGTTCCTGATGTCAAAAGAAATCTTCATGGCTTTCTTCCTATATGACAACCCCATATCGAGCAAACTCATTGTCTTTGACACATCTTTCGTCAATTCATTTTTTACAATGTCAGCAGAAGTGTCGAATGTAAAGCCATCGAATGGCATGAGTTTCAATGACACTTTGTGTTGTTGGCTCAGATAGCTGTTGTTCTGATACTCCGTGGAAAGATAAGTTTTGGCAAACATTCCGTTATAAGCCAACTCCACATACTTGCAAGGCTGTGAAGTCAGATATGGGGAGAATGCCCAACTCTTCCAAGTGTATTCCTGCTGAAAATCATTCTGCAAAGTCGTTTGTCGCTTCCATTGGTAGCCACCATTCAAGGAAATCTTTGTCTTGATGGGTTCTATATATTTAGTGACACCAACTTGCCCCATAAAACTTCTACCTGTATTTGGGGCATATATCTTCGACATCGTGATGAGAGTAGAACTTGCATCTTGACTCATCAGTAAGTTGTTCTTTTCCTGATTATATAGAAAGTCTGCATTGAAGAACCACATTTTCAGTGGTATCTTATAGTCGTAATGCAATGAGGCGTTCAAACTCTTGTTGTCCGCCAAGATACCAGAGCCAACCTTCAGCGAGGTGTCATTGAATCTGACGGGTGTTTTCAAGAAATCCAAAATGTCCCCAAAGGTGCGAGCATAGAATATGTTGGTGCGAAGTACCGAGCGAGAAGTTACCTTATAGTTGCAATATACGCTAGGACAAACAGAATAATACCAAGAACCAGACGATGCGCTTTCCAATTTGTCCTTATGGATTATATAGTCTATGCGCATAGGTATTTCCAATCGGAAGACATATTTATATTGAGGATGTGAGTACTCATATTGTGGTACCAGAGCCATTCTGAGATTCTGCATATTCACATCATTGCTCTCGTCTGTAGGGTGCAGGCTTGTTTGCACCTTATCCATATAATAATTCAGCAATATTGGTAAATAAATACGAGAATAGAGATGCTTCTTAGACATTGAGAGAGTATTCTCTGTACGAAAACTTCTTCCATTGGCATTTTGTACCACATTATCGGTAGTTTCCTTGTTAAGAGTTATCTTTCCCATAGGAGAACCTTGATACGACATGATAGACGTAACCGCCCAACACAAATCCTTGTGATGCCACAAGGTAGAGAACTTGTTGTTCACATAAAACTCTCTCATGGTCTGCTTCTGGTTAAAGAGAGAACCGTTCTCTTTAGTAGGCAATTCTGATGTCAGAAAAGAACCTGTGCTCGACAGTGTGTTGCTAAGATAAGTCTTTTCTGAGTTGTCCTTGTATTCCAACTGGATGCTTGGGCGATGTATGGTTGATAGGGGAGAATACTCTTGGGCGATAATGACATTGTTATCCGCATCCGCATAACTTCTCGTCAAGCTATAGTCGTACTGACTTTTGGCATAGCTATACCCGATATTACCTTTTAGGGTAACATCCTTTCTTATCTTTCTCAATATGTTGAATGACAATAATCTATCTGTTGGTGAGGCATATCTGTCAACTTCAATAGGAGGAGTGGAAGCGGAAATGTTCTCTAATAAATTAGACAACGTAGATAATGTCTCTTTGTTGTCAAAGTGATTCGTCCCATCAGTCAATGCAAACTGATTGATATTGCCTGCTTTTAGCGAAGCCAACATTTGAAAGTTGGATTTGAAGAGCATACCGGCACCATTGATTTCATATAAGGTGTGTTTGCCTGCCCCTAATGACACTCCATAAGAGCCTACAGGCTTAAACTTTGCCTTGTTGCTCATGTTCACATTGATAGCCACGTTGTCTGAGAATACATCTTTGTTGGCTTTTACGGCTTGGTGGTTACTCAACACTTGGACTGAGTTGACAAAAGAAGCGGGTATATTGGTAGTGGCAATGTTGTATCGTCCACCCAACAAATCCATGCCATTGATATAGAAGTTAGAAATCTCCTTGCCCAGATATTTGATAGAACCTTTGTCGCCTACTTCAATGCCAGGGAGTTTCTTCATGGCATCTTTCAGCGTATAGTCATTCTTTCCGATATACGAGGCTAAGTTGTATGACAAAGTATCCCCTCGTTGGTAGATGGCTGGAGCTTTTACAACAACCTCTTTTAGGTCTGTGGTCTTTTCCTTTAGATTGAAGTTGCACTCTTGTGAGACATTCTTGATTTCTCTTTTGGTTTTCTCGTATCCGATGGCTTCGGCAGTGACGATTAGCTGCTTGGCATCTGACTTTAGTGTTATCTTATAAGTTCCATTTTCTGATGTTCTCGCAAAGCCAAGAGTAGCCTTATCGGCATTTACTCTTATGATGACACCTTCCAAAGCCGTGCCAATGGTGTCACGCACTATTCCTGTAACTACACTTTGGGCAAAAGTGCAGTTACAGAGACAAGCTAACATCATCAAAATTAGAAACCTTCTCATATTTATCAATCTCTTTGTTTACTTCAATTCGAGAGGAACATATCCATTAGGGCGCACTCTCAGTACCACACCATTGACCAAGGCACTATGCCCACCATCCTCATATTTCTGAATAGTCATCTCGCTGATGGATTCTGCAGGAATGTTGCCCATAGGATTTTGCTCAAACTTATTCTTCGCCTTGACAAACTGTTCCCTCGAAGTCTTGATGATATTGGTGTAAGGCTTGAAGTTCATAGGGGTGCTTGATTTACGGAAAGTTATAGCTTTGAACTTATGTATGCCTTCTGAATCCTTTGCTGCCAATACCAAGCCTGGCAAACCACAAAGTTTCCATGGTCCAAAGGATGCTGGTATGTCCGTGGAATACCAAACAGTCCAAGTTCTTCCACCATATTCTCCAACAGCTTTCTGACAGGTGTAACCACAGATAGTGTCAATGCCCTCGCTCAGATTCCAATTTATGGGATTGGCACTTTCCGTATAGCTGTAGTAGTTTGGCGTGATTACGCTATAAACGGTCAGTTTGCCCTTAGGCACATTTTGAGAGACTGATTGGTCGAAAAGCAAATCATTTCTCTTTTCCCGTGTCTTGAACTTTTGAATCTCTGATTCTGGCGCTTTGCAAGCAATGGCTGAGTCTGCTTGAAACGCAGTGTAATCAGAGAACATAGCTGAGTTTCTGCCAATTTGAAGAATGGTAGAAGTGACATCAGAAGAGCCTTTGTCATTCTTCATTTGGTACTCGTAGATGCATTCGTATTCATCTACGGAAGAGAAACTCGTTTTCTGCCCGTATGTCTCTGATGTTAGGCAGATGGCGGTTATCAATAAAACAATCTTTTTCATATCCTTTGTCTTTATTGTTGATACTAATGTTATTTCTCTTGGCTTACTGGGCAATTCATAAATGCGGAAGAGTCAACTTTGGGATTAGAATTATACTTCACGAATAAAAGTGACTCGCAGTTTCCAAATGCTCTATATCCGATTTTCTGCAAAGATGCAGGGAGATTGATGCCTTTAAGGTTAATGCATCGGGCAAAGGCAAAATGGGAGATCTCTCTCAAATTGTTCGGAAAGACTATGCGTTCCAAGTTCTTGCAACCAGAAAATGCACGGTCGTTAATTACTTCTAGTTGATTCTTGAATACAAGGGCCTTTATGCTTCGCAACAAGTGAAAGCCTGTCTTCCTATTTTGCTCACATGCTCAGGTATCACGGATATGCAGACCTTATTACAATCCCAAAATGTCCATTCACCGATTTCTTGCAAACTGTCCGGCAAGACGCTAAGCTCTAATTGATGGTCCATATTGAATGCACTATTGCCGATATACCTCACTGTGTTTGGCATCTTTACGGTTTGAAGATTCTCACAAGTATTGAAAGCTCGTTTTTCTATTATCAGCAGATTGTTGGGGAGGATGACTTGCTTGATGTACTTGTTCATTTCAAAAGCCTTTTCACCGATTACTTTTACCTCCCTAAGCTCTTGGATATGACTGAAATCCACAACAGAGTCTTTTCCCTCCCATTTTACGAGGCGAGTTCCATATTGTGAATTCTCCAACGTAAAATGTCTCTTTCCCTTTGCCAATGCAAGTGTAGGTAAGCTGCAAAGGTATAGTAGAAACAACACCGTAATAATAATCTTACTTCTTATCATAATCTTCAATTTTTAGCGTCCTTTATAACCAAAGACGAAAGAATGATAAAAGGGTAAACTACTTTTTCTGCTTTCTGTCATTGATAGCAATTCCTTTCATGGTAAATATACTTTAGCACCTACTCATTTTTGTTCCATTCATCCAATATATAGCGGTATTTCTTTCGCTCTGTATTGTTTATCTCAAGATTAGCACCGAAATAGGAATTGTCAAAACTTGCATCATAGTTCCAGTCGCCAAGGGTAAATTTAAACAATGCGGGCAGATGTAAGTCGATGTCTATGGCACGAACAGAATCATTGACATGTTTCAACTTGATTGAGCCAGGGTTCCACATACCCAATGCTTTCTGATTTCCAGCGATGTAAACATCTTGTTTCGCATCTTTTACGACAATCTCTATATGCTTGCGATATACTTCCTTAGAAGTATCTTCGAATCTTTGTCAGCTAAGGAGTTGATGGAGTCCAAATACTCAAAATAGCCTTGATAGGCATCATGAAGAGCAAAAGGCAACGATGAGAGATGACTCCAATCCATATAAGATTTTCGCTTCCATGTGATATTGCTTGGTAACTGTTTGGCATCAAGATACTGGTAGACTATATCTCTTGCTGGTTTCCAATATTTCCAATTTCCACCAATCCTTTCCTCACCAGCATCGCTAAAGAAGAGATAGCGATTTTTGTTCGTATCGAACTTATAATTGCAGAATTGTGCAGCAAGCAACTTCTGTCCTTGCCGAAAGTCATGTTGGGAGAGAGGAAGAAGTAATCTGTGAATGGGGCGCAATTGATGAGACTTTGCATCATAAACGATGCTCCCAAAGAGTGACCAATACCTAAGCTCCTCTCCGTTACCCGATAATGATTGCGGATATAAGGCATTAACTCTTCCTTTACGAATTTCATCAGATTCTCAGCCTGGCCTCCATGTCCCTGATAACTTTTTATTGTGGCGCTATCGTTTGGTAAGAAATCATCTTGTCGGCTATAGGCTTCTGTTTGTGGGCTACAGATACCAACGACAATGTACCATTTGGGCTCTTTTTGAAACAAAGGCCAAGCGCATGCCATGAAAAACTCTTCCATGGTTTGGGCATCTGTTGTATAGATAACATCAAAGTCTTGTGCATCGTAATATGGGTATGAAGGCGGTAAACGTACAAACACTTTTCGCTTGAAGTTAAAATACTTCGATTTTAGCATAAGGGTGTCTATTCTTCCTGTAGTATAAATGTCTTTCTCTTGGAAAAGAGTAATGTTGCTATTTGTGCTCTCAGATGATTTGCAAGAGCACAATAGTAGGATGATGGAGAATATAAATGCAATTTGTTTCATAACTATCTGTTTTAATATTAATATTTTTTCCAGTATTTTTCAGCCATAGGCTGCAACCTTTCTCGTATAACATCCATTACGGTCTCGAAATCAAGAGTCTCTTTCCATTGAATCTTTTTCAAGAATGCTTTCCAACGAGTGATACGTGCTGCGTCTGTCGCAAAACCTTTTGTGAACAACTGCAATTCGGGATTGTACGTAATACCTCTATTGTCAAAAGTCGCCTTGATGGCATCATATAAAGTATCATCATTCAAATCTCTCTTTGTCAAGAGTTGATAACAGTCAAAGAAATCTTTCATGCGACTATTGAGCACATCACGGTCTATCATCGTATGGAATTTCTCGGCGACAACAGTCTCCAAGGAATAAGCCTGTATGTTAACAGACGGGAGACTTGGCAAAAGCAATGGAAAGTCAATAGTTGTTGGATATGGAGTTACAACATCACCAAAGCCAATGTCAACAGACATGTTGTAAGCGATAGTATCCATGTGGGCCGTAAAGTAAAATCTTGTGCCAGGATACTTCTTTTCAACAGTTATAGGCTCCAACTTAATGCTATTAACATCAAACGATACTCCATCCTCATCGCATACAATGCCCAAAATTTCCTGGAACACGTGCGCAAGGAAATCCCTATCACGGCTAATTCTATCTGCCATGAAATCAACATCTACTGTAGGACGTGCCTCAAGTCCGTTCATAGCATAAAGCAAAGAGCCTCCTTTCAGCAAAAAATTGTCCTTATATTGGCTTACAGATACTCTGTAAAGCAACCTCTCGTTGAAATATCTTGCCAAGAGATACATATATTTATAGCCTGTCTCATTCATCAGATTGAGCAAGCGGGTCTTAACAGACTTACCGTAGTTTTTCTTTCCCATTTTATTCTATTGCTATTTCAAGATAATTTTTTAATGTGTTGAATACTCTGAGGCGTTTGGCATAATCCTGCAAACGAGTGAGATTGCGGTTTGGCTTTTTCAGATAGGAGCGTATCACTTCAGCACAAATATCTAACCCCAATTTATTCCTGTATTTTACAGCATCGCAAACACTTCGCTCCATATCGGTAATACGAACATGATACCCTGAAATTTCTGCATCCATAATGCCGAACTCCAAGTTCTCCTTCTTCCAATAATACAGCTCTATCGGAAGCGTATCTGGTATCACCACCTTCCGCTTGTTGGCGATGGCTATACAAAAAGCAGGTGGAACAGTTGTCGAAAGCTGATGGTAAG
>ENA-OQER01000238-OQER01000238.1-human-gut-metagenome-genome-assembly--contig:-NODE-238-length-31142-cov-12.385330_pt1 | contig 31142 bp, 29 predicted proteins | sample MGYA00242797_ERZ504639 | MGnify/ENA primary metagenome ERZ504639 (study PRJEB26092, sample SAMD00036306) | human gut metagenome | host: Homo sapiens | study: EMG produced TPA metagenomics assembly of...
CCCCTTCGGGTCGCCATTTTTATTTGCCTCGGTAGCTCAGTCGGTAGAGCAGGGGACTGAAAATCCCCGTGTCAGTGGTTCGATTCCGCTCTGAGGCACCATTTTTTTATTTGGGCGGTTAGCTCAGCTGGGAGAGCGCTTGCCTTACAAGCAAGATGTCAGCAGTTCGATCCTGTTACCGCCCACCATAACGAAATATCTACACTACCCTCTCTCATTAAAGGGTAGTTTTTTTATACCCAAATTTAAGTATTTATGATAAACTTTCTATATAAAATTATTTTTACCAAAATTTGATAAAGGAGTCTGCTATATGATTAAATGGATTATCTCCGATATGGACGGTACTTTACTTGTTGAACCTAATAAATTACCTGATGATTTTGATGAAATTATGGATTTATTAAAACAACATAATATTATGTTTTCACCTGCTAGCGGACGCCAATATCAAGCACTTGTTTCCCAATTTCCTAAATATAAAGATGATTTACTTTTTATTTCTGAAAATGGGACTTATGTCTGCCAACATGATAAAGAAATTTTTTCTGCTACATTACCAGATACTGCTGTACAAAAAATTATCGCTGAAACTGCGAAATTACCAAAAGTAGAAATTGTATTAAGCGGTAAAAAAGGTGGCTATATCATCTCTCAAAATAAAGAATTTCATGATGAATTAAATCTTTATTACACTCAATATAAAATTCTTCATGATTTTTCTGAAGTTGATGATGAAATTATTAAAATTTCTCTTTGCGATTGTTTTAATCGCGATTCTTTAAATAATGTCTATAAAAAATTCTTACCTTTAGCTGATGAAATGCAAGTAGTTTTAAGCAGTGATATCTGGGTAGATATCATTCCTTTAGGCATCAACAAAGGTGTAGCTATCCAAAAATTACAGAAAAAATTAAATATAAAACCAGAAGAATGTGTCGCTTTTGGCGATTATTTAAATGATTATGAAATGATGCAATCTGTATATTATAGTTATGCTATGGAAAATGCCATTCCTGAATTAAAGAAAGTAGCTCGCTATATAGCACCACCAAATTATAAAAATGGTGTAGTTAAAACAATTCGTCAATTACTTGCTCAACAAGAAAGCAATCATTGATTAAATATCAAATAGAAAGAAGCTAATATTATGAAATTAGATTATCATATGCATTTTGAATATGGCTCTTATGATGAAAATTGGGTCAAAGGATTTTTTGATAGTGCTAAAGACCATGGATTGACAGAAATCGGCATCTCTGAACATAGCCATACATTTCCTGAATTCAAAGATTTATATTATCAAGATTTAATTTTAGATGATAGCTTTGTAGGTAAATTCCAACAGCAATGGTTAAAGAAAAATAAATTCAAATACACTTTAGATGATTATTTTAACTTTATGGCTAAATTGCGAAAATTAGGCTACAAGGTTAAAACAGGAATTGAAGTATGCAATTTCCAAGACCAAGAAAAAGTAAAAAGTATTTTAGCACCATATGATTTTGATTATATCATTGGCTCTATCCATTTTCTTCATGGTTGGGCTTATGATTCTTCAGAAATAAAAGATGAATGGAATAATCATACTTTAGAAGAAATCTATGATTGGTATGCACAAGAAGTTGAAAAACTCTGTGCTAGTAAAATTTATGATGTTTTAGGTCATCCATTTAATATTCGTTTATTTAAAAATATACCAGATTTTGATGTTACGCCTTATTTAGTCCGTGTAGCTAAAGCTGTTAAAGAAGCTAATATGGCTATCGATATCAATACTGGTACTTTATATCGCTATCCTATAGCTGAAATTTCACCATATCCTGATTTTATGAAAATCGCTGTAGAATACAATCTTCCTATTATCACTTCTTCTGATGCACATAAACCAGAACATTGTGGCAATCATATTGATGATGCTATTTCATATGCAAAATCTTTTGGCTATACAAAATCAATAAACTTCACTAATCGACAACGTAAATTTGTTGATTTAGGCTAACAAAAAATATAATAAAAAAACTGCTCTAAAAAATTTAAACAAAAATAATTTTTGCAAGAGCAGTTTTTTTTTTTAACTAAATACTTAAATAAAAAATCCATATATAAAATTAGCATATAATACTATACTTTAATTCAATAAAAATTATTATCAAGAACATATATTTTTTATCTTCTGTTGTATTCTTTTTCGTTTCTGATAAATAGCCTGTATCGAAACATTATATATTTTACTTAATTTTGTAACAGGAATATTTAATATTACTAAAGCTATTAATAAGTCCCATTCATCTTTTTTTAAATATGATTTTATAGCTTTTAAAAGTAAATTATCATAACCCGCAGATAATTCTGTCATATACTTAGCAAAAGCGTCTACATTTACCCACGCATCAGTAGTAACTATTGTTGTACTTCCACCAGTCCAAACAAGTGGAGACATATCTATTCCACCGCCTTCATGCCAACATTGAGAAACAAAATTTGTACAATCTACCTGATATTCTCCTTCATCATAATTTACATAATCAGGATTATGACTATCATACCATTTTTCAGTATATTCAATAGCACCTTTACGATTTAAAACTGTATTCATAATAAAACCTCCAAATTTAGTATAATAAAAGATAGTAGCTACAATACCTTTTCATATACTAATAAGAGATTTTTTTTTACATTTTAAATACTGGAGATGATATTCTTTGAAAAATTTTTATTAATATTAATTTTATTAACTATAAAATCAACACTATATAGTTTTAATCTTCACTTAATAGAACCTATTAAATTTTCTCTTTCTAACTCTTATTATACTTACAAATTAATGCACTACAATTATACTCAATATATTCCTATTGAAGATACATTATTAACATCTATTGCTCAAAAGAAACAACCATTTGATGAACATATACAACAAATAATGACTAAAGATGTTTATGATACTTTATACTATAAATTTAAAAACTATGAAAAAGTTGAACCCATACTATCTATAAAAATAATCGACCAACGTATTGATAAAAACGATCCTAACCTTATTTATATTGATTTTTTAATTATTCAACCTTTTAAATCTAATAATAACAGCTTACTAAATTATCGTTTTACTTTTGATCAAATTATTGTTTTACAAAGTAAAGATAACAGCTGGAAATGTATTTCCTATGAACAACCTGTAAAATATCACTCTGATAGAGTATTTTTTAGTTATTGGAATAATCTAGAATACAATTATTCTAACCAAATTAATTATCAAATAATCAATGAGATAAACCAAATAAACCTAGCTTATAATGACAATAATATTTTTAAAACATATATACACTTAAAAAATATTATTAATTTTATAAGAAAATATCATCAATAATTATAAATTATATTACTAAAACATTATGATTTAAAGAAACTAATCTCTAGTTTAAAAGAAAATGATAAATAAAAGTTAATATCTATTTTCAATGTATATATTTTTTTACTATTATCAAATTCTTTTAATAAATTAAATTTAAAATTTTTATTCATCATAACGAGGACAAATAAAACGTACTTCTGTTACACCACCATTAGGGTATACATCACTTAATGGTCTTTGTAAATGATGTTTTGTATGTGCTGCATAACAAATGCCATATACAGGATCTATTTTAGAAATTATTACTGAATGATACCAGCCATCATGTTCTTCACTTTCACTATAAAATTGAATAATATCACCAATAGTAACCTCATTACTGTCCCATTTCATTACAGCAATAGATAATCCATCTTCAGTATCAGCAGAAGATGTATTTGTCATATATTCAGCAAAATCATCTACAATAGTCCATGATTTTGTTGTAGCTCCTGGTACAAAAGATACATTCCAGTTTGGATTTCTTGGAATCCCCGCATAATTCCAACATTGAGAAACAAAATTTGTACAATCATTACCATCAAAATGAGGAAAAAGCTTATTATAATTTCCACTTTCTTCATCCCAATATTTTTGTGCATATTCTACAGCTTTTTGTCTATTTAATACTATAGCCATGATAAAACCTCCTAAAATTTTTTAGATAGTAGCTACATTATCTTTTCATATACTAACAATAAGTTTTCACTTTATTTTAAATATCAAAAGGTGTTTATTATGAAAAAATTTTTATTGCTTTTCTTATATTAAGTATTATTATCTTTTCTTATAATAATATTTGGCAAACATACAGAACATATATTTCTGTTCATCAGAATTTTCAATCATATCTACCAACAAATAAACTTGAAACAATTATGAATAAAACTATTCAAGGAAAAGAACCTTTTAATAAAATTATTCAACAACACATGAGTGAACAAGTATATAATTCATTAAGTATAAATCAAAATATAAATAATAAAGTTCGTATCATAAATCAAGTATTAGATACTAATAATCCTAATATTATCTATATAAATCTTCTTACATTTACCAAAAATTCATTAGGTTATATTGTTTATGTAAATCAAATTATGGCTGTAAAAAAACATAACCAATGGTACTTATTAGAAAATCTCTCTTCTCATCAAGTTAATGATTGTTGGTATTATAAAGTAAATGATGCTATATACTTTAGTTATATCGCTTGGTAAACTTCTAAAAATAATATCAAAAACAAAATATGAGCAAAAACAATATATTAGCTTTTTTATTTCAAACTATATTTTGCCATGAAAAAACCGAACTCCTAATCGCTAGATTTTAGGTCTAACTTTTGGAGTTCGGTTTATTTCATACTCATTCTCTTTTTTTATTAGTAGATTTTTTTTATTTTAAAACCATTCTGGTGTAATTCATTCGTTATTTGATTAATATGCTCAATACCATTTGTTTCCACAGTTACTTCAAGCACTACTTTTTTGAAGCTATCTGTTACTTTAGCCTGATTATGGTCTAATTTAATTACATTAGCATTTAAATCTGCTAAAATTTGAGAAATCGCCAATAACTGACCAGGTTTATCTGGAAGTTGTACACTAAAGCAGAATACTCGACCACGAGCGATTAAAGCTTTATCAATAAGTGCTGAAATTGTAGAAATATCAATATTACCACCACTTACGATAGCAGCCACTTTCTTACCTTTGAATTGTAATTTTCTGCTAGCTGCTAAAGATAATACACCCGCACCTTCAGCAATCAATTTATGTTTTTCAATCAAAGATAATAAAGCTGACATAATTTCAAATTCAGAAACTGTGATTACTTCATCTACATATTTTTTAATGAATTCAAATGTTACATCACCTGGTGTTTTTACTGCTGTACCTTCTGCTACAGTATCAACACTTGGCAAGGACACTACTTTATTTTCTTGAAGTGATGCTTTGATACAAGCTGCTCCACAAGGTTCTACACCAATTACTTTTACATGTGGATTTACCATTTTAGTCGCAAGTGCTACACCACTGGCAAAACCGCCACCACCGATAGGTACTAAAATCGCATCAACATCTTTTAAATCATCAATGATTTCTAAAGCTGTAGTACCTTGACCTAAGATAACTTCGATATCATTAAATGGGTGGATAAATGTATAATTAAATTCTTGTTGTAATTCTACTGCTTTTGCTGCCGCATCATCAAAACTATCTCCAGATAATACAACTTCTGCTCCATAAGCACGAGTTGCTTCTACTTTTAATAATGGAGTAGTCGCTGGCATAACAATTACAGCCTTAACGCCTAATTGTTGAGCTGCATAAGCTACACCTTGAGCATGATTACCAGCTGAAGCTGCAATTACACCATGAGCTTTTTGTTCTTCACTCAACTGACTAATGCAGTTATACGCTCCGCGAAGTTTGAAAGAACCTGTTTTTTGCAAGTTTTCAGGTTTTATATATATATCATTATGTGATAAATTGGAAAAATAATCACTGTAGATTAATTTAGTTTTGTATATAACACCATCTAAATTTTTAACAGCACGATACACATCAGCTATAGTTGTTTTTTCTACTATTTCCTGTGGCGTTAATTTTACTTCTACTTGCTCTTTAGCCAATAAAACCATCTCCTTTTTGTTTACTTAAAATTATGTAGATGTTTTCTATTATATCATAAAATTAACAACTTTACATATATAAAAAATTGTAAATAAAAAAAAGTGATGAATTAAACTCCTATTTAGTCTAATTCATCACTGTTATTTTTATTAGTTAAATAAATATCCAGATGGGTCTACAGCTTGTCCATTTATGCGAACTTCATAATGTACATGAGGACCTGTTGAAAAGCCTGTACTTCCCATATAAGCAATAATCTGTCCACGTTTTACTTGTTGACCTGCAGATACTACTACATAAGAAGCATGTCCATAACGAGTCATCACTCCGTTGCCATGGTCGATATCTACCATATTGCCATATCCGCCAGAATTCCAACCAGCAATGCTGACAACGCCATCAGCTGTTGCTCTAATTGGTGTTCCCATATCATTTGCAATATCAATACCAGGGTGGAAATCGCTACCGCCCCAACGAAGACCATATGGTGAACTTACTACACCTTTAGCTGGCCAAATAGATGGAGTAATAGATATAGTCTGATTAGCAATTGCTACTTGCTGACGTTTCATCATGATAGCAGTCTGCAACGTTTTTTCAATTCTTCCATATTATTTAGTTTACCATTCATTGTATTTTCTACAGTATCTAAGGTAAGACGTACATTTTCTATAGTAGGTGTTTGCAGATATGGTCCACCTTGTCCATTTTGTTCTGGATTTACACTATCTCCATTATTTCCTTCTGGAAGTTCTATACCAGATAATTGTTTTAATTCATTTTCTAAATTATTTAATTGGTCCATATCTTCTTTTAAGCTATTAGCTTTTTTATCAAGTTCAGATAATTGTTGCTGTTGAAGTGCATTTGCTTCTTGCAATTCTTGTAAATGCTGTTTATCTGCTTGATTATTAAAATACACATAACCTGCAAAACTCAATGAACCAACGACTAATACTATCATAATAACTACAGATGCCATCACATATCTAAACATATTCTTACTTATAGTAAATAATTTTACATCATCTGTTTTATTAGGTATGATTTTTATTGTATATTCATCATTTTTTACTACTTTTTTATCTTCTTTTATATCTTCTATTTCTGTTTCTGTATTATTTTGTTCAGTAGCTTGTTTATTTAACCCTTCCTGACTCAAAACTTAAACCTCCTGTATCTTTAAATAATAAATAATAGTAAACATTTATTTCCTAATTTCTTATTATAACATAAATAAAAAGCATTTTGCCTTGCAAATAGCCAAGCAAAATGCTTTTTTTCATTAAAATTCAATTAAGATTTTATCTAATTTCCCTACAACTTTCTCTTTTTACTAAAAAATACGGCACAATAATTTTTGTCGCAAATAAATTAGGATTTTCTATATGCTTACTAAGTTGAGAAGCCGCTTCTACTCCCAATTGATAAGCATTTATATCTATAGATGTCAATTGTGGATTCATCATACGAGCAAAGATAGAATTATTAAAACTTATGATGGATAAATCCTCTGGCACTTTTAAATTGCATGCAGAAATCAAATTACCTATAGAAACAGCTACAATATCATCATAAATCAATAAAGCAGTTGGTCGATTTTCACTAATTAGCAAATCCTTAAGCTTATTATATTTTTCCTCAGAATTCAATGCAAATTCTAAACAATAATTAGGATTATATTCAATATTATGTTCACTTAATGCTAATAAATATCCGGCTTTTCGATCGCTAGAAAATACCTTGTAATTATCTGTACCTATATAAGCAATTTTATTATGACCTAAAGATATTAGATATTCACATGCTTCTTTTGCAGCTTGCACATTATCATTATCTACATAAATAGTATCATTTATCATTTTTGTAGCTTTACCAATCAATACAAATAACAATTTTTGCTCATACATATAATTGATTATTAAATCATCTATATTTGAATATAAAAAGATAAATCCATCTACCTCTGAAGCTTTTATACTTCTTATCAATTCTTCATCAGTTTCACCTGTTATTACTAATAAAGTATATTGCTTTTTATTACAATATTTACCAATTCCCTTTATAGCTTCTAAATAAAAAGGATTTTCATAAACATCTGTTTTACTTTTAGGAAATACTACACCTATTTTACGCATACTAATATTCTGTTGTAAATTATTTTGCTCGTAACCTAATTCTTCCATCGCTTTTTTTACTCTGTCCTTTGTTTCTTGACTAATCGATGGATGATTTTTACACGTTCTTGATACTGTTGACGGTGATACCCCAGCCAATTTCGCGACATCTTTAATTGTAACTGCCATAAAAATTCTCCTCTATATCTATAATAAAAAATCGTCTTTAATATTTATAAATATTAAACCACATTTCAATAATTAACGCAACTATTTACGCAATAAATTGCATTTATTTTGCGTAAAATATTTTATTTTTAATGCAAATATTTCGTAAAACTTATTGCAATTTTTCGCAAAACTCTTTATAATAAAAATATAATCATTACTGAAGCGATTTTAAAGATATTTATAATGTATGTAATAAAAATTATGAGGAAGTGTTTTTATGGAAAGTAAATCCCTACAACTTTTATCACCAATTACGGGAAAAACAATACCACTTACTGAAGTTCCTGACCCTGTATTTTCTACAAAAATGATGGGTGATGGTATTGCAATCATTCCATCAGAAGGTAAAATCTACAGTCCTGTTGATGGTGAAATCACTATGATTGCAGCAACAAAACATGCCTATGGCATCAAAGCTGATAATGGATTAGAACTACTCATTCATTTTGGCTTGGAAACAGTAGCTTTAAATGGTGAAGGCTTTACTGTTCACGTGCAAGCTGGCGATAAGATAAAAGCTGGCACATTAATTGCCGAAGTAGATTTTTCTTTCATGCAACAAAAAAATATCAATTTAATTACACCATTTATCATTTGTGGTGGCATGGAAAACATGACATTAAACTGTAATTACAACGAAGTAACTCATGGTGAAGATGCCATCATAACTTTAACCATGCAAACTATGCAAAGTGTGCAAAATCCTATGCAACAAGAAACAAAATCAACTGTAGAAGAAGCGCCAAAGAAAAAATTTCATATTGATTTTGATTTCTTACAAAAACTTGGCAAAGTGTTAATGACAGTTATCGCTGTTATGCCTGCTGCTGGTCTTATGATTTCTCTTGGTAAATTAATTCAAATGTGTGGTGCTGATATTTCCTTAATCATGATTATTGGTAACACTATGGAAAATATCGGTTGGGCAATTATCGGTAATTTACATATTTTATTTGCTGCTGCCATTGGTGGTTCATGGGCAAAAGAAAAAGCTGGTGGTGCCTTTGCTGCTATAATTGCTTTCATTTTAATCAATCGAATAACTGGTTCTATTTTTGGTGTAACTACAGATATGTTAAGCCAAGCTGACGCTACAACTTATACTTTATTAGGTCAAACAATTCCTGTTAAAGGCTATTTTGTTGAAGTTCTTGGTGCAGCCGCTCTCAACATGGGTGTATTTGTCGGTATTATTTCTGGCTTTGTCGGTGGTATTGTCTACAATAAATACTACAATTTCCGCAAATTACCAGATTGTTTAGCCTTTTTTAATGGTAAACGCTTTGTACCTTTAATGGTCATCGTTTATTCCGTCATAATTTCTGTAATTCTCAGTTTTTTCTGGACTTATGTACAAACAGGTATTAATAATTTTGGTATTTGGATTGCTAATTCATCTTCTACTTATCCTGTACTTGCTCCATTTATTTATGGTACTTTAGAACGTTTACTTTTACCATTTGGTTTACATCATATGCTTACCATTCCAATGAACTACACATCTTTTGGTGGTACTTATCAACTTTTAACAGGTGCAAATGCTGGAACTTTTGTATTTGGACAAGATCCTCTATGGCTCGCTTGGGCAAATGATTTAATCAACTTCAAAAATATGGGTGATATGGCTTCTTACAATCAATTATTAAACGAAGTAACACCTGCTCGTTTCAAAGTTGGTCAAATGATCGGTGCTACTGGTATGTTGCTTGGTATCGCCTTAGCTATGTATCATCGTGTCGATAAAGATAAACGTCATAAATATAAATCCATGTTTGTATCCACTGCACTTGCTGTATTTTTAACTGGTGTAACTGAACCACTTGAATTTATGTTTATGTTTGCCGCTGTTCCTTTATACATCGTTTATGCAATTCTTCAAGGTCTAGCTTTTGCTATGGCTGGTATTATAGATTTACGCCTTCATTCTTTTGGCAATATTGAATTTATCACTCGCATTCCTATGTCTGTAAAAGCAGGACTTACTGGAGATATTATTAACTTTTTAATTTGTATTGTAGCCTTTTTTGCTATCGGTTATGTTGTAGCTTATTTCATGATTGGCAAATTTCAATTTGCTACACCTGGTCGTTTAGGTAATTATGACAGTATAAACAATGATGAAGATAATTCTAAAACTACTGTACAAGGCTCTGCTCAAGCTGAAGCTATTATTAAACTTTTAGGTGGTAGAGAAAATATCACTCTCGTTGATGCTTGTATGACCAGATTGCGTGTAACTGTTAAAGATATCAATAAAGTAGCAGATTTAGACCAATGGAAAAAATATGGTGCTTTAGGTTTAGTAAAAAAAGATAATGGCGTTCAAGCTATTTATGGTCCTAAAGCTGATGTTTTAAAATCTGACATCAATGACATTCTTTAAATATATCAATTGACGAGGTAATTTATATGAAATTACTAACACTTAATTCTCACAGTCTTTTAGAAGAAGATTATCTTAAAAAAACACAAATTTTTGTAGAAGAAATTCTTCAAGAATATTGATGTCTTCGCACTTCAAGAAGTCAATCAATCACATGATGACAAAATCTTAGCTAAAAATCCTCATAACTATTATGGTACATCAATTTTAAAGCAAAATAATCATGCGCTATATATTGCTGATTTACTAGCTAAACAAGGTAAAAACTATCATTGGATTTGGGAAGATTGTCATCTTGGCTATGACATCTATGATGAAGGTATTGCTATCTTTTCCAAATATCCCATTATAGATACAAAAGTAATTCCATTATCTAAAACACAAGATCATACAAATTATAAAACGCGTAAAGCTTTAGCTATTTGTTGTGAAGTAAATCAACAAAAAACATGGTTTATTTCTATGCATATGGCTGGTGGAATGATGAAGAAGAACCATTTCAACGCCATTGGCAAAATTTAATTACAGCTCTAAAGCCAATTTCTAAAGATACTATTTTCTTAATGGGAGATTTCAATAATCGCAGTGATATCAAAGATGAAGGTTACAATCTTATTCTTAAAGATAAATGGTATGACTTGTATGAATTAGCTCAAATACGTGATGAAGGAATTACCAGTTCTTCTGGCATTGCTGGTTGGTTTTCTCAAAATAGTGAAGCTATCCGCATTGACTATATTTTTTGCAATAAAAAAAATAAATGTACAGTCTCAAAAATCTATATTTACTGGCATAGATAAACCTACTATATCTGATCATTTTGCTGTACTAACAGAATGTACAAAAGGAGTATAAAATCATGAGAGCAAGTGGCATTTTATTACCAATCTTTTCCCTGCCTGGTGGTCATGGAATTGGTTGCTTTAATCAAGAAGCTTATAAATGGATAGATTATTTAAAACAAGCTAAACAAAGTTATTGGCAAATATTGCCTTTAGGTGCAACTAGCTATGGCGATTCACCTTATCAATCATTTTCTACTTTTGCAGGAAATCCTTATTTTATTTCTTTAGATGATTTAGTAGCTAAAAATTGGTTAAATATCGATGAATTACCAATTCAAGAAGAAAATACTACTATCAATTATGCAAACTTATATCATACACGTTTTGATTTATTGAGATTAGCTTTTGAACGTAGTCATATCACAGATAATCATGATTTCCAATCATTTATAAATAATGAAGCATATTGGCTAAATGATTATGCTTTATTTATGGCAATAAAAGATTATTTTAATGGAGTATCTTGGCAACAATGGCCTGAAGATATCCGCCATAGAACAACAGATGCTATGAACTACTACACAAATAAATTACAAGAAAATATTACTTTTTATAAATTCCTTCAATTCATCTTTTGGGAACAATGGCAAAAATTAAAAGCTTATGCAAACAGTCAAGGTATTTCTATAATCGGTGATATTCCAATCTATGTAGCTTATGATAGTGCTGATACTTGGTCTAATCCTCATCTCTTTCAATTAGATGAAAATTTATTGCCAACAGCAGTTGCTGGTTGTCCGCCAGATGGCTTTTCCGCTGATGGTCAACTTTGGGGCAACCCTTTATATGCTTGGGAAAGACATGCACAAGAAAATTTTTCTTGGTGGATATCTCGTATTTCTTGGTGCTATAAATTATATGATGTTGTTCGTATTGACCATTTCCGTGGCTTTGATGAATATTATTCTATTCCTTACGGAAATACTACAGCTAAAGGTGGTCATTGGGTAAAAGGCCCTGGAATAAATCTTTTCCAACAAATAAAAAATACACTTGGCAATAAAGAAATCATTGCTGAAGACCTTGGCTATTTAACTGACTCCGTTCGCCAATTAGTAAAAGATACAGGCTATCCAGGAATGAAAGTTTTAGAATTTGCCTTTGATAGTCGCGATTCTAGTGGAGCTAATAATTATTTACCTCATAATTACAATGAAAATTGTGTAGTTTATACTGGCACTCATGATAATGAAACAATGCTTGGCTGGTTTAAGTCAATCTTGCCAGAAGAAAAAAATTCTTTGCGTCGCTATTTATGTACTGATACTCAAGATGATTTAAAACTACTAGATAAAGCTATTTGTTTAGCTATGCAATCTGTAGCTAAAATGTGTATCATTCCTATGCAAGATTGGTTACAACTAGATAATACAAGTCGCATAAATAAACCATCTACACTTGGTGGTAATTGGTGCTGGCGCATGAATAATTCTCAACTCAGTGAAAAACTAAATCAAAAAATTGCTTCTATTACAGCCATTTATGGTAGAAATAAAAAATAAGGAGAATATCTATGTTAACTAAATTAAATAATATATTACAAATCCAATTTCAAAAAGATATTGATAACTGTACAAATGAAGAATTATATATAGCCTTATTAATGTTAGTTAAAGCATTAAGCAAAAATCGTCCCCTCACACAAACTAAACGAAAATTATATTATATTCAGCTGAATTTTTAATTGGTAAACTCTTATCTAATAATCTAATTAATCTTGGTATTTATGACGAAATTAATTCTTTATTACAAGAACACGGTAAAGATTTAAGTATTATTGAAGAAATAGAACCTGAACCATCTTTAGGTAATGGTGGTCTTGGTCGACTTGCTGCTTGCTTTTTAGACTCTATTGCTACACTTAATCTTTCTGGTGATGGTATCGGTTTAAATTATCATCTTGGTCTATTTAAACAAAAATTTATCAATCACCTTCAAAAAGAAGAAGTTAATCCATGGTTACAAAAAGACAATTGGCTCAATGATACAAATATAGGCTTTGATATTCAATTCAAAGATTTTACTGTACATTCTCATCTTTATGATATTGATGTTATTGGTTATGGACAAGGGCTGAATAAATTACATCTTTTTGACCTAGACAGTATCGATGAAAATATTGTTAAAGAAGGTATATCTTTTGATTTAACAGATATTAAAAAAAAATCTCACTTTATTTTTATATCCTGATGATAGTACAAAAGAAGGTCAATTACTTCGCATCTATCAACAATATTTCATGATTAGCAATGCAGCTCAATTAATTTTAATGGAAGAAAAAGCTAAAGGTCATGACCTCAAAGACTTACATCAACATGTATGTATTCAAATCAATGATACTCATCCATCAATGATTATTCCTGAACTTATCTATCGCTTATTAAAAGAAGGTATTCATTTAAAAGAAGCAGTGCATATCGTAACAAATACTTGTGCTTATACAAATCATACTATTTTAGCTGAAGCTTTAGAAAAATGGCCTATGGATTATCTCCGTCAAGTAGTACCACATTTAATTCCAATAATTGAAATCCTCGATACTGTTGCATTCACACGCAGTGAAGAAGAAGACGTCCAAATTATCGATAAAGAAAATCGTGTGCATATGGCTAATATGGATATTCATTTTGGCTATAGTATCAATGGTGTAGCTTCTTTGCATACTGATATTCTAAAAAATAGTGAATTAAATGCCTTTTATAAACTCTATCCGCAAAAATTCAATAATAAAACTAATGGTATTACATTCCGTCGTTGGTTATTGCATTGTAATCATGAACTTAGCCAATATATTCAATCTCTAATAGGCAATAAATTTCTACAAGATGCTACAAAATTAAAAGAACTATTACAATATATTAATGATGAAAATGTATTATCTACACTTTTAAAAATTAAAGCTCATAATAAACAAAAACTCGCAGATTACATTCAAAAAACTATGCAAATCAGTATTAATCCAGATAGTATCTTTGATATTCAAATAAAACGCTTACATGAATATAAACGTCAACAAATGAATTTACTCTATATCATCAATTTACTATTAAAAATCAGACAAGGCTATCGACCAAAAACACCTATAACTTTCATTTTTGGCGCTAAAGCTGCACCCGCATATGTCATTGCTAAAGATATCATTCATGCTATTTTATGTCTTCAAGATATCATCGCTAAAGACTCTATTGCTAATAAATATATTCAAGTTGTCATGATTGAAAACTACAATGTTTCTCAAGCTGAAAAATTAATTCCTGCTTGCGATATTTCTGAACAAATTTCACTTGCTAGTAAAGAAGCTAGTGGTACTGGCAATATGAAAATGATGTTAAACGGCGCAATTACATTAGGTACAGAAGATGGTGCTAATGTAGAAATTCATCAATTAGTAGGTGATGATAATATCTATATCTTTGGTGAAAGCAGTGATAATGTCATCAATCATTATAAAAAACAAGATTATAATGTCAAAGATTATTATGAAAATGATACAGAAATTGAAAACACACTTAAATTCTTGATTTCTAAAGAAATGCTTTCCATTGGCAATGCTGAAAATCTTCAACGTTTATACAATGAATTAAGTAATAAAGATTGGTTTATGACTTTACTTGATTTAAAATCATATATTCAAGCTAAAGATAAAGCTTTCCATGATTATTTAAATCGTCAAAATTGGGCAAAAATGTCTTTAACAAATATTGCTAACGCTGGCTATTTCTCTAGTGACCGCACAATCGCTGAATATAATAACGATATTTGGAAATTAGATAAATAATCTGCCACTAAATGAGGTGTCAATATGTCTTTTGATAATATAAAAATATATATGCAAAATGGTAAATTAACAGATTTAGAAATAAATTATTATATTAATAAATTAAAAAAAATATACCAAAGTAAAAAATTACAACGTATATCTTTTATTTTAGGCGAAGATTATATTGACTTAAGATATATGTTTGAAGCTTATCCTTTTGAAAGAATATGGCGAATCCCCTCTAAAAAATAATATAAAAAAAAGACTATCGTAAAAATTTACGATAGTCTTTTTTCTTATCTAAAATACAATATTTATTTACCCATTTTTATATAATTTAAACGACCGCCAGCCATTAAAATATCAATATCTAATTGAGATAATGCATGATTTACAGCAAAAGAAGTTTTCTTAGTAACATTTTCTACCATCATAGCTTTTCCTGGAGCAAGCTGATGTAAATTACTAATTTTCAATACATCGCCTTCATCAATAGTATCATAATCTGCTTCATTTGCAAAAGTGAATGGTACGATACCAAAATTTATAAGATTAGCTTGATGTATACGCGCAAAGCTTTTAGCGATAACAGCTTTAATGCCTAAATACATTGGTGCAAGTGCTGCATGTTCACGGCTAGAACCTTGACCATAGTTTTGACCTGCAACGATAAAGCCACCGCCAACAGATAAACAATGTTGTTTAAATCCAGCTTGTACATCACGGAAAATAAATTCAGATATTTTTTCAATATTAGAACGGAATGGCAATACTTTTGCCCCTGCTGGAGCGATATGGTCTGTAGTGATATTGTCTACTACTTTAATTACTACTTGTTTTTCTACAGTATCAGCAAGTGGAGTATTTTCTGGAAGTGGTTTAATATTTGGACCACGAACAATTTCCACATTTTCAGGGTGTTGTTTTTCTGGAGCAATAATCATACTATCATCTACTAAGAAATGATCTGGTTCTGCTGGAATATCAAATTCAGCTTCTCTAGGGTCAGAGATAACACCTTTTATAGCACTATAAGCAGCTACTTCTGGAGAAACAAGACATACATTTGCACTTAAGGTACCACTTCTACCATAGAAATTGCGGTTGAAAGTACGAAGTGACCATGCATTTGTAATAGGAGATTGGCCCATACCGATACAAGGGCCACAAGTACATTCAAGCATTCTAGCACCACTAGAAATTAAATCTGTTAATGCTCCATTTTGAGAAAGCATAGTCAATACTTGTTTAGAACCTGGAGAAATACATAAGGATACATTTTCAGCAACTGTTTTATTTTTTAATATAGAAGCGACAATCATCATATCTCTATAAGAAGAATTTGTACAGCTACCAATAGCAACCTGATCTATTTTTTTGCCAACAACTTCACTGATGGATTTTACGGCATCAGGGCTATGAGGCATAGCAATCATTGGTTCTAAATCATCTAAATTGATTTCATATGTTTCATCATAAACAGCATCATCATCTGCACTTAAAGCTACGAAACAATCTTCACGATTTTGTTTTTTCAAAAATTCATATGTTACTTCATCGCTTGGGAATATAGATGTAGTAGCACCAAGTTCTGCACCCATATTTGTTATAGTAGCACGTTGAGGAATATTTAAAGTTTTTACACCTTCACCTGTGTATTCAATAACTTTACCTACGCCACCTTTTACAGTCATAAGCTGTAAAACTTTTAAAATAATATCTTTAGAACTTACACCTTTATGTAATGCACCTGTAAGTTTTACATTTACCACTTTTGGCATTTTTAAATTAAATGGACGTCCTGCCATAGCACAAGCAACATCAAGTCCACCAGCACCAATAGCCAATGCACCAATACCACCAGCTGTAGGAGTATGAGAATCACTTCCTAATAAAGTTTTACCTGGAGCTGCAAATCTTTCCAAATGTACCTGATGGCAGATACCATTACCTGGACGAGAAAAGTAAATACCATGTTTATTTGCTACTGTTTGTAAATATTTATGGTCATCAGCATTTTCAAAACCACTTTGAAGTGTATTGTGGTCTACATAGCTTACGGATAATTCTGTTTTAACTTGGTCTACACCCATAGCTTCTAATTGTAAATAAGCCATAGTTCCTGTAGCATCTTGTGTTAAAGTCTGGTCAATTTTAATAGCTATTGGACAACCACGGTCCATAGTGCCTTCTTGTAAATGAGCTTTAATTATTTTTTCTGTTAATGTAGGCATCTTTAGCTCTCCTTTACTTTTTTAGTATACATAAGAACAATATTTTCATTATAACATAAATTATTACGATTTGTGTATCAATACAGTAAACATTTACTATAAAAATATTGTATACAGTGTATATTTGACTTTTATATAAGATATTTTTTGTGATATAATAGACAAGTATCTTTTTATATAATATGTTTTTTATAAACTCATCGTTAATATCAATTCAATAGAAAAGGAGAATTAGTCTATGGATAATACGTTCTTAGCTCAATTCTACGGAAAATCACAAAATTATACAGATATTCCTAATCATTTATATAAAGACTACAATGTAAAAAAAGGTTTACGTAATGAAGATGGTACAGGTGTTTTAGTAGGTCTTACTCGTGTTGCAGACGTTGTAGGTTATACATACAATGAAGATGGTACAAAAGTAGATACTGAAGGTACTTTATTTTTTCGTGGTATAGATATCAATGAAATAGTAAAAAATCGTCATGACTTACGCTATATTTATGAAGAAGCTTGCTTTTTATTATTATTTGGTTACTTACCAAAACAAAAAGAATTAGAAAACTTTTGCGAACTCCTTCAAGAAAACTACGAACTTCCTGATGATTTCTTAGAAATGAATTTACTTCGCATGCCTGGTAAAAATCTAATGAATAAATTGCAACATGCAATTTTGACTTTATATAATTATGATGAAGACCCAGATAATACCGATGTATATGAAACATTATTAAAAGGTATTCAAATCATGGCAAAATTGCCATCAATCGCATGTTATGCTTATCAATCTAAAATGCATTACTACGAACATAAAAGTCTTATCATTCACTATCCTCGCAAAGATTACTCTACTGCTGAAAATATTTTATATATGCTTCGCTCTGATAGCAATTTCAGCAAACAAGAAGCTAATCTTTTAGACATTATGCTCCTTTTACATGCTGATCATGGTGGTGGTAACAACTCCACTTTCACAAATGTAGTAATCTCCTCCACTGACACAGATATTTATTCTGCTGTATCTGGCTCTATAGGTTCACTCAAAGGTCCTCGTCATGGTGGTGCTAATATAAAAGTAGCTTTAATGATGGATGCCATCATATCCGAAATAGGCTATACTCGTGATGATGCCAAAATTAAAGATATTGTATTGAAATTATTAAATAAACAATTCTACAATAAATCTGGTCTCGTATACGGTTTTGGTCATGCTGTTTATACACTTTCTGACCCACGTGCGGAAATACTTCGCCATTATTGTGGTATCGTAGCTCATGAAAAAGGTCGTGAAGAAGAATTTGAATTCTATTTACGCTTTGAACGCATTGTTAAAGAAACTTTGATGGAAACAAAAGGCTTAACAGCGTGCGCAAATGTAGACTTTTACAGTGGCTTTGCTTATGATATGCTTGGTATTCCTCGCGATATGTTTACACCATTATTCGTTATCAGCCGTATGGTAGGTTGGCTTGCTCATAACTTAGAAAATAAATTATATGATGGCCGTATCATGCGTCCTGCTACAAAATATGTTGGTGAATTAAATGAATATGTACCTATGGAGGATAGATAAAAATGACTAAAACTATTACTGTATTTAAAGGCGATGGCATTGGTCCTGAAATAACTGATGCTGTTTTAAAAATATTAGATAAAGCTGGTGCCGATCTTAATTATGAAATTTTCAATGTCGGTGCTAAAGAATATGAAACAAATGGTAAATTAATCCCTGATGAAGCATTTGCTTCCTTTGATAAAAACAAAGTATTATTAAAATCTCCAATTACTACTCCTATTGGCAAAGGCTTCCGCTCTTTAAATGTAACTCTACGTAAAAAATATGATTTATATGCTAACATTCGCCCTGCTAAATCAAATAATGCTGTAAAAACTGCATTTAAAGATGTTGACCTAATTGTTTTCAGAGAAAATACTGAAGACCTTTATGTAGGTGTAGAAGAACAAATTGATGAAAATACTGTTCATGCTACAAAAATAATCACTCGCCATGCTAGTGAAAGAATTATTAAAGATGCTTTTGAATACGCTAAAGCTCACAATCGCAAAAAAGTAACTTGTGTACACAAAGCTAATATCTTGAAAATGAGTGATGGTTTATTCCTCAACATTTTCTATGATATCGCTAAAAATTATCCAGAAATCGAAGCTAATGATAAAATCGTTGATAACACTTGCATGCAACTTGTAATGAATCCTCAACAATTTGATATCATGGTTATGCCAAATCTCTACGGAGATATCGTTTCTGACCTCACTAGTGGCTTAATCGGTGGACTTGGCTTATTGCATCTAGCAATCTCGGTAAAGATTATGCTATGTTTGAAGCAGTTCATGGTAGCGCACCAGATATTGCAGGTAAACATATAGCAAATCCTACAGCACTTTTATGGTCTGCTTGCATGATGCTTGAATATCTTGGTCAAAATGATGTTGCTAGCAAAATCAGAAATGCCGTTGATGAAGTATTAAACGAAGGAACAACTTTAACACCAGACCTTCATGGTACAGCTACAACAGAAGCATATTGTGATGCTATCATAGCTAAACTATAAAAAAAGCTGTACAGTTTAAATACTGTACAGCTTTTTTGTCTTAAAATGGAAATTCTACATTTCTATAAACAATTTTCCCATTAATAATTGTTACTTGTGGTACTATTAATTTTTGTCCTATAAAATCTTCATTCAATCTATTTTTCATATGAAATTCTTTATTTATTACTTTAAATATAGTAACATTTCCATGAGCTCCAACATCCAAGTTCCTAAGCCATCTCCTAAATGATGTATTTTAGCAGGATTATACGTACATGCTTGTATTACTTCTTCCAAAGATAAACCTAAATTTAACCATTTAGACAACACTACTGGTAATCCCCAACACATATTTCTAAACATACTAGCATATGTTAAATCTGTACTTATAATATCTGGCTTAAATCCTTGTTCTATTGCTGGTCTAATTATAGCATATGAATGATTTATTCTAGCATCTGCTGAATCAAAAAATACACCTCTTTTTTGTGCTTTAAATATTGCTTTTTTTACTATATTATTTTCATCTAAAATTGTACTTCTTTTACCTTGATAAATATGACAAACAATATCTCCATCTCTCATTTTATTTATAATTTCTTCCATCTCACAAGGCGGATTAGTAACATGTACAGTTAAAAAACATCCTAATTTATTCGCCAATTCTATAACTTCATCTAATACATTATTACCAAATTTCTCTACAACCTCTGTACCATATCTCAATTTTAATCCTCTACTATATTTAGAATCTTCTTGCATTATTTTCTTATATTCCTCTAATATATAACATCTAGGATCAATATTTTCTGGATATCTTTCCGTAATCTGTCCTGATGGAGAAACATTTATTGAATAATAAACATTTAATATACTATTATCTACTATATTTTTTTTAAAAGTTTTCCAATTTCCATATCCACAACTACCTCCATCAATAGTAGTTGTTACACCCATAGGAATTAAAGATACATCTGCTGGTAATCCGGATTCTGTACATTCATAAAAAATATGTGTATGTGCATCAATCCAGCCTGGACTTACATAATATCCTTCACCATTCAATTCATCATCAATTATATATTCTTTATTTAAATCATATTCTACTATCTTATTACACTCAATAGCTATATTTCCTTTTTTTATTGTTTTTTGCTTAGCATCAATTATATTTGCATTTTTAATTAATATATCTATATGTTGTTTCATTTTTACAACTCTTTTCTTAAATAAATTTATTCACCAATTTTTTATTAAAATTAATCACTAAAGAACATAATCCTATACCCAAGCCAAAACATGCAAATAACAATATTGCTAAAAAATATGAACCAGTAGAACCAACTATTGCTCCTATTACTAATGGAATTATTGCCCCACCAATATTACCCACACAGTTCATACAGCCTCCAACCGTACCAATATTATTACGTTGTGCTAATGTTGCTGGTACAGTCCAATATAAACATCCAGACCATTTTTGAAAAAACAATGCTACAGTAATACAAATAATTGCCATATATATAGAAGTTGATTGACTTAACAATAACATTGCTCCACCAGTAGCTACACCAATTAATAATAAATTTCCATGCATAATTTTATTATATTTCTCTTTACCAAATTTTCGTTTTAATGTATCTGTAATTGTACCGCCTAATAATCCACCTAATACACTCACACCATAAATTATAAATAAAGCTCCTCCTAATTCTTTTATATCCAGATGATGTACTGTAGCTAAATACATTGGTCCCCATGTCATTAATCCATAAGCAATACAATTACCACAAGTAAAACCAAAACACATTCCCCAAAAACTTTTATGCTTGAAATATTGTTTTAATTCAACTTTTATTTTTTCTTTTTTATTATCAATCTGGTTAGCTTTCCATTCTTCTTCTAGTGCCTTTTTTATATAATCACGTTCGGCTTGATTAACATTCTTATTTGTATCTGGTGTTGTCATTAATCTTCTTCCACATATAAATACAATTATTGCCGTTAAAATACCAATAGCAATAAGAGCTTCACGCCAACCATCTAACCATAATACAAATAAAGCTACAAGCGGTGCACCAAAAGCATTTCCTAAAGATGATCCTACATCTACAAGTGCGCTGCCACGAGAACGCTCAGTTGCTGGAAGCCATATAGATTGTAATTTAGCTCCTGCTGGATATATAGGTGCTTCTGAAACACCTAATAATGTTCTAATAAACATAAATAATTTACTACTACTAATTAGCCCTGTAAATATTTGGAAAATCCCCCAACATAAACCACCTATTAATAAAATTTTACCTGGCTTAAATCTATCACAAAGCCAACCACAAGGAATTTGCATTAATGCATAGCCCCAAAAAAATGCACTTAGTATTGCTCCTACAGTCTCCGGTGAAAAAGCTAATTCTTCTGTTATCTGTGGCATACAAACAGATATAACAGCTCTATCAATATAATTAATAGTACAAATTATTGCTAACATAAAGAAAATATTCCATCTTGCATTCGTCTTTTTTTCACTATTTAAATCTCTCTCTAACATTTCTATCCTTCTTTCTACTCTATTATATTTTCAATATATTTATAAAATTTACTAGTTAAAGATAAAGAATACAAAAACTATTTATATTCCTTATCTTATACAAATTCTTACATTACTTTTTTATAAATATAACGAATATCATCTAACGATAACTCTTTACAATTATTTACAAGTAAACGTGTTTGTTGACTACCTGCTTGAACTAAAAAATCTAAATCATCTGGTTTAACCCCAAATTCTTCCAAACTAGTTGGGATATTTGTATCTTTCACAATATCTGCAATTTCTTTAATAATATAATCCGCTTTTTCATCAATAGATTTCACTGCTAATTCTGGATATACAGCATCACAAAGCATTGCTAATCTATCTTTACAACCATCTTTATTAAATTCCATTACATGTGCAAATAAAATAGCATTAGAAACACCATGTGCTATATGATATTTACCACCAAGAGGATAAGATAATGCATGTACTGCGGTTGTACCTGAACCTGTAATTGCTACACCACCATAAAAAGCTCCCAACATCATTTCAGCCTTAGCTTCTAAATCATCTGCATTATTGTATGCTTTTCTAATATTATGAAAAATTTTACATGCTCCTTCTTTAGCATATGTGTCACTAAGTATAGTGGCTTTCTTAGAAGTAAAACATTCTACTACATGTGCTAAAGCATCTACACCTGTTGCTGCAATAATTTTAGGTGGTAATTTTGCAATCATATTAACATCCAATATTACATAATCTGGTATCATACAATTATTTACAATTCCCTGTTTTGATTCCTGTTCAGGAATAGCAACGATTGCATTACAAGTAGCTTCTGAACCTGTTCCACATGTTGTAGGAATCATTACTGTTTTTATTTGTTTTTTGGCAATACTACTATCTTTTAATAAATCGCGTAAACTATAATCAGCACCTAAAATAATACTGGCAAGTTTAGAAGCATCCATTACACTTCCACCACCAACACCAATAATTAAATCATATTTTGTATTACCTACTTCATTAATTACACGTTCTACATCAGCTACAGCTGGTTCTGCTGTTAAATCATCAATGATTCTATATTGTACTGTTTTACAAATTTCTTCTACTTTATTACATAAACCTACAGCGCGAACGCCTTTATCTGTAAATACTAAAATTGATTTTACATTTTCTTTTGTAATAATATTTACTAAATTATCTATACTACTTTTGCCTGCATAAATATTCGATGGTATTGTTAATTGATATGATTTCATAATATAAATCCCCCATAATATAATATTTTTTATTCTACATATATATTAATGCAAATATCATGCCAATTATAAATAGCTTAATTTTCTTAATAAAATTATAATTTGAAAGTTTTTATCGTTTTAACGCAACACAAAATCAATATAAAATGCAACACTTATTATATTATTGCAACATTAAATTAATCTACTATTTTATAAAAAAAAATGCAATTTAGTTTTCAGGGGGTCAATTAACTAAATTGCATCTTTTTAACTAATTATTTATTATTCCATCTAGGATATTCATACGCTTTAGGATTACATACTTTATCCCATTTTTGACCATTAATTATAGCCATAACACCTTCTGCTGCCATAGTTGCAACACCAGATGCAGCTTCTTTCGTCTGACCTGCCATATGTGGCGTTACAATAATATTTTCATGCATAAATAATGGATCATCTACACTAATTGGTTCATGTACTACTACATCTGTTGCTGCACTATGAATCCAATTTTCTGATAAAGCTTTACATAACGCTTCTTCATTTATAATTCCACCTCGAGCACAATTTATTAGAATCCCCGTAGATTTCATTAATTTTAATTCTTTTTCACCTATCATATTTTTAGTTTTTGGTGTCAATGGTGTGTGAATAGATACTACATCTGCTTCTTTTAAAATGTCTTCCATTTCTGCTCTATAACCATAACCTTTAGCTTCAACTACTTCAGCTTTTACAAATGGATCATATACTAAAACTTTCATACCTATTCCTGTAGCCATTTCAGCTAAAATATTACCAATATGTCCACAACCTATTAAACCTAATACTTTGCCATTTAATTCATAAGCTTTATATTCACTTCTAATAGCAAAATTGCCTTTACGCATTTCCTTATCACAACGAATCATATCTTTAGCACATGCGAACATCATTGCCATTGCATGTTCAGCTACTGAACGAGTATTAGCTCCTGGAGCTATAACTACAGGTATACCTAACTCTGTTGCAGCTTCAACATCCACATCATCTACACCTACACCTGGTCTTCCAATTACTTTTAAATTTTTACATTTTAGCATAGTTTCTCGATCAATAGAGCCTATACGTATTATTAATCCATCTGCATCAAGCAATTCTGGAAGCATGTCTTCAGGCTTTCCAGAATTAGTAATAACAACATTAGCTCCTGCTCTTTCTAATACTGCCATACCATCATCATGTAATTTATGTGAAATAACTACTTTTGCCATAATTTCATATCCCTTTATTTTTTAATATTGTTTAAAAACTTCTTTTAATGCTTCTATAATTTTAGGATCAGTACAATTAGATGGTCTTCTTGCTGGTCCTACATTAAAGCCACGTAAATTTGCTGCCAATTTAACTACAGAATTCGGATTTCCCATTTGCATCACATTTCTAAATGGACGAATTTTCTTTTGTGCTTCATTTGCTTTTTCAATATCGCCTTTAATAAAATAATTATAAATACTAACCATTAATTCCGGAAATACATTTGAACAACCTGATATTGCTCCTGTACCACCAGCCATAAGTGTCCATAAAATAAGTGAATCACTACCTGCCAATACATTAATTCGAGAATTTGTATTTTCAATATATTTTAATGTATTATCAAAGTTTCCACTACTATCCTTAATACCAATAATATTTTCAAATTCCATTAATTTTTTTACTGTTTTAAAATCAATATTGTTGCCAGTTCTTGCTGGTATATTATATAAAAGTATTGGCATATCTACAGCTTTTGCAACTGCACTAAAATGATTATAAATATCCTCTTGACTAACTGATACAAAATATGGAGAAATTACAGATAAACAATCTACTCCTAAATCTTTTACCTTTAATGAAAACTCAATTGTTTCTTTTGTCGTAACGCAACCAGTACCAGCATATACAGGTACACGACCATTTACAGCTTCTACTGCTGTTTTTATAATTTCATATTTTTCATCATTATTAAATGCATAAAATTCTCCATTTGTTCCTAATGGAAAAATACCGTGTACGCCTGATTCAATTAGCATATTTATAAAATCTTTATATGCTATAGGATTAAATTTTTCATTTTCATCTAATGCAGTTAAAACTGGTGTAATAAGACCTTTTGCTTCAAACATAATTCATTCTCCTATTCTTAAATATGTATAAATATTTAATATCTTAATTTTATAATACTATACATATATAATGCAAAAATCATGCCAATAATAAAATACTGAAAAAATAAGCTTTTTTTATTTATATTATTTTATTGTTGCAAATTAATACATATATTGAAATAATTCACAACAAATAGTTGCATAAATAAAAGCGATATATAAATATATCGCTTTTTTATTTATTCATTAATAAATCATAAAATTTAACCTTTGCCATCTGTGCACCTAATTTCAAAGCTTCTAACATACTATTTTCACTTGCTTTACCTGTTCCTGCTACCGGAAAAGCTGTTCCATGGTCAACAGAGGTTCTAATACATGGTAATCCTACAGTAACATTTACACCACTATCAAAACCTAATACTTTAATTGGTATATGACCTTGATCATGATACATAACTACTACAATATCAAATTCATCTAAATTAGCGGCACGATGAAATACACTATCTGGTGGTACTGGTCCTGTTACATTATAACCTTTAGCTTGTGCTTCTTTTATTGCTGGTACAATCTCTTTTTCGTCTTCATCTCCAAATAATCCACCTTCTCCACAATGTGGATTTAATCCAGCAACAGCAATTCTTGGTTCATCAAATCCCATTAATTTTAAAGTTTCTTGTGCTAAATCAATAACTTTACTAATACGTTCTTTTTTTACTACTTTGGGAACATCATGTAATGCAATATGCGTTGATACATGAATTACACGAAGTTTTGGACTTGTTAACATCATTGAAAAATCTTTTTGACCTGTTAAATGTCCTAAAATTTCCGTATGTCCTGGATAATGTACACCACCTAGATTTAATGCTTCTTTATTTAATGGTGCAGTAACAATTGCATGTATTTCATTTTTCATAGTATATTTTACTGCACTTTCTATATATTCATAAGCAGCTTTACCTGCTCTACCATCAACTTTAGCAAATGGTAAATCTACTGGTAAATTATCCAAATCTATAATATCAATTATACCCGCTTGATATTTTCCTTTCTCTGGATTATCAATGATATTACATTTAATATCTACTCCAATAATATCTATAGCGCGATTAATAATTTTAGCATCACCAAAAACTAATGGTTTTGCTATTTTATAGATATCTACATTATTTAAAGCTTTTACTATAATTTCTGGACCAACACCTGCTGCATCACCCATAGTTATTCCTAAAATAGGTCTTTTCATCATTAATTCCTCCTAATATTTTACTCCAAATTCTTCAATAGCTCGTATTGATTTTATAAATACATCAGGCTTTCCAAAAGCTCCTGCTTTTGTCACAATAAAAAGTTTTTCTAAATTATCACTTTCAATATATCCTAAAGGCACACCACTATCAATTTCTGATATGATTTTTATACTATTTACACCAATAGCGCGACAAATATGCACAGCCATATCTCCACCAGTTAAAATCATTCCTGATAAACTATTTACTTCAATACTTTTTATTAATTCTGCCATAATAGTAGCAATTTTTTCACTGATTTCTTTTCTTGATAAATTATATTTTTTACCAATTTCTACCGCTTGTTCAACTTCATCATCTGATTGTGCAGTAGCTAATAATATATTTTCTTGCTCTTTAATTAATTGATTTATAATCCGTGATTTTTCTATTAATTCACTATTTTTATCCTCTAACAATCTAACCATATTTATTTTTACTAAATGTATATTTTCTTGATTTAATAACGTTTGTACTTGATTTTGTGTTATATGACTAACGCTACCTGCACAAACTAATATAGCGCCTTTACGCTTATCCATAGATAAGACTTTTTCTCCACTCCATCTATAATAATATGGTAAATATTCAGCCAACCCAGCTGAACCAACCCATAAAATATTTTTGTACTCTTTAACAGCGTCCATCAATGTTATAAAATTTTCTTCTTCAATAATATCACAAACAATCCAACGCCTTCCCTGATCTATAAATTTACTTATTTTCTTATTTGTAAAATTTGCTCCTTGACGAATTATTTTAAAATCTATTACAGCAATATTTTTATTTACTTGTTCTTGTAAAATAGCTGGTAAATATGATTTTTTTACTGGAGTCTTTGGCGCATTAGCTATTTCTGTAAGTTCTATTGGTTTACCTTCTAGTAAATGATATCCACCTATCGTAATTCGCTGATTTGCCGGATATGCTGGGGCAATTATTACTATATCAGGTTTAAAGACATCATCAACAGCTTTGATTTCAGCTCCTAAATTACCTCGTAAAGTAGAATCAATCTTTTTATATACACATTTAATATTATATCTAGATATTTTTTCACAAATATCTTTTACTCTTTTATATGATAAATATTCATCTAAATCTCTACTATCTGTATCTACAACAACAACTTCTTTATCTTCAATATCTTCCATCTGCATAAAATTTATTTCTACACTAGATTTTATATTTCTCTTGGCAAATTGTAACGCCGTATCATTTGCTCCTGTCAAATCATCTGCAATAACAGCTAATTTTATCATCGCTTCACCTTCTTGCTCCTTTATCACTAAATATATAATGCAAAAAGCATGCCAACAAATTTTTTTTATAAATCAAGCACTATTTTATATTTAATAAAATAATGTTGCAATTTATCATTAATTTAGTTTTATTTTGCAACAAAAAAAGCTCTATACTATTCTTATTCGATGTATAGAGCCAAAATCTTTTTATTTAATTTTTTAACTTTCGCCAAAGAGTTGTTCTATGAATTCCCAATCTTTTTGCGGCTTTAGTATAATTATAATTTTCCTCAACTAAAATTTTATGCAATAATTCTATTTCCATTTGTGCTAAATTTTTATCTACAGTATTAATTGATTCGGTACATTCAATTATTTCTTTTTCATTTGAGATTAAACTTTCTTTATCATCTTCATAAGCATTTATTACATCTTGTTTAGTAATAGTATCTCCATCTGTAAGTAACATTATACGTTCCATCATATTAACAAACTGTCTAATATTCCCTGGCCATTTACAATTACTTAAAAATAATTTAGCTTCTTTCGTTATACTTTTTAAATTAGGATTTATATCTTGCATTTTTTTGCAAAAGTTTATCTGCTAATAAAGGAATATCCTCTTTTCTCTCAGCTAAAGTAGGCATATGTATTCGCAAAATATTTAAACGATAATACAAATCACTACGAAATCTTCCTTCTTCTACCATCTTCGATAAATTTTGATTAGTCGCAGCAATAATTCTAACATCTATAGGAATTATACTTTCACCACCTAAAGGCATTACTTCACGTTCTTGCAATACTCTTAAAATTCTAGATTGCAAAGATAAAGGCATTTCACCAATCTCATCTAAAAATAATGTGCCTCCATGAGCTAATTCAAACATCCCTTGTCTACCACCACGTTTAGCACCAGTAAATGCACCATCTACATAACCAAATAACTCAGATTCTAATAAATTTTCAGGTAATGCTGCACAATTTAATGCTACAAAAGGGCCTTGAGCTCTATCACTTATATTATGAATTCCTTGAACTAACATCTCTTTGCCCGTACCTGATTCTCCTGTAATTAAAATAGTTGAATTAGTTAAAGCATATTTCTTAGCTTTATTTTTCATCTTAACACAAGCTGGTGATTTTCCAATTGTATCTTCTAAAGAATACTTTGCCACTAATCCTTTAGAAGATAATTTTTACGAATATTGCGTTCTAATTTTTGCATTTCAGAAATATTTTGTAATGAATATATACTTCCTTTATTTACATCTTTTACATATATTGAAGATTTTTTTATTAAATACTGCTTATTATATATATTTATTAATAATTCTTCTTCTTCATTTAATTTTTTTTCATTAATCGATGAGCAAATATCTTCTACTTTTTTTCCTAAAACTTCATATTTTATTCTATGAAAAATTTTTTTCTGCTTCTGGATTAAATAAACTTATACGATTTTCCTCATTTGTTGCAATAATTCCATCATGCGATTTTTGAATTATTGTTCTTATCATTCAGATTTATGTTCATCTTGACGACGTACTTTTGCTATTAATAAAGCTTCTTGTAATGCACGATAAATAGATTCTTTTCCTGAATTAATAAATTTTCCATTTATACCATATTTTTTAGCTAATTTTACAGAAATGGCATCACCTACAATAAAATCTATACCCCTATTAATAGCTCTATTTATTTTCATATCTGCTTCTTCTGCTTTACTTATTAGAATCTCCACAAAATTAGTATTTAATATTTTAGCAATCTCTTCTACACCATAGATCATATTTTCAAAACCCGCTATTCCAATATTATCTGGCATTTTCTTTAATTCTAACAATGATTGTAAAATATCAGTAATAGTAACTTGTATATACACCATAGGGATATCAACTTCTTTTTCCAATAAAGATGCTGTTCCACCTCTACTAACAATAACTTCTATACCATCATTAATATATTTTTTTACTACTTCTTCTGCTTCTACTAAATCAGCTTCAACAACTTTAAATAAATCCTTTTTATCTGAAAACCTCTCTTCAATAACTAAATAAGCATCTTCTGCTAATTTTTTAAAAGGTGCAATAAATAAAACTTGTTCTTTCATAAATTCATCAAATCCTATCATATATATTAGCACTAATATTATAATATATTATTAAATAAAATAAAAAAGCACTGAAATATTTCAGTGCTTTTTCTTAACTGGCAACTTCCTATCCTCCCAGCACGTCTCCATGCAAGTACTTTCGGCCTCTAAATGCTTAACTACTGTGTTCGGTATGGGTACAGGTGGAACCATTTAGGCATCGTCACCAGATATTCTCTTTTTCTTTTTTTGAAAGATATCAATCTTTCAAAACCACTCAGAAGATTACTTTGCTCCAAGTCATTTTTCTTTTTTAAGTTAAGCTCTCGACATATTAGTACCAGTACGCTACATTCATTACTGAACTTCTACTCCTGGCCTATCAACCTCGTCATCTTCAAGGTGTCTTTCAAGCTTTCGCTTCGGGAGACT
>ENA-OQER01000239-OQER01000239.1-human-gut-metagenome-genome-assembly--contig:-NODE-239-length-31137-cov-4.519187_pt1 | contig 31137 bp, 33 predicted proteins | sample MGYA00242797_ERZ504639 | MGnify/ENA primary metagenome ERZ504639 (study PRJEB26092, sample SAMD00036306) | human gut metagenome | host: Homo sapiens | study: EMG produced TPA metagenomics assembly of...
GTTCACAAGGATTCCGGAAATCCACTTACTGCCGCATCCTGCTACCGCCCGAACTGCGTTTCGGCTATGCCGACAGCCTGGACTTCAGCAGCAAACAGGAAGCGGAGCGTGCCTTGGGACGATTTTTCCTTATCAACCTGGACGAATTCGACCAGATTACGATGAACCAGCAAGGTTTTCTGAAACATCTGTTACAAAAACCGGTGGCCAACCTGCGAAAGCCCTATGGAACCAGCGTACGCGAATTACGCCGCTATGCCTCATTCATCGGCACCAGCAATCAGAAGGATTTGCTCACCGACCCCACGGGAAGCCGTCGCTTTATCTGTATCGAGGTGACCGCTCCCATTGATACCCATGTCACCATAGACTACCGCCAGCTCTATGCACAAGCCATGACATTGCTTTATCAGCAGGAACGTTACTGGCTGAATGATGAAGATGAGGCTGTTTTGCGGCAAAGCAACAGAGAATTTGAGCAATTCGCCTTTGGAGCATTTATTCCATTGTAACTTTTCTTCTGCAACCACTGATGAAGAGGGAGAATGGCTGACTGCCATGGAGATTTTCAATTATCTCCAAGAAAACACACGTGATAAGCTATCCGTCAATAAAATAAATTGGTTCGGACGTATTCTACATAAACTGAATGTACCCAAAAGAGCCAGTATCAGAGGTACTTTATACCACGTGGTCAAGTTGGAATAATTTATTTTTCAAGAAATGAGTATGAGGTCAATGCCTCATACTCATTTATGTTACCATCATCAATAGCACACTCATTATAAGCGAATTATACCACTAATGAGAGTATGAGAGCATTATTGAGAGTAACTTCCTGTTGATATCCTACCGGAATGAAGAAAATAAATAGATGCTGAACGGGTATAAAGAGAGAAGCAATTAATACCGATTCTGCTCTTATTCTCATTTTTTCTCCCTATCTTTGCCACTACCCTTTTTAAGAGTATATAAACCTAAAATAAACAGCCACATGAAACCAGTGAAATTATTTTATCAGGAAAGATGCCCGTTCTGCAAAAAAGCACTGCGCTATATTGAAGAACTAAAAGAAGAACACCCTGAATTCCAACCTATAGAAATAGAAATGATAGAAGAAACCCAACATCCTGATATAGCCGACCAATACGACTATTATTACGTTCCCACGTTTTATGTGGACGGTGTGAAAGTACATGAAGCGGGTATTTTCAAAAATGAGATGGAGGCATTGCTCCGTAAGTGATAGAATAAACGAAAACGTATGAAATATTTAGAAGTAACCTTTACAACACATCCCTGTAATGAAACAGTGAATGATGTAGTATCTGCACTGGCCGGAGAAATAGGATTTGAAAGTTTTGTAGAATGTGAAGCAGGAGTACAGGCTTATATCCAGCAGACTTTGTTCGATGAGGAAGCATTAAAAGAAATGATTGCGAGCTTCCCCCTGCCCGACACTACTGTGAAATATACCATTAAAGAAGCCGAAGACAAGAATTGGAACGAGGAATGGGAGAAGAACTTCTTTCAACCCATCATCATCGGTGACCGTTGCTGCATTCACAGCACGTTCCATAAAGACACCCCGAAGACTGAGTATGAAATTCTGATTAACCCGCAAATGGCTTTCGGCACAGGGCACCATGAAACGACCAGCTCTATAATCAGCGAGCTGTTAGAAGCTGATCTGAAAGGAAAATCAGTCTTGGATATGGGATGCGGCACTTCTATTCTTGCCATCCTTGCCTCCATGCGCGGAGCCAATCCTGTGACAGCCATCGACATTGACGACTGGTGCGTCAATAATTCAAAAGACAACATTGCACTGAACCATATCCATAACATTACAGTGGAACTGGGAGATGCCAACTTGTTGAAAGGCCGCAAGCCGTTTGATGTAATTATTGCCAATATCAACCGGAATATTCTTCTGGCAGACCTGCCTCATTATGCCGCCTGTATGCATCCGGGTTCAGAAATATTTATGAGTGGATTTTATATGCAGGATATTCCTTTTATCCGCGAAAAAGCGGAAAGTCTGGGAATGGAGTTCGTACACCATCGGGAAAAGAACAACTGGGCAGCTGTGAAGTTCATCATGAAATAATACCATTTTTAAGTATGAAAAGGACTTGATAAAGACAGGATTACCACCAATCACACAGGATTTACATTGATTTATTCGAGGACAAAAGAACGGATTTTCTCTCTTTTGTCCTTTTGTTCTTCTTACCTGAAAATTAGAACCGGAATCAAGTGGTGACAAACGCACGTAGGACGCTGCATTTTATCCAAAGTGACAACACGATCATATCGGTATACAATATTTATACAATCTCCTTTCCGAAAGGAGTAAGTGCCAAGCCCGCCAGCTTGAAATGTTGCAGTCCGAATGGAATACCGATAACAGTGATGCAAAGCAACACCCCGAATGCCAAATGAGAGAGGCTGATCCAGATTCCACCTACAAGTATCCAGATGATATTCATCAACACACTGAGACATCCGCCATCACCGGGACAACTGCGTATTTCCCGCCCAAAAGGGCAAAGAGCCAGCATAGACAACTTCAAAGTCTGGAAACCGAAAGGAATGCCGACGATAGTGATCATCAGCAACAGGCTGGAAACAATATATTCCACGCAGATCAGAAATCCGCCGCAAATCAGCCAAATAATATTGAGCAGTAAGTTCATAAAGCAAATATAGAGAAAGTTTTCGAAACCGCAGGCACAGTATCCTTTATTTCTTTATAGTCATTAATTGCAATTCCTCCAACGAACCGTTGAAAATATTCAAGTCCACCTTCTCACGAATGCCCGGCAACGTACCCACATCCGTATGCTGCCAGAATTTCCATTCTCCCCTGTATTCCACCGAGTCTACATAATAATGGGCTATCCAGTAAGGATAAGAATTGAAGACCGAATCATTCAGATAACGAGTTTTAAACTTATAAGAAGTATAAAGAATAGGCTTCACTTTGTAGTGCTGTTCTATTTTGTCAAGCCACAGTTTAAGGTCACGACGGAGCTGATTTTCGTCCTTGCCTCTCTTCTCGATATCGAGTACGGGAGGAAGGTCACCTGAATCCAGCTTTACGGAATTAATAAAGAAATCGGCCTGACGGATGGGATCTGTTTTCGGATTGTAAAAATGATAAGCCCACGGATAAACCATGTGTTTTCGCCGAATCAAAATTGGTGATAAAAGCCTTGTCCCCATAATCTCCTCCTTCCGAAGCTTTCATAAAGACAAAATGAATAGGAAATTTCCCCTGTCGGGTCTGAGTCAGCATTTTCCAGTCTATGTTTCCTTGATAATGGGAAACATCAATGCCATGCACCTGAAAACCCGAGGGCATACATACACCGTATGCTTTAAAGCCATAGCAAGGCTTCCAGCGATAAGAGTAAGGACGGATAAAGAAATAAAAGAAAGCGGCAAGGAATAAAAAAGCAATAAGCCCCGCAATGACATACCGAAGCCATGACGGCATCTCTCTTTGCGGTTTCTTTTTCGCCTTCCGCTGTGTAGCCCGACGGACAGGTTTCGCGGCTGCCTTCTTTTTAACGGGAGCAGGACGTGTGCTTTTCGCTCTTACCATTTTATCCTATTTAGCTGTTTTTACCTTTACCTATTCCCACATACTATGTAATAAAACCCATCGGGAGAATGGTTTTACAATCAGCCCCGATGGGTTTCCTTTATGCTTTATAGAAATAAGAAAGAATTATTTTCCTTGTTCCAACTGCAATGTCTTGGTTGCCTGGTCACAAACTTCTGTAGGACCGAAGTACTGGATAGGACCCGGATATACATAGTCTGTTTCAATAGCCCAACGTTCACGCTGTGCGGCAAACGCCTTGAAAGGAGCACCATCCAATTTTACCAACGCTTTCTGGATAACCGGTTTCATTTCACCGTGACGACGTTCCATGTTCATCATCATTGTGATAGGCACACCACCTGCAATCCATTCTTCGGCAGGAGCAGTAGTGTTACGTACAGAAGACATATAGCCGGTCTTACCGTTGACAATCAACATAGAAGCGGTGTAACCCAACGAGTAGCAATAGTCAGCATCGAAGTTTGACGGAGCAGCGCAACGTCCTTCGTAACCGAAGAAGTGATGCTGAGCGGCAAATTTACCTACATACTTGCCTTCTTCCTTCCACTGAGCCAATTTAACGGCTACCATATCAGACAACAGCTTTTCTGTTTCAATCAATGATACCTGTACGTTTCCGTGCGGATCACGGTCCAAAGTAAGCTGACGTGCAACGCCTTCGGGCAGAGAAGCATAGATTTCCGAGTTTTCCTTAGAAAGCTTGGAGATGATATATTCACGTTGGTGAGATTTCTTGATCAATGCGAACTCTGATGCGTTAGCAGCCAGGAAGTCATTCAATTCAGCGATCAATCTCTTCATTGCGGGAATGAATTCGATCAAACCTTCAGGTATCAACACTGTACCGAAGTTATTACCTTGTGCAGCGCGGTTAGCCACTACCTGAGCAATGTAAGTAACCACATCATCCAATGACATGTTCTTCTCTTCTACTTCTTCTGAAACGATACATACGTTAGGTTGAACCTGCAAAGCACATTCCAAAGCGATATGAGAAGCCGAACGTCCCATCAGCTTGATAAAGTGCCAGTATTTGCGGGCAGAGTTACAGTCACGCTGAATGTTTCCGATTACTTCAGAGTAAGTTTTACAAGCCGTATCAAAACCGAAAGAAGTTTCAATCATCTCGTTCTTCAAGTCACCGTCGATAGTCTTCGGACAACCGATTACCTGAACACCGCAGTTCTTCGCAGCATAGTATTCTGCCAATACACAAGCGTTCGTGTTTGAGTCGTCACCACCGATGATTACCAATGCCTTGATGCCTAATTCCTTGATGATTTCCAGACCTTTATCAAATTGTTCTTCCTTTTCCAGTTTGGTACGTCCCGAACCGATGATATCGAAACCACCGGTATTACGGTATTCGTCGATAATATCGGAAGTCAGTTCCATATAATTATGGTCTACCAAACCACCGGGGCCCAGAATGAAACCATACAGTTTGCTGTCTTTGTTCAATGACTTGACACCGTCGAACAAACCGGAAATAACATTGTGTCCGCCGGGAGCCTGTCCACCAGACAAAATGACACCTACATTGATAGCAGGCATATTGACAGCTTCGCCTTCAACGAACTGAATCAACGGCATACCGTAAGTGTTAGGGAACAAAGCCTTGATGGCTTCCTGGTCAGCAACAGACTGTGTAGGTTCGCCTTCCTTTACTTTTACAGCGCCTTTCAACGCTTTAGGAAGTTTGGGCTGATAAGCAGCTCTGGCAATTTGTAATGCACTTTTAGTCATATTCTATTATTCTATTTAAAGGTGTATAATTTCATTTAGTATTCTCGTGCAAATTTCGCTCTTTTTTCGCAAATATGAAAACGTATACAAATAAAAAATGCTACCTTTACCGCGAATTTAGAATTATGTATTAACTTAAAACATTACATTTATGGCAAGTAGAAGAAATTTAAAGAAGAAAATAACCAATATAGCAAGTGATTTGTTTTTAGTCAGTTTGATGGAAGGTGTTAACCGTGAAGTGGTTTGCAACTCTGTACACAATGTGATCAAACTGATTACACGCATCAGCACACCGAGCCGGGTAACGTAAAAGGATTCTACAAGAAATTGAACGAAGATCTGAACAAAGAAATCAAAGTGGTTGCAGACGAACTGGCTAAAGCTACAAAAGCATAAGATTTAAGGAATGAAAAAAGCTATTTGTAGTTTTATCTACTACAAACTGTTGGGATGGAAGACCAAGGTGTCTGCTCCCGATTATGATAAATATATTATCTGTGCCGCCCCACATACCACCAATTGGGACTTATTCATAGGCAAACTGTTTATGGGAGCTATAGGCCGCGAAACTGGTTTTATGATGAAAAAGGACTGGTTCTTCTGGCCTCTAGGCCTATTTTCCGCTGGATGGGAGGGATTCCCGTAGACCGTAGCCGCAAGACTTCATTGGTGGACCAGATGATCAAGATTGCCAAATCGAGTCAAAAATTCCATCTGGCTATCACTCCGGAAGGGACACGCAAAGCCAATCCCAACTGGAAAAAAGGATTCTATTATATTGCACAAGGGGCCGGTCTGCCTATTATTCTGGTAGCCATCGATTACGCAAAAAAGTGCATTACAGCCGAAAAGGTGATACATCCCAGCGGTGATTTGGACAAGGATATGCGTGAGATCAAGTTGTATTACAAGAATTTCAAAGGCAAATATCCTGAAAATTTCAGCATCGGGAAAGTAGAATAATCCCCGTCTGTTATAATTCTTTTTAAATAAGGGAACACTGATTATACGGATTAAAACAAAATCCGCATAAATCAGTGTCATTGTATCTATTCTCTTACCACGCTCTCATCCCCATCCTCAAAATTATTCTTCTCTATCTTCACATTCCGGGTGTGAAGCAAGTGGAAACGAGTCTTATTATGATGGAAAGCCGGATAATCTGTATTCTGGCGGATCACATTGTTTTTAAAGACCAATCCGTCAATGGATTTTGCAAAAAGAACGGGGCGGTCAAAGGTTTCAAAATAGTTGTCTTCAATCACCACTCCTTTTTCTCCTTTTCCACCATGGAAATATTTCTTCTGATGCTCCAAATCGGGAATCTCAGGATAAATAGAGATAACAGCTTCCGTAAATTGGAACATATTAGTCAATGCATTGATAAAACGATTGTTACGAATCAGCACGTTCCGGCAAGCTCCCGTTTCAAACCAACCATTGCAATCACCACAAAGCAGAATAGCCGTCCCCGAAGTATGGTCAAACAGGTTACGCTCTACTACCGTTTTCAAAGGAGTGCTGAATAAAGTACCCCGTGCGCGATTATTACGAATGACATTATCCGCAAAATAAACTTCCGGACACCAAGACAGGTTTTCAATACCAAAGCCTTCTTTATCCGTAATCTCCGCATCCAAAGGTTCCGTAAAAATAATGCGGTATTCTTTCGCACCTTTCACCGTATCTTTATCGTTAGGCAGGATTTCTTTCACCCGGTTTTTCCACCGGCCAGTTCCATGGTGACGGAACGTACAAATTGCACCTCATCTCCGTTCACTCCCCACTCGAACCCGTATGCTTGCGGATGCATGTATTGAGCAATCACTGTATGGTCATCAAGGCGTTGCTTGATTTTCAAATAAGTGCCGTGTACATTAATCGCATCATCCATCATTCCTTCATACAGCCCGTTTCGGGAATCAATCTTGCCTCTGCAACTGGAGAAATGAGTAGCATCCGCCTGCGTGGTAAAATAACGAGGATCCTTATCGCCACGAAGACAAACGCTGAATTCATCCAACGTGATATTTTCACATAACTGAGCCAATAATCCCATGCCTTCTGCATAATGCACTTTCACATTCTGCAAACAAGTATTTTTGTCACCGGACAAGAATATACCCGGAGCAGGACGATAATAAGTACGAAGTGCAACCACTGTCCCCGGTATCAACCGGGCGTCTTTCCACTGAGGAGCATGGTAGACACGTGGAGAAACTTCTTTCACCCCTTCCATAGGACACCATAAGTCACTAGTGCGGTATACCAGACGCTTTGTCTTTTCTTCAAAAGCAATCCCTCCCTGGGGAGCACTGGACCAGCCTTCGCCGTATGATTCAAAGAAGCCTTTCTCATTAATGCGGCATTTCACCCATGCGGCAGGTTCAAAAGTAATTCCTTCCTCTCCACTTTTCAACACCTTGACCTGAGTAATGTGGGGAGTTTCAAAATCTATGCTGAAATTACGTAAAGTACAATCCTCTGAACGAAGCAGAGAAAGTGGAAGCATACGGCCATGAAAGATAAAATCGGCACCTTGTCCGTCCACGGTCAGCCCCTTCCAATCCTCCAGAGGAAAACCTACCGTTTTCGGATTATCCTGGTCATGGTTGGAAATATAATACTCACGGACAGCCGCCCCTTCAGGGTGGAAATCGTAACGTCCGGATTCAAAAAGCAGGGTGACCTTATCGCCGGAAGCGACTTGAGTCTTGATGTCTTGTAACGCCTTCTGCAATTTAGCTGAAAGATTCTCGTGTGTGTCCGGTACCAGACCATAATTCGCATTTCGACTACTTTACTTCCGGCAAAAGCGGAAACAGCGAGCCATACGAAGCAGAAATTAAAGATAATTCGTTTCATTTAGGTTCATTATAGGTTAGTTAGAATGACAAAACTAACAAAAATTCCTAACTTCGCAACCATAAATAAAGAAGAAAACAACATGAAAAAGATATTTTTGTCCTTCCTGCTGGTGATGGTAGGAATATCGCACACTTTGGCACAAGGGTTAGACGCTAATGTGGAACAACGTCTAAAAGATTTCTTCACCCAATATGAAACATCTTACGCCAACATAGGCAAGTGCAAGTTAGGCCGTTATGAAGTCAATCATAACCAAAAGAAACTGGACGTATATGCCAGTTCCAGCTTCGGCTACCAACCGTTCACACCCGAAAACACGGAAGCCATCTACCGGTTACTCAAACAAAGCTTACCCGGCCCTGTAAATTATTACGATATAACCATTTATGCCGATGGAAAATCCATCGAAGACCTGGTTCCCAACTATCTGAGAAAGAAACAGGACAAAAGCCGCTTATGGCAACGGACAGATTATAAAGGTAATCCATGGGTAAAAAATAATTCCCGCCCCTTTACTGCCAGCAAAGGATTAGAAGGCAGACACATCGCCCTTTGGCAAAGCCACGGAAAATATTATAAGAATGACAAAGGATGTTGGGAATGGCAACGTCCACGCTTGTTCTGTACCACAGAGGATTTGTTCACCCAATCATTCGTCATACCTTATATTATACCCATGCTGGAAAATGCAGGAGCCATAGTGTATACTCCCCGTGAACGTGACTGGCAGCGCAATGAAGTGATTGTGGATAATGACATTCATCCCCAAGGTTGCATCTATCAGGAGATAAAAAGCCGGAAAGGTAAATGGAAAACCGCCCCCACCCCGGCATTCGCTCAAAAACGGTTGATTTACAGGGACGGACAAAATCCTTTTGAAGAAGGTACAGCCCGCTTTGCCTCCACCGAGAAAAAACCGGAAAAAGCCTTTGCACAATGGATTCCCCGTATTCCCGAAACAGGAAAATATGCCGTCTATGTGACTTATCAGACTTTACCCGGAAGTGTGAGTGACGCCAAATATCTGGTTTTCCATAAAGGGGGTGTCACTGAATTTCTAGTCAATCAACAAATAGGGGGAGGCACCTGGGTTTACCTGGGCACTTTCGAGTTTGATAAAGGGACCAACGATTACGGCATGGTGGTATTAAGTAATGAGAGTAGACAAAAAGGAGTGGTATGCGCCGATGCTGTCCGTTTTGGCGGAGGAATGGGAAACATATTGCGCGGTGGAAAAACCAGCGGCCTGCCCCGCTACCTGGAAGGGGCACGCTACGCCGCACAATGGTCGGGCTTTCCCTATCCGGTTTACAGTCCCAGTGAAAGTAAGAATGACTATACCGACGATATAAACGCCCGCAGCCGGATAATCAATTATCTCAGCGGAAATTCTGTGTACAATCCAAAGGAGAAGGGATTGGGCGTTCCTTTTGAAATGACCTTGGGAGTGCACAGCGATGCAGGTTTTTCCAAAGAAGATGATTTAGTAGGCACGCTGTATTTATACCACCGATTATAATAACGGTGAACTGAATGCCGGCATCTCCCGTTATGCTTCCCGTGATTTGGCAGATATGGTCTTGACCGGCCTGCAACGGGATATCTCCGCCCAATTCGGTATCCGGTGGCAACGTCGCAGCCTGTGGAACCGCAATTACAGCGAAACTCGTCTGCCTGCCGTTCCCTCGATGATTCTGGAACTCCTCTCCCATCAGAACTTTGCCGATTTGAAACTAGGACACGATCCGCGTTTCAAGTTTACCGTAGGGCGTTCTGTTTACAAATCTGTACTAAAATATCTGAGTACCATGCATGGAACGGATTATGTAGTCCAACCTTTACCGGTAAGTAATTTTGCCATTCATCCCGGAAGCAGAAAAAACACCTTCCGACTAACTTGGCAAGCGGTAGACGATCCGTTGGAACCGACTGCCAAAGCACAACAATACATCGTCTACACCCGCCTGGGACATGGTGGATTTGATAATGGAACGTTAGTACGCGGTACTGAATATATCTTCGAAGCCGAACCGGGACTGGTATATAGTTTTAAAGTTACCGCAGTCAACAAGGGGGGAGAAAGTTTTCCTTCCGAAATCCTGTCAGCCTATCAGGCAAAGAAAAGCAAAGGAACAATCTTGATAGTCAATGGATTCGACCGTCTGAGCGGACCTGCTACCGTAGAATCTCCTTTCTTGCAAGGCTTTGATTTGAATACGGATCCGGGGATACCTTATATAAATACGCCCGCCTTCTGCGGAACGCAACAAAGCTTCGACCGTAGCCGCATAGGGCGGGAAACCAAAGACGGGCTGGGGTATAGCGGCAGCGAGCTGGAAGGAAGGTTGATAGCCGGAAATACTTTCGACTATCCGTTCATTCATGGTAAAGCTATCCAGGCAACCGGAGGGTACTCTTTTGTGTCGTGTAGTGATGAAGCCGTTGAAAATGGTTTTGTCCGGCTGGCAGATTACCCCATTGCAGACCTGATATTCGGAGCCGACAGACGTCCCTTCTCCAACACCCTACAGCAGCTGATCACCTCCTACTGCCAAAAAGGCGGCAACCTGATACTCAGCGGTTCATATATAGGAAGTAACATGAACAGTCCCACAGCACTGAACTTCACCGAAAACATATTGAAATATAGTTTCGGAGGCAGTATGCTCAACTCCACTTCGGGAGAAATATACGGAGCCGGCACCCGTTTCAATATCCCCCGTACCATCAATGAACAAACCTATGCCGTACCCGCTCCCGACTGTCTGACTCCGGTGGCTCCGGCTTACTCTGCTTTCGTTTACAATCCGGGAAATTATAGTGCCGGCATTGCCTACAAAGGTACTTATCGTACCTTCGTTCTAGGCTTCCCTTTTGAAAGCATTCAAGGAGTGAAGGAAAGAGCACGGGTAATGAGTGCTATTCTGGGCTTCTTCGGCAGCAAGTGATATTTTTAAACGAAAATAAAAGAACAAATAAGAGGTTATTTCATAAAAACGCCTAACTTTGTCCGTATAAACCATTAAAATTAAACGACTATGTACACTATACAGACTAACGCCTCTGGCACACGTAGCATGGAAATCTCAGAAGAGAACCTGCAAACTATTGAGAAATATGCTTTATTTCAGCATCTAATAGATAGTAACGGTATCGTGGACGAGTCGGTACTGGACAAACTGAAGCTGAATATCCGCTCACTGATAACCAGTGAGGAAGGAAATAATAAAGAACTGCTTGACCTTTGCATTGATGTAATTTATCATAATAACATGAAAGCTTTCGGACTTCATCAACTTATTCTGCTTTATATCCAATGGGAGAAGGAGAAAAATAAGGATGAAGAAGAGATATAACTAACTTATCTCTGTAGCAAAATAAAAAACAATACGTATCATTGAAAGAATACAAACTTACAGACTGGTTGCCGACAACAAGAAAGAAGTGGAAATGCGTGGGTGGAAAGAACTGGACGTTATCTTGTTCAGCGGTGACGCCTATGTAGATCATCCTTCATTCGGTCCGGCAGTGATTGGAAGATTATTAGAGGCACAAGGCTTAAAAGTAGCTATTGTGCCTCAACCTAACTGGCGTGACGACCTGCGCGACTTTAAGAAGCTGGGACGTCCACGCCTCTTTTTCGGTGTGTCCGCCGGATGCATGGACAGCATGGTAAACAAATACACTGCCAACAAGCGTTTGCGCAGCGAGGATGCTTATACTCCCGACGGCCGCCACGACATGCGTCCCGAATACCCCAGCATCGTTTATACACAGATTTTAAAAAAAAATCTATCCCGATGTACCTGTCATTTTGGGAGGTATAGAGGCATCTTTGCGTCGTGTCAGTCATTACGACTATTGGCAAGACTGTCTGCGTAAATCAATCCTGATAGATTCAGGAGCCGATTTATTGATCTATGGAATGGGCGAGAAGCGATTACGGAACTTTGCAAGAGAATGAAGACATTGGCGGACGCGTCGGACAGCCCCATGAATCTGCTCCTGCAGAAAGTCTTCCGGTTCCACATGATATTTTGCAAACAGCCTACATAACCCGTAAGGGCGAACCCATGCGCCCGTCTGATGACACTCAGGAAAAGCCCGATATCGTGCTTCATTCTCATGAAACATGCCTGAAAGATAAAAAGAAACAAGCCGAAAACTTCCGCTTCATTGAAGAGGAAAGCAATAAATACGAAGCCTCCCGCATCTTGCAAGATGTAGGTAACAAAACGGTAGTAGTCAATCCGCCTTATCCTCCAATGACACAAGGAGAGCTGGATCGTTCTTTTGATTTGCCGTATACGCGTATGCCTCATCCCAAGTATAAGGGAAAACGTATCCCGGCGTTTGATATGATTAAATTCTCAGTTAATCTGCACCGTGGTTGTTTTGGAGGATGTGCCTTCTGTACCATTTCCGCCCATCAGGGAAAATTCATTGTAAGCCGAAGCAAGGAAAGTATCTTGAAAGAGGTGAAAGCCATAACAGAAATGCCAGACTTCAAAGGCTATCTGAGCGACTTGGGAGGGCCTAGCGCCAACATGTACGCTATGCGCGGTAAAGAAGAAAAAATATGCCGCCGCTGCAAACGCCCGTCATGTATCCATCCCAAAGTATGTCCCAATTTGAACACGGATCACCGTCCTTTATTGGATATTTACCATTCGGTAGACGCACTTCCCGGTATCAAGAAAAGCTTTATCGGAAGCGGTGTACGCTATGACCTGTTACAATATCAGAGTAAGGATCCGGCAGTAAACCGCAGTACAGCTGAATATACCCGCGAACTGATAGCCAATCATGTCAGCGGGCGTTTGAAAGTGGCTCCGGAACACACCAGCGACCCAGTGCTGCAAATCATGAGGAAACCTTCGTTTTCGCAATTTTATGACTTCAAAAAAGACTTTCGACAAAATAAATAAGGAATTGAATATGCGACAGCAGATTATACCTTATTTTATAAGCAGCCATCCAGGATGTACGGAAGAAGATATGGCAGAACTGGCAGTGATCACCAAGAAATTGGATTTCCATCTGGAACAGGTGCAGGATTTCACCCCTACCCCAATGACTGTAGCTACTGAAGCCTGGTACACAGGTTATCATCCATATACGTTACAACCGGTTTTCTCTGCCAAATCACAAAAAGAGAAACTGGCTCAACGGATGTTCTTTTTTTGGTATAAACCCGAAGAACGGCGTGCCATCATCAACGAATTGCGCAAAATAGGACGCGCTGATTTGATAGACAAGCTGTATGGCAAATAAAAGGGTAATGTATCAAATTCACCACAGATCATGTGCAATCTGTGGTGAAACCGTTTTTTAAAGTCTTATTTATCTTTCATCGTGTTTTGATGAAACACAGAAACAGGTCTATGTGTTCCAAGGTACAGATATTGATATTTATTTTCCCCTAAACTTAATTAGAAAAGTACCGCAAATATTAATTGATAAAAATATTGCCTATCCTATTGAATATCATTTATTTTTTCTATCTTTGGGCAAAACCAACTTTTAAATCAATACTGCGTATGGAAACGTATCTCTTCTGGATTGTGCCCATTGCCTCCCTCTTGGCATTGGCACTCGCATGGTATTTCTACAAACAAATGATGCTTGAAAGCGAAGGAACTCCGACAATGGAAAAAATCGCTTCTTATGTGCGCCAGGGCGCCATGTCCTACCTGAAACAACAATACAAGTGGTAGGACTGGTATTTCTGGGATTAGTTATTCTGTTTTCTATCATGGCATACGGCTTCAACTTACAAAATCCGTGGGTGCCCATTGCTTTTCTTACCGGCGGTTTCTTCTCGGGACTTTCCGGTTTTTTGGGAATGAAAACGGCCACCTATGCTTCAGCACGTACCGCCAATGCAGCCCAGCACTCTTTGAACAAAGGACTGCGTGTGGCTTTCCGTAGCGGAGCTGTTATGGGATTGGTCGTTGTCGGATTAGGTCTGCTCGATATTTCCTTCTGGTATATATTATTGGATTATTGTATTCCGCCAGATACCTTGAATCCTTCCGCCAAATTATGTGTCATCACCACTACCATGCTTACTTTTGGGATGGGAGCCAGCACGCAAGCACTTTTCGCCCGTGTAGGAGGTGGAATCTATACCAAGCAGCCGATGTGGGTGCTGACCTGGTAGGTAAAGTGGAAGCCGGAATTCCGGAAGATGATCCCCGTAATCCTGCTACCATTGCCGATAATGTGGGTGACAATGTAGGTGACGTAGCCGGAATGGGCGCCGACCTCTACGAGTCTTATTGCGGTTCTATCCTGGCTACCGCCGCTTTGGGCGCAGCTGCTTCATTGGTTCGGATGATACTGTAATGCAGTTTAAAGCGGTCATTGCGCCTATGCTGATTGCAGCTGTAGGTATTTTACTCTCCATCATCGGTATTTTCGCTGTCCGTACCAAAGAAGATGCAGGAATGAAAGAGCTACTCGGTTCATTAGCTACAGGAACCAACTTAAGTTCTGTGCTGATTGTTGTTGCCACTTTCCTTATCCTTTGGGCCTTGGGACTGGAAAACTGGGTAAACATCTCTTTTGCTGTGGTAGTGGGATTAATAGTAGGGATCGTTATCGGTCGCTCTACCGAATACTATACTTCTCAATCTTATAAACCTACACAACGATTGGCCGAAAGTGGAAAGACAGGTCCGGCTACCGTTATCATTTCCGGTATCGGACTAGGTATGGTTTCCACCACTATCCCGGTACTGGCAGTAGTAGTAGGCATCATCTTATCCTATTGGCTTGCTTCCGGGTTTGATTTCGCCAATATTTCCATGGGGCTTTACGGTATTGGTATTGCTGCCGTAGGTATGCTCTCAACATTGGGAATTACCTTGGCTACCGATGCTTACGGACCAATTGCAGACAATGCCGGCGGTAATGCCGAAATGAGCGGATTAGGTAAAGAAGTACGCAGGCGCACTGACGCACTCGACTCGTTGGGTAACACAACTGCTGCCACCGGCAAAGGCTTTGCTATCGGCTCTGCTGCTCTGACCGGATTGGCTCTGTTAGCATCCTATGTAGAAGAAATCCGTATCGGATTAACCCGGTTGGGGCAGACCATTCTGGAATTACCAAACGGCATTACCGTAGATGTTCATAACGCCAGTTTCACTGACTACATGCTTTATTACGATGTAACCCTGATGAACCCTAAAGTGCTAAGCGGCATGTTTTTGGGCAGTATGATGGCATTCCTGTTCTGCGGTCTGACCATGAATGCAGTGGGGCGTGCAGCAGCCCACATGGTAGAGGAAGTACGCCGCCAGTTCCGTGAAATAAAAGGAATTCTGACTGGAGAAGCCGAACCCGACTATGCCCGTTGTGTACAAATCTCCACCAAAGGAGCACAACGTGAAATGGTATTCCCGTCTCTTTTGGCTATCATCGCTCCGGTTGCTACAGGATTAGTGTTTGGAGTTCCCGGAGTCATCGGTCTGCTGATTGGTGGTTTGTCCTCCGGTTTCGTGCTTGCCATTTTCATGGCCAATGCAGGAGGCGCATGGGATAACGCCAAGAAATATGTAGAAGAAGGCAATTTCGGCGGTAAAGGAAGTGAAGTTCACAAAGCAACGGTTACCGGTGACACGGTAGGTGACCCGTTTAAAGATACATCCGGTCCCAGTTTGAACATTTTGATTAAACTGATGAGTATGGTTGCCATTGTAATGGCCGGACTGACAGTTGCTTGGAGTTTGTTCTAATAGAAAAGCAGAAAGCCGCTTCAGAGGAGGCGGCTTTCTAACTTTAAAAAAGATTCTGATAAACTATTTTTTATACTTATACGGATTTCCATTACTACAAAATGAATGAATATGTCAAAGAAATCACAAACTATTTTTAGTCAAAACATTACAATTGAGTTTGTTCAAGATTTCCATGCATCGCTCCACATTAGACGGACGGATAACCACATGTGCCGTATCTCCCTGAGCAAAAGCATACATATATTCAATAAAGATATTCTCTGCTGCCAGATAGTCCAAAACTTTAGCCAAAGAACCAGCCACATTCGGGCAACTGATACATACCACATCGGTCAGCATCACGGCAAAATTCTCGGCACGAAGTACTTCCACCGCTTTTTCCACATCCGATACAATCAAACGAAGAATACCAAAATCAGTAGATTCCGCCATGCTGAACGCATGCATATTGATATCATACTTTGCCAATGTCTTGGTTACGTCATTTATCCTTCCGGTCTTGTTTTCCAGGAAAACAGATAATTGCTTAATTGTCATATTGCGTACTTTTTCATTTTAAAATTCGGTTATCTATCACACGTTTACTCTTGCCTTCACTACGGGCAATACTGTTAGGCTCCATCAGCTTCACTTCAGCACTGATAGAAAGAACGCTCTTCAATTTGTCACTCAGCGCTTTCTTCATTGCCAGCATACGTCCCATATCGTCCGAGAAGAAGTCTTTGCGGACTTCCACTTGTACCTGCAAAGAGTCAAGATTATTCTTCCTATCCACCACCAGCATATACTGAGGCTCAAACTGCGGCATATCCAGAATAACACTTTCCACCTGAGACGGGAATACATTGATGCCACGGATAATAAGCATATCGTCACTACGGCCTACAATACCCGACATACGAATATTGGTTCTTCCACACGGACATTCACCCTCCATCAGGGAAGTCAAGTCCTTCGTACGATAGCGCAATAACGGCATACCTTCCTTGGTCAGAGTAGTAAACACCAATTCTCCCACTTCTCCATTCGGAAGACGTTCCAGCGTTTCAGGGTTAATGATTTCAGGATAAAAATGATCCTCATTGATATGCGAACCATGTTGTTCCTGGCATTCATAGGAAACACCAGGGCCCATAATTTCACTCAATCCATAAATATTGTAGCCTTTCAAGCCCAGCCGCTCTTCTATTTCCTTACGCATACTCTCCGTCCATGGCTCGGCTCCAAAGGCTCCTATACGGAGGCCGATATCTTTCTTGGTAAGCCCCATACGTTCCACCACTTCTGCTAAATAAAGAGCATAAGAAGGAGTACAGGCAATACCGGTTATACCCAAGTCACGAATCAGACGAACATGCTTTTCCGTATTTCCGGTAGAAGCCGGGATAACAGTCGCCCCCAGATTCTCCACACCATAATGTGCACCCAGCCCACCAGTGAATAACCCATAACCATAACTGACAGAAAAAGTATCATTACGAGTAACCCCATAGGCCGAAAGACAACGCGACATTACTTCGGACCATACGGACAAGTCACGACGTGTATATCCCACAATGGTAGGATTCCCGGTTGTGCCCGAAGAAGCGTGTACACGTACAATTTCCGAAGCAGGAGCAGCCTGAAGTCCATAAGGATAATTATCACGTAAATCCTGTTTGGTAGTAAAAGGAAGTTTTACAATGTCTTCAATAGTCTGAATATCATCCGGAGATAAATCCATCTCCTGCATCTTGTTACGATAAAAAGGGACATTATGATAAACCAGGTTCACCAACTTGTTCAGGCGTTTTCCCTGCAGAGCGCTCATTTCGTCCCGGCTCATGCACTCTTTATTTTTGTTCCAAATCATAATAAATAATTTTTCAATGTGCTAATTAGCCAATGTACTGGTGCACAAACACACCATATGACAATCGGCACATTATCCTATTAGCACATTATTTTCAATGATCTTCATGAAAAGCTCTCATGCGTTCTTCCATCACCGGATAAAGTTCCTCACGCATTCTGGAAGTACAGGCGCGGACACCTTCCTGCTCGCTACCGGTAGTAGAAAGCGAGATGCTGCTTACTCCATAATACAATAACTCCCGGAGCAATTCACCCCCTGTCATATTTCCGTAACCAATGGTAAAGAAGAAACCATCTCCCACCACCTGGGTAGCATCATAGTCATATACGATGTGGAAACCATTGTCGGTAAATATTTTCTTCATGCGTTCCGCACGACGGGCATATTCGCGGGTATCTTCCACAAAATTGATTTTACCTTCAGTAGACAGACGGAGCATCTCAGCGTATGCATACTGAGTGGAAGCCGTACATCCCGAAGTAATCATATAAAGGATGGAAGCAATCAGTGTAGGACCGAATACCCCTGCATCTTTATACCGTTCTGCTAATGCAGGGAACTGGCGGTCGAACAATTTATCACTGATACATGTCAATGCCATACGCTGTCCGGCATAACTGAATATCTTGGAAGAAGAAAGCATCAGGATATAATTATCCGTATATCTTGCCACAGTAGGCGGATAGGGCGGTTCGAAAGGATGTCCCATATCCCGACGGAAATCCATGCAGAAATAAGCGAGGTCTTCCATGACAATCACATCGTATTGGGTTGCCAGTTCACCGATTATCTGCAACTCCTCCTCTTCCAGACAAATCCATGCCGGATTATTCGGATTAGAATAGATAATCGCTGCTATATCGCCTTTACTCAGGAAACTTTCCAATTTCTCACGCAAGGCCTGTCCACGATAATGATAGATATCAAATTCTTCCCACTCCACGCCGATAATGCGAAGCTGGGATTTCTGAATAGGAAATCCGGGATCAATGAACAATACCTTGTCTTTCCCCGGAATACGCTGCGTACAGGCTATGAACGAGCCGAATGAACCCGCCACCGACCCGGTGGTAGGCACACAAGCGCGCGGAGAGATTTCCAGATTCAAGAAAGCTTTTACAAAACGGGAAGCCTCCTTTTTCAACTCGGGCACTCCTGCGGCAGCCGGATATTGCGATCCGACTCCCCTGTCCAAAGCGGCTTTCTCCGCTTCAATCCCAATCTGATTGGCAGCAAGACCGGGAGATCCCTGATCCATACGGATAAAAGGAATCCCCGTTTCCTTTTCCAAATACTGGGCTACCAGCAGCACATCACCGATAGTAGCCTGTGCAAGATTGGCGATGTGCAGTTCCTTCACCGCCTTCTCCACTAATTCTTCACTAAATATCTTCATGCATTACCAGTTCTTTACCGCATTCAAGCCTATATCAAAAGCCTTCTGATTCATTTCAACAATCTTCTCACCTTTTGTGGCAAACACACGCCCTATGCTTTCACGCAACTGTTCCGGTGATACGATCTCAATATACTTCGCAGCCATGCCCAGCAGAATCACATTCGCGCATTTAGGCATACTGTTTTCTTTTGCCATATCCTCTATTTCCAACTTCACCATATGCGGAAGACTTTCCAAAGTTCTCATCAGATCACTTCTTCAGGATAGTCGGGAATGTTCTTGAAAGGATTAGCAGAAGTAATCACCCAACCTTCTTCCTGCAAATAAGGCAGATAACGCAACGCCTCCATCGGTTCCATGGAAATAATCAGATCCGCCTCACCCTGAGCGATCAGATCCGAATAAATCGTTTCGTCGGATAGACGCAGATTAGACTGTACATCTCCTCCGCGCTGGCTCATACCGTGTACCTCAGCCTGCTTCAAATTGATGCCTTCTGCCGTAGCAGCTTCTCCTATAATAGTAGCGATAGTCAGGATACCCTGTCCTCCTACGCCCGAAAGTATGATATCTTTTCTCATGCCTTATCTGCTTTTTTCTGTCTTAGTTTACGATTCAATGTCTGGATACATTCTCTGCGCGGAATAATGACAGACACCCCTTTATATTCTATTTCCTCACGAATGGTACGGGTGATTTCTTCCATATTCTTTGGTAATGGAACCACCACACGCACATGTTCGGGTTCTACCCTAATCCCAGGCAGATCGCCTCGAATTTGTTCGTACCGGCAGAGTCCTGTCCACCGGTCATGGCAGTAGTCAGGTTATCCGAAATCACCACAGTGATATTGGCACGGTCATTCACCGCATCCAGCAGACCGGTCATACCGGAATGAGTGAAGGTAGAGTCACCGATAACAGCAATGGCCGGAAATACCCCTGCATCGGAAGCACCTTTGGCCATGGTTATGGAAGCACCCATATCCACACAACTGTCGATAGCACGGAACGGGGGCAACGCACCTAATGTATAGCAACCGATATCACCGAAAATGCGTGCATCCGGATATTCCGCAGCCACCTTGTTCAATGCATCATACACATCCCGATGACCACATCCCTGACACAATGCAGGCGGACGCGGCATCACCACCTGAGCTTGCCAAACGGACGTTTGATTCCCCATCCGATCGCCTCGCCCACATTATCCGGAGTCAATTCACCGGTACGCGGCAAAGTTTCCGTCAAGCGTCCCTTTACCTCATAGTCCGAGGAAAGTATCGCTTTTACCTGCTCTTCCACAAACGGCTGACCATCTTCCACTACCAGAACATATCCGCAACGGTCTGCCATCGTCCTGATTTCGTCAGCCGGCAACGGATACTGCGAAACTTTCAATACCGGAATATGGCAACCATCCGTATCTGCCTCTTTCACATAATTATAACCGATACCGCAAGCTATCACTCCGAACTCATAATCATATTCGGGATTCAACCCTTCCAGATAATTATAAGGAGATTTAGAGGAAGCTTCTTCCAGTTTCTCCTGCTTTTTCACTAAATCCAGATATTGTTTACGCGCATTACCCGGCAGCAATACCCAGTGGGCACGTTCATGATCAGGATTCAACTGATTTTCCTCACGGATATCGGCTACTTCCACACCGGCACGCGAATGTGCCAGACGGGTAACCACACGCATCAGCACCGGCAACTTCAGTTTTTCCGATAGTGTATATGCGTAATCCATCATATCGTATGCTTCTTGTTGGGAAGACGGTTCCAGCATGGGAATCATAGCAAATTTTCCATAAAAGCGTGAATCCTGTTCGTTCTGTGACGAATGCATGGAAGGATCATCGGCAGCCAGCACCACCAGCCACCGTTCACGCCGGTTATGGCAGAATTGACAAACGCATCGGCAGCCACATTCATACCTACATGTTTCATACATACCAAAGCACGCTTTCCCGCGTATGACATACCCAGCGCAGCCTCCATGGCCGTTTTTTCATTGGTACACCAAGTGCTGTGCAGTTTTCTTTCCTTTGCTAAAGGATTATTCTGGATAAACTCCGTGATTTCAGTGGACGGTGTACCCGGATAGCATATACCCCGATATGCCGGCATGTATCGCTCCGAGGCAATTGCCTCATCGCCCAACAATAATTTCTTTTCAGCCATCATCTATTATTTTATTAATTGTTTTATATCAATGTAAAGGGGTCGGCATCATCCAGTACCGGAAATTTCTTCCGGAAAGCCTGCAATGCCTCCATATCTATATCAGCCGACACCGCGCTTTCCCTGCTCCACGGACATTCGGCTATCGTCTTTCCGTAGGGATCGATGATGCGCTGCCACCCGAATATTCACAGGCAGGATCAACTCCCATGCGGTTCACTCCGGCTACATAACACTGATTTTCAATAGCCCGCGCACGAAGCAGCGCGCTCCAGGCATCCACACGGGGGGTAGGCCAGCTTGCCACATAAAGTATCATGTCATAATCACCCAGGTTACGTGCCAAACAGGGAAGCGAAGGTCATAACATATTTCCAACAGGATACGTACCCCACGGAAGTTCACCACCACACGCTCCGTACCGGCGGTGAAACGCTTGTGTTCGCCCCCAAAGGTAAACAGATGCTTCTTATCATAATGCTGCACAGCTCCATCCGGATGGACAAAGTAAAAACGATTATAATAATTTCCATTCTCACATACCGCCACACTGCCTGCAATAGCACAATTCCGCTCGGCTGCCTTACGCTTCATCCAGTGAAGTGTTTCGCTGTCGGCGCTCTCCGCAATTCCTTCGGGTTGCGTACAAAAACCGGTGGAAAACATTTCGGGTAAAACAAACAAATCAGAATCCGGCAGACAACTTATTGCCTCGTCGGCCCTTGCTACATTGGCCTGAGGATTGGCCCATTCTATATTTCTTTGTAGAATTGTTATTTTCATTGTTTTTCATATTATAAGACCCACAAAGGTAACAAATATAATAAGATAGCAAACATTTTATTACTAACTATTTCCTTTTACTCCCCTTTTACTTACATGTTTTTATAAATATTCCCTATTTATTCCTCATAAAAAAGAGGAAGCGTCCTCTCCCGAGATTACGCTTCCTCCATCCATACTAATTAAATCTTAACTTTGCAGTCTGAAGACTACAGGAACAGTGTATTTCACCCTCACTGCTTTTCCTCTTTGCTTGCCGGGCTTCCATTTTGGCATGGAACTGATCACGCGGATTGCTTCCTTGTCCAGATACGGATCCACGCTCTTCACCACTACCGGATTCAGAATCTCGCCATGAACACCCACAATAAACTGTACCACAACCTTACCTTGAACTCCCTGCTCGGCACTGACGGTAGGATATTTGATGTTTTCGCTCAGATACCTCATCAAATCAGCATTACCGTTACGAAATACCGGCATTTCTTCCACCACCACAAATTCCACATTTTCTTCCACTACTTCTTCGGGTACTTCAACGGGAATCGGTATGATAACAGGAGCATCCGTAGGGTCCGAAGTGGCAATATCGGTTTCTGTTTCCGTTGATTGATTATCCACTATATTGAGCTCTTCCGGATTGACGGCAGCCGGCGGAGGCGGTGGTGGCAGAGGTTTATCCTGATTGTAGGTTACAGGAACTAATTCTTCAAAGAAATCCGGGTCACTGACTAGATCACTGATCGTGTAAGTTACATTACGTTCAGTCCATTCGAACGAAACAAACATAAACGACAGCGTCACAATGAAACCCATGAACAGCCAACGGGACTTACCCTTTTCAAGGTCGGCTCTTCGTGTTTTTTTCACTTCCATAACAAGTGTTTTTTAAATTAGACAATATGTGAGTAAAAATCTCAGTGTCCGCTTTTAAACTGGAAGTAAGATAGTTAAAATATAGATAAGTTAAAAGAAAAAGGAACGTCTTATATTATTTTTTAATATAAAACACCCCAAATTCAATTCCGTTAAACAATTAATTAAAAATCAGCTGTTTATTTAGTTAATATTCAATTTTACGTTAACATATCCTGCTTACTCTACGGCAATGCCGGTTTCTGCCGAGCCATCGGTTGGTTCATCTCTTCTACGAAAGAAATCCGCCAATACAGACATCTTTTATCACAGACTCACCATCTCCTGCAGAATACCTACCGCAGTCTCTACCGTTTCCACATTCTTGACTACCATACTACGCTTGCCGTTCTGCTCACGCAAATTGCAGTAACGCGGATTCTTGCTCATGTAATCAATCACCTTGCCAAAAGCCGCACTTTGATAATAAGGACTTTCCTGATTACTGATAAAGAACAAAGTCATTCGTCCGGCTTTCAAGAATACTTTTTCCACCCCCAACCGTTTAGCCAATCTGCGCAAAGGTACGATACGCAGAAGTTCCAGCCCTTCGGAGGAACCTTTCCGAAACGGTCCTCCAACCGTGCCTTGAAAGCGAGCAGGTCCTTATCCAATTCCAATCCGTCCAGTTCACGATAAAGCAACATACGTTCGCTGCTGCTGGGGATATACTCATTAGGGAAAAGCAATTCCAAATCACTTTCCACCTGACATTCATCCACAAAGTTCTCGCCACTGATTTTCTCTTCTCCCGCTGCCTGCAACTCCTCTGCGTAAAGATCGGCAAACTCATCCTCTTTCAATTCCTTCACCGCTTCAGCCAATATCTTCTGATAAGTTTCATAGCCCAAATCGGCAATGAAACCACTCTGCTCCGCCCCCAGCATATTTCCTGCTCCACGGATATCCAAATCCTGCATGGCTATATGAATACCGCTGCCCAGATCACTGAAATTTTCAATGGCTTGAAGACGACGCTTTGCCTCAGGAGTCAGTGAAGTCAACGGAGGCGCCAACAAATAACAGAATGCTTTTTTATTGCTTCTTCCCACACGTCCACGCATCTGGTGCAAATCACTCAAGCCAAAATTCTGCGCCTGGTTGATGATAATCGTATTGGCATTCGGTATGTCAATGCCACTCTCGATAATGGTGGTTGCCAGCAGCACATCATAATCATAGTTCACAAAGTCGAAAATAATCTTTTCCAGCTTTTCGGGCTCCATCTGTCCATGACCTATGCAGACACGGCAATCGGGTATATTCCGCTTGATCATGGCTTCCAATTCTACCAGATTCTGTATGCGGTTATTGACAAAGAATACCTGTCCGTTACGGCTCATTTCAAAATTGATCGCTTCCGTTATGATATCTTCATTAAAGGTATGCACCTCTGTCTGAATGGGATAACGGTTGGGAGGCGGAGTCTGAATAACAGAAAGATCACGGGCGCCCATTAACGAGAACTGCAAAGTACGGGGGATGGGGGTAGCGGTCATAGTAAGTGTATCCACATTCACTTTCATCTGACGCAACTTCTCTTTCACACTTACTCCGAACTTCTGTTCCTCATCAATGATCAGCAATCCTAAATCTTTGAACTTAACGCTTTTACCGATGATTTTATGTGTACCGATCAAAATATTTATTTTTCCATCCGCCAGTTCTTTCACTATTCTGGAAACATCTTTCGTACTGCGGGCACGGCTCAAATAATCCACCTTACATGGAAAATCTTTCAACCGTTCGCTAAAAGTCTGAAAGTGCTGATAAGCTAAAACCGTAGTGGGAACCAGCACAGCCACCTGTTTGTTATCTGTCACAGCTTTGAAAGCGGCACGAATCGCTACTTCGGTCTTTCCGAATCCCACATCACCACACACTAAACGGTCCATAGGGCGATCGCTCTCCATATCGGCTTTGGCATCTTGGGTCGCCTTCAACTGATCGGGGGTATCCTCATAGATAAAGCTTGCCTCTAATTCATGTTGCATAAAACTGTCGGGACTATACGAAAATCCTTTTTCCTGTTTACGTTGCGAATACAGTTTGATCAGATCACGAGCTATATCTTTGATTTTACTCTTGGTACGCTCTTTCATTTTTTCCCACGCACCGGTTCCCAATTTGTTCAGGCGGGGAGTTTCTCCCTCCTTCCCTTTATACTTGGATATTTTATGCAGGGAATGAATGGAAACAAATACCACATCCTCATTCTGATAAGTAAGTTTAATCACTTCCTGAGTGGTATTTCCATTCGGAATGCGTACCAAACCGCCAAAACGACCTACCCCATGATCTATATGTACCACAAAGTCACCCGGCTCAAACTGGCTCAACTCTTTTAAGGTCAACGCCACCTTACCGCTACGCGCCTTGTCGCTACGAAGATTGTATTTATGGAAACGGTCAAAAATCTGATGGTCTGTAAAAAGCAGCTTTTCAATACATTATCTGTAAAGCCCTCATGTAAGTCTTGTTGACCGGAATGAACGTGATATGATCACCACGCTCCTCAAAGATATCTTTCAGACGCTTTGCCTGCTTCTCACTATCGGTACATATATATAAGGTGTAACCTCGTTTCTGATAATCAGTGAATGAAGTGCTTACCAAATCAAAATTCTTATGAAAAATAGGCTGGACTGTCGTATCGAAAGCCAACGTAGCCTGTGGAGTTCCTGTAGGTTTGTTACCAAATTCAATCCGTTTGAATTCCAAAGCCCGTACTGTAAATTCCGCCCCGTCTATCAGCTTCAGTTCCAAATTCATCAGTTCCGTCTTCTCTCCCTCGTATGCGGCAAGCGCCTGAGGAGAGAGTGCCTCCTCCCGTACTACCTGTATTCTTTCACGTACCCAAAGAAAATCTTTCATTGCCAGAACTGTTTCCCGAGGAATGAATTCAAAGAAAGACACCCCGCTCTTGTCGGCGCATTCGTCAGCTCGGGCACGATGGCAATGCTCTGTTTCTTCTCTTTCGAAAGCTGGTTTTCCACTTCAAAAGTACGGATGCTGTCTACCTCGTCACCAAAAAAGTCAATACGGTAAGGATACTCGGAAGCAAAAGAGAAGACGTCAATAATACTACCGCGTACAGCATATTGCCCCGGTTCATAAACATAATCTACATGCTCGAATCCGTAACCGGACAGCACTTCCGTGATAAACTCTGTGTCCACATGCTCACCCACACCAAGTTTTAACGTCTTGTCCATCAGTACCTTTTGTGATACCACTTTCTCCGCCAACGCTTCAGGATAAGTCACCACACATAGCGGATCGCCTTTCTGTAAACGGCTCAACACTTCCGTACGCAGGATCTCATTGGCTGCATCTTTCTGCCCATATTTAACAGCCCGACGATACGAGGATGGAAAGAACAAAATATGCTCATCACCGTTCACCTGTGTCAGGTCATGATAAAAGTAACCCGCTTCCTCCAAGTCACCCAGTACAAATACAAATGTCTGTTTATTCTCTCTAAGAAAGGAGGAAACAAATAAAGCTGCCGCAGAAGCATATAATCCTCCCAGGAAAATAGTCCTCACTGAGGAATCTTCCAATAACGCAGCCAGTCCCTTAGTGTTAGGATGACCAGCATAAATACGTTGCAATTCCGAAATATCCATATCTTTTTTTAAGATGGGGACAAAATTAAAGAAATATCTGATTACTTCCTCCTTTTTTTGCCAACTATTCAAGATTTTCCTATTTTTGTACGCTAATATATAACCCCATGGAAACAAAAGCAATAAACACAAAATTGAAAGGACACGCACGTGTAGATGTAGCTGATGTGCTACGCGGACTGGCAGTGATGGGAATCATCATCCTGCACTCTATCGAACATTTTAATTTCTACTCATTTCCCGATACAGCCGGACAAAGTGCGTGGCTGAACTTCTCGGACAAAGCCATTTGGAGCGGGTTATTCTTCATGTTCGGCGAAAAGCATACGCCATATTCGCTTTACTTTTCGGTTTTAGCTTTTTTATTCAAGATGACAACCAACGCCTACGGGGCAATGATTTCCGTCTACGTTTTTGTTGGCGGTTAATTCTTCTTTTCCTGATAGGTAATATCAATGCCAGTTTTTTCACAGCGGAAGTGCTGGTCCTTTATTCTTTAGTAGGTTTCATCCTGCCACTGACTTGCCGGCTGAAAGACAAATGGATATTTGCATTGGCATGTCTGCTATTAATCCAGCCATTGCCGCTTTATTATGTAATACGTGCCTGTCTCGATCCGGAATTTGTTACTCCGGCCATCCCCACCCGCAGCTTCTGGAATGCAACTTTTGCAGTGCAAAGCAATGGTAATTTTCTGGAAACCATCCGTGTCAATTTATGGGAAGGACAGTTGGCAAGCCTTGCCTGGGCCTGGGATCACGGACGGGTATTCCAAACAGCCGCCCTCTTCCTGCTCGGTATGCTGATAGGGCGCAAGGGACTTTTTTTGAAAGAGCACTTGAAGGTATGGAACAAGGTACTTGCAGGCTCACTCGTCTCATTTTTCCCTTTATATGGTTGGGCAATATGCTACCAGACTTTATCACAAATAAATCCATTCTGACCCCTCTTTCACTAATCATCACCTCGCTTTCCAATTTTGCATTTATGCTGATTCTGGTATCCGGTGTCGTCTTCGCTTTTTATAAGACAAACTTACACGACGGATTAATGAAAATAACGCCATACGGAAAGATGAGCCTTACCAATTATATCACTCAAAGTATAGTAGGTTCCATGTTATACTACAACTGGGGATTTGCATTGCACAATCAGTTTGGTATCACAGCCAGCTGCCTGGCAGGAATAGTTTTCTTCATCTTGCAATTCTCTTTCTGCCGCTGGTGGATGAATCACCACTCTCACGGTCCGATGGAATATATATGGAAACGGGCAACCTGGCTGAAATAAGCCAAGAACCGAAGTCTGCCCGCATTTGTTTATAAAAGACATACAAATAGAACTTAAAATATGCGCGAAGAAATCATAAAACTATTAGACCAATATCGGTTAAAAGAAGCATTATCCCAAATGACAGGATATGCCACCCATACTTCCGACTGGCAATTAAAGAATGAGCTAGAAGCCCTGCAAACGTCATACGACCTGATGCTGCAATATACTTCAAAAGGGATGAAAGATCCCAATAAGGTAGAAATATACCATAAAATGTTGCGCACGGCATACGAACTGACCGACCGTATCCATATAGCCGTACAGGCAACACAAAATTATGGAGCCTATTATGACACAATGCGCACTTTTGTCCAAAGCCCTCCCCACAGCTATGCCGAATTACAAATGCAATTGGAGGCATATACAGAAGATATGGCTACAGCCCCATTGATATATACCACCGAGGCCAAAAGAAATGAAGAAATGGATGCCATGAGAAAACGTCACGAAACAGCCGTAGACGAATTATTTGAAAAAATATGGGTATCCACCCGGTGGAGTGAATCGGAATATGCTGAAGCGCAAATTTTGTTCAACTCACTATTGATCCAAGTCAACGACCTTTCCATAATGGTCAGCGCCGTCACCATGAGCCTGCTGCAAATATTCGACATCCGCAAGTTCATGTTTCTATTGAACGCCTATACCCATCAGGATACCATGCTGAATCAGCGGGCTATTGCAGGGATCGCACTAACATGCTACTATTATGAAAAGCGTATCCTTCAATACCCTGAAGCCGTGTCGCGCATAAATGAACTGAATGAAAATACCGAGTTCATCAAAAACCTGCATCATATCCAGATTCAATTATTGCAATCTTCCCGTGAAACCCGAAAGATAGACAAGAAAATGCGTGAAGAAATCATTCCCGAAATGATGAAAAATCCCAAACTTAATTTGGAAGGACTGGATGAAGATGCTGAAGATCATAATCCGGAATGGGAAGAATGGATTGACCGTTCAGGCATTACCGATAAATTGCGCGAATTAGGTGAACTGCAAATGTCCGGGGCGGATGTGTATATGAGTACCTTTTCACAGCTGAAACAATTCCCGTTTTTCCGCAAAATTTCTCACTGGTTCTATCCTTTTGACCCCCAATATCAGGATATCGCCAAATTATCTCTCGGAAATGACGAACAAAAAATCTCTCTGCTCAACATTTTGATGAACTCGGATGTATTCTGCAATTCCGACAAATACTCTTTTTGTTTTACCATGTTACAAATGCCGGAAAGCCAAAGAAATCTCATGCAGCAACAATTGAACGGACAACATGAGGCTTCTGAAGAACTGAAAGAACGTTTAAAAGAAATGTCACAATCAAAAGCTCGCGCTGAATTCGTGAGCCGGCAATATATTCATGACCTCTACCGTTTCTTCAAATTATGGTCAAGAAGACATGAAATACATGACATTTTTGAGGACACTCTAGACTTATGGAATAAAGAAACATTGTCTCAAGCCTTGTTGCACAAAGATTATATCAACAAGCTGGCAGATTACCTATTCACACACGACGACCTGACAGAAGCCGGGATTCTCTATGATAAATCAATTGAATTATACAATCGTAAAAATGCTGAATTATGGCAGAAAGCAGGTTTCATTTATCAGAAAATCGGTTCCTATAAAAAAGCGATAGATTATTACCTGCAATCAGATCTGCTGATCCCTGATAACGCATGGAATAACCGCCATTTGGCACAATGTTATAGAAAAGAAGGAAACTACCAACAAGCTTTGGAATATTATAATAAGGTGGAACAAGTACAGCCTGACAATCTGAATCTGACGCTACAAATAGGACAATGCCTGATGACACTGGAACGATACGATGAAGCACTGGCTTATTTCTTCAAAGTGGAGTATCTGGATAAAAAGCCACAGAATGCCCGACGCGCCATCGGATGGTGTTCCTTCATTACCGGCAACCATCAACAAGCCAAGAAATATTACGACTTGCTGATATCCGAGCCCAAACCCATTATGGAAGACTGGATGAATGCAGGACATGTGTATTATATCCTGAATGAAACAGAAAAATCAATAGAATATTATCGCAAAGCCCAGGAACTATGCGACAGTCATGATGAGTTTATCCGTCTTTACCAAATAGATAAGAAAGACTTGATAAAGCAAGGCGCCAATGAAGTAGACTTGTTTATACTTCCCGATGAATTAATTTAAAGGATTATAAGATAAATCTATTCGGGATAGAAGTTTGGTATAATTATATAAAACTTCTATCCTGACCGGATTCTCATCATCCAGACGATAATTGGCATGCACATTATAAGTGCTTAAACCATGATTCATACAATATCCGATATCATTAGGTAAGGCTGTTCTATTCCTCAACTGCCCAAGATTCAATAAAAAATAGAAGAAACTATCCACCCCATCATAATCAATCACATAAGCCTGTAAATTCAAATTCGCCTGATAGTTAATGTTATTATCATAATTATAATAAGTATGACAACTAGACACACTATCATTTGCTTCAGTAAAAACAGTCATTACTTCCTTCAACCGTCCCAATTGATCAAAAACATATTTTCCTTGCACTTTTCTCAAGAAACGATAATCGGAAGTAGCACGATAATCAGAATTGATAAAAAATAGTATCTCCTTTATAATCATAGACAGTCTGTTTATCAACTTCATAAACCTCCTCTTCTACCTTCAATATACAACGGGCCCTACTTTCCCTCGCCTTGCCTTTTCCTATTTGAAACGTAACATTGCAAAGCTTATTGCCGGTATTCAAACAATCCATCTGTCCGATTGTGATTTGGTCGCCCTCATACCTTACCGGGGTATCTCCATACTTTATAATTTTACCATCACGATCATATTCCAATTTCAAAACTTGTTCTTCCTCTCCTGTCAAATCGGTGACCTTAGTCACATACATGTCAGCCATTTTTTCTTTACATCCTCCAACAACAAACAAGAGAATTAATAAAGAAATATATTTTACAAACAACTTCATTTTCATAAGTCAAGCATCATCTCTATGCAAATAAAA
>ENA-OQER01000240-OQER01000240.1-human-gut-metagenome-genome-assembly--contig:-NODE-240-length-31123-cov-7.512679_pt1 | contig 31123 bp, 36 predicted proteins | sample MGYA00242797_ERZ504639 | MGnify/ENA primary metagenome ERZ504639 (study PRJEB26092, sample SAMD00036306) | human gut metagenome | host: Homo sapiens | study: EMG produced TPA metagenomics assembly of...
TGCCACTATATTTTTTTCTTTGATAATAGAGATGTTATCAAATATTGTTGTTGGTGATATAGGATATTATTATTGATGATTTTGGTGAGATTGATTAGTTAATTTAGCTAATCAATCTTATTTTTTGAGGTGAATTTATTGTTTACAAAGGAAAATATTATAATTGCTTTTTGGGAAATATATCGAGAAAAAAGTATTAATAAAATTACAATAAAAGAATTAATGGATAAAGCAGGATATCATAGAAGTGTATTTTATACATATTTTAAAGATATATACGATTTATTAGAGCAAGAACAAGAAGATTTTTTTGTACAAATTGATAAATTCTTACCATATATATTAAATTGTTTTTTCTTAAATCAAGAAGATAAACATACTTTACAAAAAATTAAAAGCATTTTTTTTCGATGTATGCACCTAAATTATATGTATTATTAGGTAAGCATGGAGATATGAGTTTCAATTTAAATTGAAAGAAAAAATACGTAAAAATATATATAAATTTTTTCATTTAGATAAAAATGATTTAAAAGCGGAATTGGCTGTTGAATTTTTTATAAATGGACATCTTAATGCTTTATTATATATGTATAAATATAAAGATAGATTATCTATAGAAGATTATTTGGAGATTGTAAAACCGGTGATAAATAATATATTTGTATTGAAAAATCGACAGTAAAGAAATAATTGTCGATTGAACAGAAAATTCGCCTATGACATAATTAACATAAGGGCGGTGATATAATATGCCAAAGAAGAAAATTGCTTTAGTTGTGATATTGTTAATTATGTTAGTGAGTATAGGATGGTACTATTTTTGTTATGATAAAGTGGATAAATTGACAGCAACAGGTATGATAGAAGTAACAAAATATGATGTTACACCTAGATTAGCAGGATATATAAGAAATCTTAAATTAGAAGAAGGAGATAATTTAAATTTAGGAGATTTTGTTTGTGAGATAGAACGAGAAGATTTGCAGGCTCAAAATATTGGTGATTGGCAAGCTGTGAAAGAAGCACAAGCAAAACTGCAAGATTTGAAAGATGGCGCAAGGAAACAAGAAATTGCTATGGCAGAAAATAGTTTGCAAAAGGCACAAGTCATTTTTGATAAAGCTCGAACTGATTTAAAAAGAAATAAAGAATTATATGATGTAGGTGGAATAAGCAAGCAAACTTTAGATGATATGCAAAAAGCTGTCGATGTAGCAGAAAAGGAACTATATATTGCTAAAGAAAATTATGATTTAGTTTTAGCAGGAACAAGACAAAAACAGATAGAAGCACAAGAGCAACAGGTTGAAAAATTAATTGCACAAGCTAATGCTAATGCGAGTATTTTAGCAGATACAAAAGTATATAGTCCCATTACAGGAGTTGTATTAAATAAAAATTTTGAAAATAATGAATATATCAATCAAGGACAAGCAATTTTGACTATAGCAGATTTAACAGATAGTTGGGTTATTGTATATATAGATATTGCAGATTTAGGAAAAGTATATTTACAGCAAAAAGTGAAGATACAAGTGGATGCATATCCTCAAGAAGTTTTCCAAGGACAAGTAATCAATATAAATGATGAAGCTGAATTTACACCGAGAGAAACTTTGACTAAAGATGAAAGAAGTAATAAGGTTTTTGCGGTAAAAATTAAGATTTTTAATGAGAATAGTAGATTAAAAGCAGGTATGATAGCGGATGTGATTTTTGATGATTAAAATAAGTAATGTAGATAAATATTTTAATGATGTAAAAATTATAGATGATTGTAATTTAGTTATAAAATCAGGAGAATTAACTATCATTGCTGGCGGTGATGGTGCTGGTAAGACTAGTCTAATAAATTGATAGTAGGTTTATTAAATCCTGATAGAGGCTATATATTAATTGATGTAAAAATACCTTATAAAAAAAGAGCAGATATTGGTTATATGGCACAAAATTTTAGTTGGTATAGAAATCTTACAGTAGAGGAAAATGTGATACTATCTGCTAAGATGCATGGTTTTGATAGTAAACAAGCATTGATAAATTGTAATGAAATATTAAATTTTGTGGGTTTAGATAGATTTAAACATCGTTTAGCAGAAAAATTATCTGGTGGAATGAAACAAAAATTAGCTTTAGCGGCAACTTTAGTTTATAGACCACAAATTATTTTATTAGATGAACCAACAACTGGTGTTGATCCTGTATCGCGTCAAGAATTATGGGATTTAATTCAAACGATAAATAAAGAAGATATTACAATTATTGTTGCTACTCCTTATTTTGATGAAGTGATGTATGCAAAACATATTGTTTATATGAATAAAGGTAAAATTATTTTAGATGATAAACTTGAGATTTTACAACAGAAATATAATAAACAAAATTTAGCAGATGTTTTTATCAGTTTAATTGATGAGTAAATTAATTATAATGAAGTGATAATATGGATTACGCAATTTATACAGAAAATTTAACTAAGAAATTTGGCGAGTTTATTGCAGTAAATAATGTATCTTTAAAGATAAAACAGGGCAGTATATATGGATTGTTAGGTTCAAAATGGTTCTGGGAAAAGTACAACAATACGTATGTTATGTGGCATATTAAAGCTACATCAGGAAAAATATATCTATGGCAAAATGAAAATATTACTGATGAATTGAAATTAAAGATAGGCTATATGTCGCAGAAATTTTCTTTATATCCTAGTTTAACAGTAAAAGAGAATATAAAATTTTATGCTAATTTATATGGTTTAAATGAAGAGTTGTTAAATATACGCATGCAAGAAATCATGGAAATGGCTGGTATAGTAGATAAAAAAGATTATTTGGTAAGTCAATTAAGTGGCGGATGGAAACAAAGATTAGCTTTAGGGTGTGCTATTATCCATAAACCTAAATTATTATTTTTAGATGAACCTACAAGTGGGGCAGACCCTAAAGCTAGAAAAATTTTTTGGCAGATAATAGAAGATTTAATTAAGCAAAATATAACAGTAATAGTAACTACTCATTTTATGGAAGAAGCAGAATTATGTCATAAAATAGGATTTTTGCATGCTGGAAAATTGTTAATAGAAGATACTCCTTTAAATATAAAAAAATCAGTAGCTGATGAAAATACTTCATTAAATAAAGTTTTTGCCTTATTGGTTAAACAAAAGGCGGTGAATAATGATGCATAGAATTTATGCAATATTATATAAAGAGTTTAAACAAATGCGTAGAGATACAACTATGTTAAGGTTGCTGATATTGTTACCTATTATTCAAATTTTGATTTTTGGTTTAGCTATAAATACAGAAGTAAAACATATACCAACAATTGTTTTTGATCAATGTAGGCAACAAGAAAGTAGAGAGCTCATTGATGTATTAGTGGCTACTGATTATTATGATGTGATATATTATGCTAGCAGTATAAAAGAAGTGAATGAAAAAATTAATTCTGGTGAGGCTATTGTAGGTATAATATTTCCGCCAGATATGGTGAAAAAATTTAAACATGGAGATAATGTACCTATCCAATTGATTGTAGATGCTAGTGATAATATGTCAGCTAGCTCAGCTATAAATGTAGCTCAATTAGCCATTAATAAAAAAGCAGAGCAAATGCAAGTGTCTTCATTATCTTATAATCCAAATTTAGTTGTAGGTAAATATGATTTACGAATAAGAGCATGGTATAATCCTGATTTTATCAGTGCTAATTATATAATTCCCTCAATTATTGGCATAGTGTTGATGATGACTTTAATCATGGTAGCAAGTATTTCTATAGTTAGAGAAAAAGAAGAAGGAACATTAGAACAATTATTGATAAGTCCATTAAAACCAATTGAATTGATAATTGGAAAAATAGTACCGTATATTTGCGTTGGTTATATACAAATGATAATAGCAATTTGTGTAGGTTATTTTGGTTTTAATATCCCTATAAAAGGAAGTCTAATTTTATTTATATTATTGACTACAATCTTTATGTTAGCGATACTTTCTTTGGGAATATTAATATCAACAATAGCTCAAAATCAAATGCAAGCTATGCAATTATCTTTTTTCGTATTATTGCCAAGTATTTTATTATCAGGATTTATGTTTCCACGTGTAGCTATGCCAGATTTTTTTTATTATATAAGCATGATATTGCCAATGACTCATTATGTAGAGATATCTCGTGGAATTTTTTGAAGGGAATAGGTTTGGAATATTTATATCAACCTACATTATTTTTGATATTTTTTACAATCATAGTATTAAGCTTAAGTATTTGGAGATTTAAAAAGATATATTTAAGATGAGATAATTGAATTATTATGTAATTTATTGTATAATGATAAAAAAATAAATTTTACGGAGCGATACTCAAGAGGCTGAAGAGGACGGTTTGCTAAATCGTTAGGCGGCTTCGCCGTGCGAGAGTTCGAATCTCTCTCGCTCCGCCATTAATTAAAAAAATTCAGAGCCTTTAGGATTAATTTCCTAAAGCTCTTTTTTATATAAAATAAGATTTATTTGTTTTTTCATAGATAAAATTATTAATATCATCAATATTATATTCATGATGAACAATACACCAAGATATTATTTTATCAGTAACCATTTTATATGAAAGTGAATAGCCTACTATGTTTAACATTTCTTGTGTTTCATTTAATGATAAATTTAAGGCTAAGCAAATAGAAAGAACTGTAGCTTTGCTAGGTGTGTATGTAGTTTTATTCATGCTGCGAATTTTTGAGAAAATATTTCTAGTTAGATTAGCTTTTTTATATAAATCAATTTCATCGATATTTTTTGATGACAATAATAGATTATTTTATCATAAAAATAGTTTTTTCATCTTTTAAATTATTTAAGAAGTCATTAATATCAAAGTGATGAGATGTTTTAGATTATAAGCCTTTAATATCGCTGAAGATGCCTTTTAAATCATCGAGAAAATCAATGATATCATTAGATGATACACTAGAAGATGTGATATTATTTGATAATAAGTTGGAAATATCGAAGTGTTTCATTTCATATTCATAATTATTAATTAAATAAATTAAATCTTTTTGCATAAAAATCTCCTTATAATCAATAATATAATATCGATAATATAAAATTGTTTCTTTAAAAGATACATTTTTATATTATAAAATTGGTATTATATAGTCAATTAGTTTGAGGCTGAATATAAAATTTACGACATATATCATGATAAAAAATATATTTTTTTAACTTAAATGTATACTATTAATGAATAAATTAACCTTAGTAGTTTATAGATAAATATGCTTTAAAGTAAGATAATTATTTAGGGAGGTATGTTTATAATGAATGATGAATTAGATAATATATTGATAGGAATAAATATTGCATATTATAGGAAATTGAAAAAATATACACAGATGCAATTAGCACAAAAAACAAATATTAGTTTAAGTTATATGGCAAAAATAGAAAGTGGCTTAGTAACAGGTTGTGTATCTTTACCAGTATTGTATAAGATATCTAGAATTTTAGATGTTAGTTTAGATAAGTTAGTTAATAAAAATTGATATAAAATAGCAGGTAATAATACATAACACCTGCTATTTTTACATATTGTATAAAAGTAAAAATTACTAACCTAAATAATGTCGCTGTAATCTGATAGAATAATGCTGAAGATCGGAGATATGACAATGGATAAAGCTACGAGAGTTTTAATTTTATTTTATGATTTAATACAAGGGAAAAGTGTAAATAAACATGCGTTTATAGAAAAATATGAATTAAACGAACGTTCATTTGAGCGAGATATAAAAACTCTAAGAAATTTTTTGATGGAAATGCATATAGCAAGTGAAATTGTTTTTGATAGAAGAGAAAATACATATTATTTATCAAGTTGGGAAAAAATAAATTTACTAGTATTGAAGTTATTATAAGAAGTATGAAAAATTGTTTACAATTTATGTATGCAAGTGAATTGTTAATTATAAAATTAAAATGTCAAAATTCATTAGTAACAACATTTCAGAATATGGTTCTAGACCATTGTTTAATAAAAGATAATGGTAATTTTAAAATATTGGGTGTTGAAATTTTTGACAAAGGTTTTGTACATTGGGCTTTATTACAAGACACTGCTATTGAAATTTTAGAACCAGAAAATTTGAGACAAATGATGAAAGATAAAATTCGAAAGATGAGCAGTATTTATGATATAAATTTTAATATAGAAAATTATTGATATTGTAGTTTAAGTAAATATTAGATAAAATTTACTTAAATTATGTTACCTTTAAGAAATAAATAAGAAGTTGTTACATAATAAATAAAAATAAGGTGAATATATTATGGGTGGAATAATAAAGCGAAAAGATGTTGATGATTTTACTAGAAGAAATACGCGAGAGGATAGTTATAAAAATAGAATATTTAATGGCAAACGGACAACTATAGATGAATATACCGGGGAAAAATTATTTTATGATTCAAAAAATCATTTTAAAACAACAAAAACAGTTAATATTGATCATATAGTGCCGATAGATCAATTAATAAAAAAATATAGCAATAGTTTTAGTGCAAAAGAAATAAAAGAAATTGCTAATGCTGATTTTAATTTAGTAGCTACCTCTGAGAGTCTAAATAAATCGAAATCAAATATGAGTAATCATGAATATTTATATAAACAGTTAAAAAGGGGAAATACTAAAGATTTATATACAAGTTTTAATATGTTAAAAGAAGAAATTTCTGCAAATACAGCAATAGAAGCTAATTTAGGCATGCGAAAAATAGGTAAAGTATTAAATATAAATGATAAAACTATTTTTAATGTAAGTGATACTGTGGGAAATGCTGTATATGCAGGTAATTCTGCTGCTATGATAACATTAGTAGTGTCATCTATTTCTAATATATCAATGATTGTTTCTGGTAAAAAAGATATCAAAGATGCAACAAAAGATTTGGTTGAAGATACTTCTAGTAGTTTTGTCTCAACAATGGGAATAGAATTAACTCAAAATGCTATAAAAAAAATATCGAAAAATAGTAGTATTTCTGGCATAACAAATAAAATGCTTCCAATAGCGGAAATAGCAACAATAGTTATGGGTAGTAATTCTGTAAAAAAATTTGTTGATGGAGATATTTCTTCGGATGAATGTGTTACAGAAATATTAATGAATGGAGCAGGTTCTTTAGCATTAGCATTAGCACCTGTAACTGGAGGTACTGCTATTGTTACTAGTATTGTTATTGGTGCTATTTGTCATACAATAAGTAATGCAATTTTTTCATATAAAAGATTGAAAAAATTAGATGCTAGAAAAAATGCTGAGTTTAATAAAATATTAATAGAAGCTAATATTGCTTTGGAAAATCAAAGAACTAGATTAATCCAGTTAAAAAATATGAATAAAGCACGTTTCAAAACTGCGTGTGACAAGGGTTTTGAACAAATTTTTATTTCTAGTTTGGAGAATAATGTTACAGGGATATCTCAAGGGTTAAATTGTATTTTATCTAGTTTTAATCAAAACTGTAAATTCAATACATTGGAAGAATTTAATGATTTTTTTAATAATACTGAGATGGTTTTTGAATTTTAAAATATTTTTAAATAAAAGAGGTTTTTTATTATGGCATTGGTAATACTTGGAGCTATTGTTGCTGGAGGAATAATTGATGGATTTAGAGGAGCTGAAAAGAGTATAAAATTTGATGAAAGAGCCAGAAAAAAATTTGCTAGAGCATATGAAAAACAGGCAGAAGCTAATGCTTTAATTAATAAAAAAAAATAAACAAGCAGATATAGCATTGAAAAAAGTTATAAATAGAAAACGTGGTATATTATTAACATCAATGAAAGATTTTTTGTCGGTCTATGAAAAAGTTATGAAAATTAATTTTAAAGATAGTCAAGGAATAAGCGAATTAAACAAAAATTTAATGACTTTTGATAATATTAAGTCAATTAAAACTATGACTGAAATATCAGTACGTCCTATGAATACATTAGAATTAGTTAGTACGTTTTTAGGTAGTGGTGGTGGAGTTGGTTTAGGACATGCTATGGTAGAAGATTCTAAAAGGAACTTATCTGTAGCTAATAAACAACTTAAAGCTGCTGAAATTGTTTATTTACAAGCTGAAAATCTATCTAAGATAATAGATATATTAATTGAACGTAGTGAAAATATATCTACGATATTAGCTAAATTAAATAGATTATTTATAAAATCAATTAATTTTACAAATAATATTATTAGTAATAACGGCTTCGATAGAGAAAATTATACATTAGATGATAGAAAAGCTCTAATGACATGTATGAATATAGCATATACAATAAAAAAAATAATTGATACTCCTTTAATAGATAAAGAAGGAGAATTGGCAAAAGAAACTTAAATGCTATAGAAATTGGTAATAAATTTTTAAGCAAAATGGAGGAGTTAGTATAAATTTTGTTTATAGATAAAACTTATTTTTGTGTTAATAATGCTAAAAATTATAACTTTATTATCAATAAAAAGTTATGATTTAAAAATAAAAGTTAAAGAAGGATGAAACTTATGAAAAAAATTTAAGGTATCAGACAAATGTATTTGTTGTGGAGCGTGTATAGTAGCAACTGATTTATTAGTTGAAGATGATGAAGGAAAAGCCAAAGCTTCAGACAAAGGATATATATCCAGTGATTTTTTACAAAAAGCTAAAGAAATAGTAGATTCTTGTCCAGTAAATGCTATTTCTATAGTAGAAACAGGAATAGCTTCTAACACAGGTAAAGAAGGATTAATTCAATTATCTAATTTATTAGAAAGTAAATTAAGAGAAATTGAAATAGTAGATGTTTCATCTGAAGCTGTAAAATTTGATGCTAGAAAATATAATATATCTTATCCGTATCCAAGAGGACAAAATCGATATACGTATTCTAGTAGCAGTAAAGCTGTAAATGCTGGTTTTGATGAATTTAAAAGAATTGCTTATTCTCAACATGGAAGATTTATTACAGATATATTAGTACAATATAAAATAGAGAAAATACGACCATATTATATTTTTGATGAAAGTAGTTATTACTACCAAATTAATAAACGATTTGAAAAAGTTCTTAATGAATTTGCTACTGAAGCGGAAGCATTATCAAATGGAAATGTTGTATTTCCAAGTAATTTTAGTGAGTTTAATGTATTTCCTAAAAAAGATGGTAATATAGAATTTGCAGCTTCTTTTGAAGAATTTCAAATACAATCTCAAATAATGCATGAATTGAATGATTTTGCACCATTAGATTCGTATAAATCTGGAATTGATTGGGATGATATGGAAGTATACGCTGGAACAAGTTTATTTGGAAATGAAAAATATAAAGATATGTATTGTTATCGAGATGTTGAACAGGTAGTAGCAGAATTTATAACAGATTTAAAAGATGCTATGAATTATCTGGATGATAATATTGAATATCAGGCAGTGTCTACTATAAATTGGTGTATAAGACAATATAGAGAAAAAGTAAATGAGCAACTTATAGAAAAAATTAATATATATAAAACATATATAGGTAATTTTTTAAGAAAATAGTATAATATCAAAGTTATTAAGTTGATATATCATTATGTAATAAGTTATTCTTATTAAAGATGATATTTATAAAGGCAAGATAATTTTTATATTAGTAAAACCGTTAAATAGGTGGTTAATTTATCATCTATTTAGCGGTTTTTACTGTCGTTGAATAGGTATGATAAAATCTACAGTTTAACGGAGGGGGGGATTCTTAAAGAAGTGGAGATATAAATAATCATATTGTATTTGTATCAAAATATCATAGACAAGTTTATTTATAAGAAAATAAAAATAGATATAGGAAAGATATTGAGACAATTATGCGAAAGAAAAAAGTAAAAATAATAGAAACAAAATGTTGTTCAAATCATATACATATGTTAGTGGAAATATCACCGCATTTAAGTATAGCAGGATTTATGGGGTATTTAAAAAGTAAAAGTAGTTTGATGATATTTGATAGGCATGAAAATTTAAAATATAAGTAAGAAAATAGATATTTTTGGTGTAGAGAATATTATGTAGATACAGTAAGAAAATATGAAAATGCAATAAAAGAATATATAAACCCGTTTATAGGTAGTAAGAGAGAATAAGGCAAAAAATAAAAGCCTAAAGAAGAGTTTAACCAGTAAAAAAGGTGGTTGTCAGATTAGTGCATCTTTTTAGATGAAACCACAAGAGAAAACCTTTATAGGGTTGAGCAAATCACCAGTTTAACTAGTGGTTTTGATTGATAAAATATATTTATAAATTTATTTGATAGAAGGTTAATATATGAGTGATTTTGTCAAGCAGTTTATAAATGATAAATATAAACAAATAGATATATGGAAGAAAAGCGATAAGAGTAAGATTGTTTTGGCATATGATGAGTCAGATAGACAAGTATATGTTATAAAATATCTAAAAAATCTAAAAAATAAAGATGTTCCTTATCAGGAATTGAAAAAGATAGATGATAGGATACTTCCTAGGATTTATTATATTTTTGATGGTGATGAAGAAATAATTTTAGTGGAAGAATATATCTGTGGTATAACTTTAAATGAATTGATAGAGCAAAAAAAATATATATCTGATGAAGAGATACAAGATATCTTAGTGCAATTATGTAAGGGATTGAAGAATTTACATCAAAGGGACATTATTCATCGTGATATAAATTTGAATAATATTATGCTTACAAATGATGGCATTGTTAAGTTAGTGGATTTTGATACGGTGCGTATTTTTAAGTATGACCAGAATTTGACACGACATATTTGGGGACAAAAGCTTTGCACCGCCAGAACAATATGGTTTTAGTCAAACTGATGCTAGAACAGATATATATGCTTTAGGTATGACGATAAAAAAATTACAGCCAAAATCTAATTTACTGCAAAAGATAATAGCTAAAGCAACACAATTAGACCCAGAAAATCGCTATCAATATGTAGAGGAAATTTTAAATGAAATTGAAGATGAATATAAATTTGAGCAAAAACAGAATAAATTGACTTTAAAGCAAATAGAAATAATGTTGAATGATAAATTTAGTTTATTTGAGATACCTATGCCTGTACAAGAAAAAGATTATCCGTTTGATTTTAATAAGATACCTTTTTATACTCCAATCAGTATGGTTGATGATTTAGATTATGAAAGTGTAGAAGAAGCTCAAAAGGCTATGATAGAGGATTTTGAGAACAATGTATTTTCGTTGATGAAAGAATATATCAAGGATATATTAGAAACATATAAAATCTATCAGTTAAAGAAATATTATACGTACTGTGAAAATGAGCAGAATTATTATTTTAAGGTAAATAAAGAAATAGAGCGTATTATAAATTTAATGGTAAAGCGATTTAAATTGGATTTGCCGGAGTATTTAAAGCATTTTAATTATGTGCCTAGTTTTACTAGATTTTCAGGAAAACAAGATGAACAGATGTATCATCTTTGGCAGTTAAAGCATTTAGAAGAAACAAATTATGTAGAAGAGATAAAGAAAGAATTTATAGATAGAATACTAGCTTATGATGCTGAGCGATTTTTTATATATGTAACACAATACTTAAAAAAAGATATAAACTTAGAAAAATTGACGATAGTTGATGACAAGACAAATGAAGAAAAAAAGGTCTATCATTTTAATTTTGATACTTTAGCACAATGTTTCTTTGAAGAATTATTAAAGAGTACAGAATTTATTATTAAAGATAATCCTTTTGTTCAAGAAGATGTAGAAGGTGTGTTAGTTAAGTATTATTTACCAGAATTAAAAGAGGCTTTAAAAGCAAAGACTAATGAAATTATGACGTTTTTAAAAGAATATAACTAAATATAAATTATGATAAATAGCCTTAGATATTAGTATCTTAAAGGCTATTTTTTATGTAAAATGGCTTAAATTGTTACTATTAATACGAAAAAGCAGTTAAATTATCCCTATAGGACAACAAAGAAGTTCTATTTTTATTATATTGTTATTAAAGATTAATACATATTATAAAAGGAGCGAATATTTATGTTTAAGTATTGTACAATTGTGGTAGCAAGATGCCAGCGGATAATTTATTTTGTACTAATTGTGGTATGAAATTTAATCAAGAGAATAATTATAATGTAAATTCACAAAATAATTTTAATACTTCAGTGCAAAATACTAATTATCAGCAAAATCAGATGCAACAACATAATCAAATGATAAATAATCAAGCGATGAATAATAATCAAATGGGTATGAACGAATTTAACATAGGTAAAAATTATTTGCAAATGAATATGCCATTGCCAAATTATTCGCAAGCGATAAATTATTTGCAAAAAGCAGTGAATATGGGAGTAAAAGAAGCTTCTATTTATTTGATGATTGCACATCTTTATCAAAATATCGATATGTTAAAACAAAATAGTATGTATATAGCAGAACATACAAATGGAATGAACTATATTCAGCCAATGCAAAATGCAAATTATGGTAATAATTTCGCAAATGGATTAAATGGTAATATGATGGCAAATAATTTTAATAATAGAGCTAATAATATGCCAAACAATCAAGCAATGGCTAATCAACAAATGCCTAATAATATGAATAATAACCAAAACAATCAAGAAAGTGGTTTAAAAACTTTTGGTAAATATGCAGCAGCTGCTGCTGTAGGGGCAATGGCTAGTTCTCTTTATCATAATGCAACAGCGGAAGCTTCTAGTGGTCATCATAGTTCTTCATCTAGTACAGAACAACCAGCACCAACAGAATACATTCCAAATGAAACAGTTCAGCCAGTTCAAGATTATATCGACCCAATGTACGCAAATCCAGTGGATAATATTCAAGCTTATAGTGATCAAGTAGTGCCAGATATGAATAATGTGGTAGCACCTGAAATCATGAATAGTAATGTAGTGGATAATATCCAAGCTTATGATGAAAATATTATTCCTGATAATATGCAAAATAATAGTGAAATACAAAGTAGTGAAGAAATGCTACAAGAAAATCCTGTAGATAGTATTCAAGCTTATGATGAAACTAATACTCAAGATGATACATCAAATAGTGAAGACACATCAGCAGATTATGAAGAAGAAGAATACACAGAAGAAGACTCTTTTGGCAATTTTGATGATGAGGATGAAGATAGCTTCTTTTGATTATTAATCGTCAAAATGAGAGGTGCGCATTATGCAAAATTTATATTGCCCCAAATGTGGTCAAAATTTAAACGGAAATACTAATTTAAAATTTTGCCCTAAATGTGGAGCTAAAATACAAACTAATATTTCTGGGAATAATAAAAAACAAGATGATATAGATAAACTGATGAATTCAGATTTTATACAAATGATAAAGCGAGATTATTTTTCTTATACAGGAAGACTAAATCGCAAAATCTATTTTATACGCAGTTTAGTTTTAGTAGTTATAGAATGTATACTTTTTGTGCTAATTGATGAATTAGATACTAGGTCAGATGATTTTAGTTTAGTCTTGATGTTATTGAGCTTTATACTTTTATGTTTATGTATAGTAGCTGATTTTATGCTGGATATGAGAAGATTTCATGATTTGGATAAATCGGGATATTTTGCTTTATTATCACTTATACCAGCGATAACACCTTTTCTTTATTTATATTTATTTTTGATGCCAGGTACAAAAGGTGTCAATCAATATGGCAATGACCCTTTAGAAAATACGTACTGAGTAATAGTTGTTGATAGTAAAATGAGGAGCGGTTTTTATGCATAGATTAAAACAGAGATATTTAATGGTATTCATAGCGTTACTTACTTTATCTAGTGTGATGTTTTCAGGTTGTAGTTTATTGGAAGATAAACATGTAACTTTAGTCAAAGAGGGGACAATGGAAATTGTTCCTAATGTAAAAATAGGTAAGGCTTTTGACCAATTTTTCAGCGATGGTAAATGGGAGTATTTTGTGGCTACAGATAATTCAAAAGTTGTAGAGTTCACAGGTACATGTCGTTGGCAGGATAAACCAGCAAAAGCTAAAGTCCAATTTGTCATTTTAAATGATACAAGATTTCAGCTTTGGACAATTGAGATAAATGGCGACAATATGCGTGATTCTGATGCTATCGCTGTAATGAAGAAGATATTAACTCAATATCATGCAAAGTAAATTTAAAATTGAAACGTACAGAAATGAGGAATAGATATGAATATTTGTAGACAATGTCAAAAACAATTTGATGATAACGTGCTTTTTTGTCCAAGTTGTGGCAATAAATTAGAAAAACAAAATGTACAAGTAGCAAATAATATTATTTGTCAAAAATGTGGAAATACTTTAACTAGTGCAGATAAATTTTGCCCTAAATGTGGTGAAAAAACACCAGCATTTTATCAGACAGCAATGGTCAATAATATGAATACTAATGTAGTAAATAATAATCAACCAATACAGCCAGTAAATCAGCCATATCAACAGAATATGAATACAAATTTTAATGTAAATAATAATAGTGCTGATGGTATTTTAAATAAAATTAAAAAATGAATATTTTTGTTTTGAAGGTAGAATAAATAGAAAATTTTAATATAACACGCAGTTTGATAATCGCAGTTGTAGTAATGGTACTTTATTTTATCATCTATGCAGCGACAACAGATATTTTTGGTATAATGTCTGATTTTGGCATGATGTTAACTTTAATAGTGCAATTAGTGGGAACTGTAGCGGGTATATCTTTAAATATTAGAAGATTTCATGATTTTAATAAATCAGGCTGGTGGATATTAATTTTTATGGTACCATTTGTAAATCTTTATTTTAGCATTAAATTATTATGTATTAGAGGCGATGTAGGTGCTAATAATTATGGAGCAGACTCATTTTGATGAGAGGTAAATGAAATGAGTAAATTTTGTTTTAAATGTGGTACCCCAGTTAATGATGGTGAAAAATTTTGCCCTAAATGTGGTACTAATTTAGGAATATCGACAAGTCCACAGATACAGCCAAATACAAATAGTAATAATATAAACAATAACAATAGTGGTAATAATAAAATGAAAATAATAATAGCTATTGCAATTGTAGTTGTTATCATTGTAGGCAGTGGTCTGGGATATTTTCTCTATCAAAAACATGAAAAAGATACACAGGTAAATACAAATACTAATACATTGGTGGAAACGGCAAAAGCTACTGATGATACGTATCAACAGCAAAAACAAGATGATGAAAATCTAAAAAAAGCTAAATGATATATTAAAAATAAAAATACTAATTATAAAGTCAGTGCTGTATCAACAATTGATGATAATGGTTTCTTTGGTTTGATGACAGGAAAGGGATTGAGATTTATCATTTATGATAAAAAAGATGATATGATAGCTACTATTCCTTTTGATAAAGAGTTATTAAATCCTAAAAAGTATGCTAATACGGATAGAGCACTTTATTTTGATATGAGTGTAGAATATGATAATGTAAATAGCAAAGATAAAAAAGCTGGATACTGGAGTGGTTCTACACATACTATTCCTATAGAAATCTATAGTGAAGAAAAAGATGGTGTTTTATCTCCTTTGGGAATTATGACTTATTATGGAAATAACAAAGGAAAATACGATGAGTATTTGTATGAAATGCAAAATGTTAATTTAGCTAATTTAGTAATTCTTCATGGCGATAGTTTGAGAGTGGATATCACAAATAGAAATATAGACCTTCCATAAATAGAAAATATTTATCATAGGGATTGTACTTATATTAACTTAATAAATATGAATATAGGTACAATCTTTATGAAAAACTTACATATTAAGGCATAACTAATACTAATAAGGTGATTATTGGTATGAATATGAATTGTAAATATCTTAGATAATGAGATAATTTTATTAGTATGTATGAGAGGGGTAATATTTTTGTGTTTGAATCTGAATATAGACAAATTGGAGCTAAGATAATGTATTTTCGAAAGATGAAGAAATACACACAAGAAGAATTGGCGTTTAGAGCGTCAATTAGTGCCTCATATTTATCAAGAATAGAACGTGGTGTTTATAAAAAAGGTTTGCCAATATCTACACTTATGAAGATTGCTAAAGCTTTGGAAGTCGAATTAAGTGCCATTTTTGAAAAATGATGATAGCTGATAAAAATAAAATAATATATACATAAAAAAGCAATATCTGTTGTTGAAGGTTAAAACTATAGATATTGCTTTTTATTTGTAAATATAAATAAATGATATTTTTTTATTTTATAAATTGGGATAATTAAGCTGAAAAAATAACTAAATAATCCATTTTATTGTCCTGCTAGTACAACTAAATTGATAAATTTTTCGCTAGAATAAATTTAAAGAATATAGCAGAAGGTGATTTTATGGTAGATTTTTCAGCACAATATAGATTGATTGGGGCAAGAATAGCTTATTTTCGCAAATTAAAAAGATATACACAAGAAGAATTAGCATTTAGAGCTTCAATAAGTACATCATATTTATCAAGAATTGAAAGAGGAATTTATAGTAAAGGAGTACCGATATCTACATTAATGCAAATAAGTAAAGCTTTGGATATTGATATTAAATTGTTATTTGAAGAAAAAATTTAGAGAAAAGTAAATAAAAAATATAGAAAGATATAATAGCTTTAAACTCAAAAAAGATATGATATAATATAGATTAATATCTTATGTAGAAGGTGGCTATTTATAATGAGCGAAAATTGTAATCATGATTGTGCAAGTTGCGGTACGACTTGTGGAGAACGTACAGCTCCTCAAAGTTTATTAGCACCAAACAATCCAAGTTCAAATATTAAAAAAGTAATTGCTGTAATGAGTGGTAAAGGTGGCGTTGGTAAATCCTTAGTTACTTCTATGATGGCAGTAACAATGCAACGTCGTGGCTATAAAACAGCAATTTTAGATGCTGATATCACAGGTCCATCTATACCAAAAGTGTTTAATCTTAAAGAAAAAGTAACAGGAACACAAGAAGGTATGACACCAGCACAGACAAAAACTGGTATAAAAATCATGTCTACAAATTTGATTTTAGATAATGAAACAGATCCTGTTGTTTGGCGTGGCCCTATTATTGGTGGAATAGTAAAACAATTTTGGAGCGATGTAAACTGGGGTGAAGTAGATTATATGTTTGTGGATATGCCTCCAGGAACAGGTGATGTACCACTTACTGTATATCAATCTTTACCAGTTGATGGTATTATCGTAGTTACAACACCACAAGAACTCGTATCTATGATTGTAGAAAAAGCTGTGAATATGGCTGGATTACTTAGCGTGCCAATTATTGGTATTGTAGAAAATATGTCTTATTTTGTTTGCCCTAATTGCAATGAAAAACATTATATTTTTGGTAAATCAAAAATTGAAGAAGAAGCTAATAAATATGGTATAAAACATACAGCTACACTTCCAATAAATCCAAGTTTAGCCCAAAAATGTGATGAAGGTAGTTTTGAAACTTTTGAAGGCGATTTTTTAAATTCTTTAGGTAGCATTTTAGAAGGAAAATAATTCATAAAAATAGAATTTAATAAGTAAACTAAAAAGTCTTTCTGTTTAAGCAGAAAGACTTTTTTATAAAAAATATTTAAGATTAGAGGGAGTAAGATGAGTCAGCAAGTATATTTACCAAGTTATAGTATTGGTGAAGATGTATATAAGAGAGTACCTCAAATCTGCAGTAATTATGGCAAAACGGCAATTGTAATTGGCGGTGAAATTAGTTTAAGTAAAGTAAAAGATAAATTGCTTACTGCGATGAAAGGGACAGATATAAATTTATTGGATTTTATTTGGTATGGAGGTAATGCTACACGAGAAAATATTGAACGATTAAAAAATATGAAAACAGTGCAAATGGCAGATATGATATTTGCTGTTGGCGGTGGTAAAAGTATGGATACATGCAAAGCTTTAGCAGATATGCTGAAAAAGCCAGTATTTACATTTCCGACAATAGCATCAAATTGTGCTCCTGTTACAGCTTTATGTATTTTATATGGCAAAGATAAAGTAGAATTTTATGATGCACAAAAACCGGCTATTCATTGTTTTATAGATACGAAAATCATAAGTAATGCACCTATAAAATATTTGCGTGCTGGCATTGGTGATGCTTTATCTAAACAATATGAAGTTTGTTTTAATACGAGAGGTAGAGTTTTAAATCACACAAATAATTTAGGGGTACAAATAGCAAAAGATTGCTCAGAAAGATTACTGCAATATGGAGTAAAGGCATTAGATGATGCTCAAAAAAATATTGTATCTGATGAATTTATTCAGACTGTATTGACGATTATTGTAAATACAGGATTAGTTTCTGTTTTAGTAAATTTAAATTACAATAGCAGTTTGGCTCATTCACTTTATTTAGCTAGTGTGAAAATACCAGATTGTAAAAATCATATGCATGGTGAGATTGTCAGTTTAGGTGTATTATTTATTATTACTTGTAGATAAGCAATTAATACAGGCAGAGAAAGTATATGATTTTAATCAGAAACTAGATTTACCTACTTCTTTAATAGATGTAGGGATAAAAGATGTAAAACAAATAATTGATTTAATTTTACAAGATAAATATTTAAGTTTTGCTCCATATAATATCACAAAAGAGATGATAAAAGAAGCAATAGATATGCTCGAAGCCTTAAAGCATAAGAAAACTTTTTGAGTTCTAAAATATTTTGATATATAATATATGTATTGGTTTTTCACGAAGTTGTAAGATAAGTAATAGATTATTTTTTATCAAGAATGAGAAAAAATATTTTGCAGTAGTGAGTGTACTCTGATTGTGATATACTAATAAAAGATTAAGTTATTACGCCATTAATAATAGAAAGGGATTTGCATGATAGAATTACCAAGCATTCAACAATTAGAAAATTTTATTATTTATAGCAAAGTAAAAGATATAGCAACGGCAGCTAGAGAAGCAAATGTTACTCGTTCGGCATTTAGTTTTCAAATGAAAAAATTGGAAGAAATAGTTGGTACTCAATTAGTTGTTCACGGAGAAAATACAATAGAACTTACTAAAGAAGGTCAAATCTTCTTAGCTAAAGCGGAAAAAATCGTATCGGAATTAAAACAATCTTTAAGTGAAATGAAAAAATTAGCTGGAGAAGAAGTTTCTTTATCTGTAGGTGCGTTGATGTCTTTAGGTGATGTATTTATCAATCAGCACTTAACTTATTTTAAAAAATACAACACTAATATAAAGATTAATGTTTATAATTTAGAAGCAAAAGAATTGATAAATCAGTTAGAAGCAGATAAATTAGATATAGTATCATCATTTTCCTTAAAGGATTTACAAGATGATGAATATGAAAATATATTTTTCTGTGATGAAGAAATGGTTTATTATGCTCCAAATATTGAGCATTTAGGTAATATTATCAATGTAGAAGAAATCGCTCAATATCCAATGGTACAGTATTCTCCATATTATTTAATGAATGCTACTATAAAGAATTATTTTAATAAATTAGGTTGTCATCCTCAAGTGGAAGCTTGGTTTGCTACTCCATATACGATTATGCATTATTGTCAACAAAATCAGGTGGGGGCTGTATTGCCAAAACGCTTGTTAAATGCTATGGGATTTTTTGATGGTTATTATGATATAGAACCAGATTTTACTTTAAAATGCCATCTATTGTATAAAAAAACAAATCCAAAATATAAATATATAAAGATTTTCATTGATTATATCAATACTTTATATAATAAAAATAACAATAATTGAGTTTAGTGTATGCAGGATAATTAAAAATATGAATTAAAATCGTCAGTGTAAAAAGCTGGCGATTTTTTTATGATAAAATGTATGATTTTATCGTTAAAATGGATAAATTTGTGTTATAATAATAAACTATAATGTAATGATGTTAATCTAGGAAGTGATTTTATGACAAGAATTTCAGTTGAATTAGTACCAAGAGATGTTGAAGTATTAAAAGAAGAAGTAAAAACAATAAAAGAAAAATTAAGCGATGTTGATTTCATTAATATTCCAGATTTGTTGAGTTGTGATACTAGAAGTTGGGACGGAGCAAATATTGCAAAAGCTTATTTCGATGATGTAGTACCACATCTAAGAGCGATGGATTTTGATTTTACAAAAGATTTACCGATAAAAGATAAATTGAGAGAATATAATATAAAAGAAGTTCTTGTTATAGAAGGTGACCCACCACAAAGTATGCTTTATCAAGTATATCCAACAATAAGTACAGATATTATTAAAAAATTTAGTGAAGAAATGCCAGAAATTACAGTATATGCAGGAATTGACCAATATCGCAGTAGTATGAAAGAAGAAGAATATCGCATTCGTCGTAAGCAATTAGCTGGAGCAAAAGGATTTTTTACACAACCATTTTTTGATATGCGTTATTTAGAAATGTATGCAGACCTTTTAGATGGTTTAGATATTTATTGGGGAGTTTCTCCAGTTTTATCCGAACGCTCTGTAAGCTATTGGAGAAATAAAAACAATGTTATTTTTCCAAAGGACTTTGAACCAACATTAGAATGGAATATAGAATTTGCTCGTAAAGTGATAGAATTGCTCGCAAACATAATCATAATGTTTATTTAATGCCAATAAAAGCAAAAATAATGCCATACTTAGAAGGTGTTTTCGCTAAATAATAAATCTAAAAGCTGTGAAATAAATTTTTTTCACAGCTTTTTTTTATTTACAAATTTACAATTGAATTCTATAATAGTCATATAAAAAACTGAAAATTAAGTAAAATTTTAAAAATTTTTTATAGTATGATAAATTTTTATTATGATATTGAATTTGGGAAAAGGGGAAAGTGTTATGTTTAAGATTTTAAATAAGAAAGTTTTACATGAAAATATTTTACAATTTACTTTAGAAGCTCCTTTGATAGCGAGAAAAGCAGAACCAGGTCAATTCGTGGTGTTAAGAGTTAATGAATATGGAGAGCGAGTGCCATTAACTATTGCTGATTTTGATAGAGAAAAAGGAACTATAGATATTATTTTTATGGTAATAGGTGCTTCAACTACTGTATTAGCATCATTAAATGCAGGCGATAGTATTTTAGACTTAGTTGGCCCTTTAGGTAAAAAAACAGATATTAGACCTGATATGGGAACTGTAGTTTGCATAGGTGGTGGAATAGGTGTTGCTCCAATTTATCCTATTGCTAGAAAGATGAAACAAGTGGGTAATCATGTGATAACAATTATGGGAGCAAAAAATAAAGATATTTTGATTTTGAAAGATGAAATGGAAAAAATATCTGATGAAGTTATTGTTACTACAGATGATGGCTCTTATGGTATAAAAGGATTTGTAACGACAGCACTACAGCAATTAATTGATAAAGGAATTGATATTGCTGAAGTAGTAGCTATTGGACCTGTCATCATGATGAAAACTGTGGCAGATACAACTAGACCATATAATATTAAAACGATTGTTAGTCTAAATCCTATTATGGTAGATGGTACAGGAATGTGTGGTGGCTGCCGTGTACAAGTTGGTGATGAAACAAAATTTGCTTGTGTAGATGGGCCAGAATTTGATGGTCATTTAGTAGATTTTGTGAATTTGATGGAAAGACAACGTATGTATAGACCTAAAGAAGAAATTGAAAAAGACCATATTTGTCGTTTAGCTAAAAAGGTTGAAGAAATGGAGGAAAAATAATATGCCTTTAGTAATGCAAAAACATGAAATGCCAGAACAAGACGCTAATGTTCGCAGAAATAATTTTGATGAAGTGGCTTTAGGATATACAGAAGAATTAGCCTTAGCGGAAGCTAATCGTTGCCTTCATTGTAAAGTGCCACATTGTAGAAAAGGTTGTCCTGTAGATATCGATATACCAGCTTTTATTGCTAAAATAAAGGAAGGCGATTTTGAAGGAGCAAACGCAAAAATCAAAGAAGCTAGTAGTTTGCCTGCTATTTGTGGACGCGTTTGTCCTCAAGAAAATCAATGTGAAAAATATTGTGTAATGGGAATGAAAGGCGAACCTGTGGGTATTGGTCGTTTGGAAAGATTTGTAGCGGATTATTGCATGCAAAATTGTGAAGAAAAAATAGAAAAAACAGTAAAAGATGATGCTCAAAAAGTCGCTATTATTGGTTCGGGACCAGCAGGATTAGCTTGTGCAGGTGATTTAGCGAAAAAAGGCTATCAAGTAACAATTTTTGAAGCTTTACATATAGCAGGTGGAGTATTATCTTATGGTATTCCAGAATTTCGTTTACCAAAAGATAAGGTTGTAAAACCAGAAATTGATAATTTGCGTAAGATGGGTGTAAAAATAGAAGTGAATTCTGTAGTAGGTAAATTATTTACAGTTGATGAACTTATGCAAGAATTTAATTTTGATGCTGTATTTATTGCTACAGGAGCAGGTTTACCTCATTTTATGAATATTCCTGGTGAAAATTTAAATGGGGTATATTCTTCAAATGAATTTTTGACGAGATGCAATTTAATGAAAGCATATTGTTTTCCAGAATATGCTACGCCTATTAATGTAGGGAAAAAAGTAGCTATAGTAGGTGGCGGTAATGTAGCTATGGATTCTGCTCGAACTGCTTTGCGCTTGGGAGCAGAAAAAGTATATATTGTTTATCGCAGAAGTGAAAAAGAATTGCCAGCAAGACGTGAAGAAGTAGAACACGCCAAACAAGAAGGTATAGAATTTAAATTATTGAATAACCCGGTAGCTATCTTAGGTGATGAAAAAGGATATGTAAAAGCCATTCGTTGTATAAAAATGGAATTAGGCGAACCTGATGCTTCAGGTCGTAGACGCCCTGTGGAAATACCTAATTCAGAATTTGATATTGATGTGGATACTGTGGTCATTGCTATTGGTCAAGGGCCAAATCCATTGATACAATCGACTACTCCAGATATGCAGACAAATAAGAGAGGTAATATCATAGCTGATGAAGAAACAGGAAAAACTACAAAAGAAGGTGTTTTTGCTGGTGGTGATATTGTAACAGGAGCTGCAACTGTTATTTTGGCTATGGGTGCAGGTAAAAAAAGCTGCTAAAGCTATTGATGAATATTTGATAGAAAAACGCAATAAATGATAAATTTAAATAGATTGATTTTAGGGCAAAGATATGTTGACCGAAAATCAATCTATTTTTTTTTAGAAAAATTTTTTGCTATAATGCTTTTATATTTGAATAGAATTTTTTTAGAGGTATAAAATGAGTTTAATGAATTTTACAAGTATAGATTTTGAGACAGCTAATAAAAATCGTGATAGTGCTTGTAGTGTAGCTGTAATTGTTATTGAAAACGGTAGAATGGTGGATAGTTATAATTCACTTATAAGACCGCCAGAAATGTTTTTTGAAGAAGGTAATATAAAAATACATGGAATTACTCCGCAAATGGTAGAAAATGCACCTACTTTTGCAGATATATGGAAAGATTTACGTATGTATTTAGATAATCGAATAGTTATAGCACATAATGCTTTTTTTGATATGGGCGTATTGCGCAGTTGTATTTGGAAATATAATTTAGCTAAACCACAGTTTAAAACAGCATGTACTGTTCAAATTGCTAGAAAAGTATGGCCACAGTTACCAAATCATAAATTGAATACATTGGGAGAATTTTTTCAGATACAATTTAAACATCATGATGCTTTAGATGATGCAAAGTTTGTGCAAAAATTCCTTTAGTTGCTGGCAGAACTGTAGGTGTGGATAATATGGATAGTTTATTAAGAAAAATAGGTTTAGAAGCAAAAATATTTAAATCATAAAAATTCATAAAAAAAGTGTTGACAAAAAACATTTTATAGTGATATAATAAATCTCGCATTCGACGCGAGTGCCAAATGCGGAAGTGGCGGAATTGGCAGACGCGCTAGACTTAGGATCTAGTGTCTTTCGGCGTGCAGGTTCAAGTCCTGTCTTCCGCACCATTGAAATTATAGGCTTTACAGATTTTCTGTAAAGCCTTTTTTGTTTTTTATAAATTATAAAGTTATGTTAATTTATTAAATGAAATTGCAATTTTGAGGCATTATTGATTATTTTTGATTATAAGCATATAATTTAGATAGGATTTATTTCTAGTAAGAAAGGTTGAATTTCAATGAAAGTTTTATTATTAAATGGCAGTAGACGCGAAAAAGGTTGTACATATACAGCTCTTAGTGAAATAGCACAAACTTTAGAAAAACAAGGTATCCAAGCAGAAATAATTCATGCAGTACCAGAAACAGAAATTATTAAAAGTGTTGCAGAAAAAGTAAAAACTGCAGATGGTTTAGTAGTAGGTTCTCCTGTATATTGGGCATCTCCATCTGGAGAAATCATTTCTTTTATGGATAGATTATCTAGCTTAGCAGGTAAAGATTTATTACACAAACCAGCAGCAGCTATCGCTTCCGCTAGACGTGCTGGTACAACTGCAACTTTAGATGTACTTGCTAAATATTTTACTTATCATCAAATGCCAGTAGTTTCTGCGAATTATTGGAATGTAGTACATGGCAATACACCAGATGAAGTGAAAAAAGATGCAGAAGGTATGCAAATTATGCGTGTTTTAGGTAATAATATGGCATGGCTTTTAAAATGCATTGAAGCAGGTAAAAATAATGGTATACAAATTCCAGAAACAGAAGCAAAAATAATGACAAATTTCATTCGTTAAAATAGAGTAAACAGAGTTATAACGATTTTTTATTTCGTTATAACTCTTTTTTTGTGGTAAAATATAAATATAGTAGCCGATAAAGAAGGTGTAAACATGGGGAAAAAATCATTATTGACTAAAGAGGATATTGATATATTAGAGTCTTGGGCTGATGGATACTTTTACAAGATTTTTTATTATTTAGAAGATTTTGTTAAAAAAGGTATAGAGCAAAAATTGTTTACTTTGGAAGAAGCAAAAGAAGATTTAAATATTGCTTTATGGTATGCATATGCAGGCAATAATATTGACATATATGAATATTATTACAAAGTGATAAATTGGATGCCTTATTCAGAAAAAAATGCTAAAGGCTCAGGCGCATGGTATTATCGTTATTCAGTGGCTTTGACTTATTGCAGTGATTTGGAAAAAGCATATAGCTATGCACAAAAAGGTGTACAAGAAGAAGCTGATTATCCATGGGGTTGGTTGAATTTAGCAAAATTACAATATCATTTTGGCGAAAAAGAAAAAGCAATGGTTTCCATAGAAAAGGGCTTATCTCTTGTGCCAGATGATTATGAATTTAAAGTTTTACAAGAGGAAATAAAAGCAAATTGTAGCTTAGAAGAAATGCTATGTCATTATATAAAACCAGAAGATGATGCATTTTTCAAAAATCGACAAATGTATAAACAGCATTTAAAAGAGAAAATGCAAGCTGTAGATGGAGTAATTTGTCATGAGGAGTCTTTGCAGAAGGTAAAAGAATTTTTAAAGGGAAATAAGTGGCAAGAAAATAATCCTTATTGTACTTGTATGGTAAAGTTAGATGATATAACAGTAAAAATTGTTTTTACCATGAATAGAGCAATGTTGTCAAAGATAAATATGGATTGGTTAATTAAAGAGTATACCGACATAAAAGATAATTTATTGACTTATGATAAGTATGATGTTGAATATAAATTGCAGGAAATAGAGATAGATAGAGATTATCAAATAAAATTAACTTATTATAATAAGAAGAAAAAATTATCTTTAGTTTTGGCTAAAGATAGTAATAAAAAAGTTCAAGAAAATCATAATGAACATTTAAAAAATGACAAAGAAGTAGAAAATTTAGCTTTGACATTATATAAAAGAGATGAACAATTTTCTTATGTGGAATGTTGGTTTGAAGATGATAAAATTGTTAAACATTATGGTTTAGTTGGCGATAAGGGAGATATCAAAAAATATGAAAATTGTTCAATTGATGATTATAAATTATACTTAGATATTTTCGTAGGACGATATGAAAAATTAGGCTATATCTCATGGCGAGAATTCACAAAAAAGACTTTATTAATGAAAATCACTATAGAAGATAATGAACAAAATTTATGGAAAGAAGAAAATGAAGCGCCGATATATTTCCTTTATGAATGGTACAAAAAGCTTTAGAAATTAATGTAGTGGGCTTTTTAAATGATTGGGGCTATAGAAGAAATGAAAAGAAAAATTTGTATGAAATCGACTTTTATTTTGATACAGTTGATAAAGATATAGCAGTGAATTTAGTAAAACATGTCATAGAAGTATTTTCAATGAATGCTAAATCAAAAGTAGAAGAAGTCATAGAATTAGCAAAAGGTTAAAAATGGAGTTGTTTAATTTTTCGCTTATAATAGACGATGCCAAAAATATCTGCTAATGCCCAGCCGATAGGGATAGACCACCAAATACCGATTACTCCGATAGAAGGTATGCTAGCAAGGTAATAGGCAAGTCCTACACGTGTGCCTAATGAAATAATGGTTAAGATTACAGACATGCTAGGGAAGTTAATAGCACGATAAAATCCATATAATAAAAATAAAATGCCAATGCCAAAATAGAAGCTACCTTCTATGCGGAGATAATCCACACCGATATTGATAATTTCCGTTTCAGAACTATCAATGAAAATTGTCATTAGAGGGCGAGCAAAGATAAAGACGCCAACAGATATAATTAAACAAAATAGAAATGAGATTTTTATAGCAGATTTAATGCCTTGTTGAATTCTATCTGTTTTTTTTGCACCGTAGTTTTGCCCAATGAACGTAGAGAAAGCATTGCCAAAATCTTGTGCAGGCATATAAGCTAGTGAGTCTATTTTTACAGCAACGGTAAAGGCTGCCATTACTGTTGCACCAAAGCTATTTACAAGATTTTGTACGAGTAAAATTCCGAAATTCATTACAGATTGTTGTGTTGATGTTAATAATGAAGAATTAGAAATATTTTTTATCATGGCTAAATCAAATTTACAATGTTCTTTTTGCGGAATTAATTCAGGGCATTTTTTTATAGTGTAGATTGTTAGACCTAAGGCACAAAAACCTTGAGCTATTACTGTACCGAGTGCAGAACCTGCCACACCCATTTGAAAATTAACAACTAAAATAATGGAAAGAATAATATTGAAAAGGGCAGAACTTGCTAAAAAGATAAGTGGTGTTTTTGAATTGCCAATAGCACGAAGTAGACAAGTGAAATAATTATAAATAAAAGAAAAACTAAATCCGATGAAAATAATATAAAGATATGTATAAGTCAAATCGAAAATTTCGCTAGGAACTTGCATAAAATAAATGATTTCATCAATGTAGATAAAAATAAAAATATTTATTATTATTGTAAGTATTAATATTAAGATGAAAGAAATAAAAATACTAGATTTTAATTTAAAATAATCTTTTTCACCATAAAATATTGAAAATAAAGCTCCGCTACCCATACAAAGACCTAATAATACTGAGGTCAAAAAAATGATTAAGGCATAGCTTGCACCAACAGCAGCTAAGGCATCTGTGCCAATAAAATGACCAACAATTAAAGTATCGGAGATATTATATAACTGTTGCATGAGATTGCCTAAAATCATAGGCAGTGAAAATTTTAACATAGTCATCGAAACAGACCCTGTTGTTAAATCATATTTCATAATAAAAGCACCTCGCTTAGACTATAAAGAAAATATATTGCATAAGTTAGAAAATATCTATATAATAAATATAACTAATTAATTGATTAATTTATATTAATACTTAGAATAATGAAAAAATAATTCAAAAGAAAAGAGGAAAACTAATGGAGGCTTTAGTTACGATTATTAATAAATCAGGAGTTCATGCACGACCAGCAGCAATGCTTGCTCAAATGGGACGCAGATATACGTCTAAAATCACATATACAGCAAAAGGTATCACTGCTGATGGGAAAAATATTATTCCTATAATCAATTTAGGATTATCTTGTGGTACACAAGTGCTTATAACTGCTGAAGGTGATGATGAACAAGAAGCTATTAAAGCTTTGAGTGAACTTGTAAATAATCGTTTTGGTGAGCATCAATAATAATATTTATAACACAAATATATTAAGAAGTTAAGAGTTGTCTTCGCTCTGAAATTATGCTAATATATCTTATACAATTTAATGTTTTGTAAAAGACAATGAAAAAGAGAGTATAGATATAATTGAGTTGTGCAGAGAGAAAATTTATAGCTGAAAAATTTTCAACCCAGTATCTAGAAAGTAGCTTTGGAGTCCTCATACCGAAATAATATTAAGTATGAGCGCAGATACAGCGTTATGTAATGAAGTTTTATCTGAATTTTATGTAGTTAATTTATAAATTTAGATAAGAAAAATTAGGTGGTACCGCGAAGATATCTCTTTCGTCCTTTTATGAGGAATGAAAGAGATTTTTTTGTGTAATTTTTGCCTGATTTAATTGAATAACTTTAGTTTTTGTGTGAAAAATAGGAGGTATTTTTTTGATGGAAGAAACAAATATTCCAAAGGTTTATGACCCGCAATCTTTTGAAAAAAAATGGTATCAATATTGGGAAGAAAATAAATTATTCCATGCAGAAGTAGATGAAACTAAAAAACCATTTAGCATTGTAATGCCACCACCAAATGTAACAGGTCAGCTTCATATGGGACATGCTATGGATAATACTTTGCAAGATATTTTAATTCGTTTTAGAAGAATGCAAGGATATAACACTTTATGGATGCCTGGTACTGACCATGCAGGTATAGCAACTCAAGCAAAAGTAGATGCACAACTTCGTGAACAAGGTGTATCTCGTTATGATATTGGTAGAGAAAAATTCTTAGAACATGCTTGGGCATGGAAAGAAAAATATGGCAATCGCATAAAATATCAAATTCGTACACTTGGTTCTTCTTGTGATTGGGATAGAGAACGTTTCACTATGGACGAAGGTTGCTCTCATGCCGTTCGTGAAGTATTTGTACAATTATATAAAAAAGGTTTAATTTATCAAGGTAAACGTATAACTAACTGGTGCCCACACTGTAATACGGCACTTAGCGATATTGAAGTAGAACATCAAAATGAACAAGGTCATTTATATCATTTAAAATATCAAGTTGAAGGCGAAGATAGATTTGTAGAAATCGCTACAACTCGTCCTGAAACTATGTTTGGTGATACTGGCGTAGCTGTTCACCCTGATGATGAACGCTATAGCGATTTAGTAGGTAAAACTTTGATTTTACCAATCGTTGGTCGTCGTATACCACTTTTTGCTGATAGTTATGTAGACCCACAATTTGGTACTGGTGCAGTAAAAGTAACACCAGCTCATGACCCTAATGACTTTGATATGGGTGCTCGCCATAATTTAGAACAGATTGTAGTAATTAACAATGATGGTACAATGGCAGAAAATACTGGCAAATATGCTGGTCTTGACCGTTATGAATGCCGTAAACAATTAATCGAAGATTTAAAACAACAAGGTTATTTAATCAGCATTGAAGACCATGAACATGCAGTAGGTCATTGCTCTCGTTGCTCTACAACTGTAGAACCACTTGTATCTAAACAGTGGTTTGTAAAAATGGAATCTTTAGCAAAACCTGCAGTTGAAGCTGTAAAATCTGGCAAAATTAAATTTGTTCCAGAAAGATTTTCTAAAATATATTGCAATTGGTTAGATAATATACGCGATTGGTGTATTTCTCGTCAGCTCTGGTGGGGTCATCGTATTCCAGCATGGTATTGTGATGATTGTGGTGCAACTATCGTAGAAAATGAAGATGTAACAGTTTGTCCTCATTGTGGTAGCAAACATGTTCATCAAGATGAAGATGTACTTGATACATGGTTTAGCTCTGGTCTTTGGCCATTTGAAACTATGGGTTGGCCAGAACAAACAGCAGAATTAAAACAATTCTATCCAACAAGTGTACTTGTTACAGGATATGACATTATCTTCTTCTGGGTAGCTCGTATGGTAATGATGGGCTTAGAGTTCGGTAAAGATATTCCATTTAAACATGTATTTATTCATGGTCTTGTACGTGATAGCCAAGGTCGTAAGATGAGTAAATCTTTAGGTAATGGTATTGACCCTGTTGAAGTAATTGAAAAATATGGTGCAGATACACTTCGTTTTATGCTCATCACAGGTAATACACCTGGTAATGATATGCGTTTTTATTGGGAACGTGTAGAATTTGCTCGTAACTTCGCTAATAAATTATGGAATGCTTCTCGTTTCATGCTTATGAATCTTGAAGGTTTTGACAAAACTTTTGTTCCAGAAGCTAGCGACTATACTTTAGCAGATAAATGGATTTTAAGCCGTTATGCTAAAACTGCTATCAGCATTACTGAAAACCTAGAAAAATTTGAATTAGGTGAAGCTGGTCGTTCTTTATATGACTTCATTTGGAATGAATTCTGTGATTGGTATATTGAACTTAGCAAAGCTCGTCTTTACGATAAAGAAAATGTTCGTCCACGTAAAGTAGCTCAATATGTTTTAGGTTATGTACTTGAACATACACTTCGCTTATTACATCCATTTATGCCATTTATTACAGAAGAAATTTGGCAACACATTCCACATGAAGGTAAGAGTATCATGGTAGCTGATTGGCCAACAGGCGAAGAAGTAAAACTTGATGATGCAAGCGAAGTAGAAATGACTACTATCATGGAAACAATTAAAGCTATCCGTAATATGAGAGCTGAAGTAAATGCAGCACCAAGTAAAAAAACAGAAGTAATTCTTCATTTAAGTGATGAAAGCTTAACTGATGTATTTGCTAAAAACAGTGGATATTTAGAAACATTAGCTTCTGCTAAAAATGTAACTATTTTAGCAAAAGATGATGCAAAACCAGAAAATGCAATGACAGCAGTAGTAAATGGTGTAGAAATTTATTTACCTTTAGCAGGTTTAATTGATGTAGAAAAAGAAACTGCTCGTTTAAATAAAGAATTAGCTACATTAGATAAAGAAGTATCACGTCTGGATAAAAAACTTCTAAACGCAGGCTTTATTGCCAAAGCATCCTGC
>ENA-OQER01000241-OQER01000241.1-human-gut-metagenome-genome-assembly--contig:-NODE-241-length-31015-cov-6.035289_pt1 | contig 31015 bp, 36 predicted proteins | sample MGYA00242797_ERZ504639 | MGnify/ENA primary metagenome ERZ504639 (study PRJEB26092, sample SAMD00036306) | human gut metagenome | host: Homo sapiens | study: EMG produced TPA metagenomics assembly of...
AGAGCATGGGGGGCACGCCCGGTCCCGTTCCGAACCCGGAAGCTAAGCCCCATCGCGCCGAGAGTACTGCGGGGTCAGCCCGTGGGAGGCCAGGGCGCCGCTGACCGGTGGACGGCACCGAGCCGTCGCATGACTTGAAGAAGGGGGAGGCCGCGCGGCCTCCCCCTTTTTTGCGTTTAATAGAGGGTTGTAATACACGAACTCGCCTTCGTTTAGCTTCTCTTACTGTTTGGCTGTATTTTGAGTCCTTCTTTTGTATTTGCGCGATAATAACTCCCATTGGCGTTAGGGAGGACTTGATGTTTACCGTTTTTGTCTTGGGCAATATGCTTCGGGTAAGTCGACTGCCTGCCGCTATCTCGAATCTCATGGCGCCATGCTTATCGATCTGGATGAGCTTGCCAAATCGCTGTATGTGCCAGGCTCCGATATCGTCAATGCCCTCGCGGAAGAATTCGGTTGGGACATTCTGGACGGGGAGGGCGGCATTCGCCGCAATGTCCTCGCTGCTCGAGCTTTCGCCTCTCCTGATACAGTCGCGCGGCTCAATGGCATCGTTCATCCGGTTCTCATCGAACAGCTGTCACTGAGGATTCTTGATCCGGTTTGTTGCACGGTTTCGTCCCCCCGTTATCCCTTTGCGGTTGTCGAGGTTTCTGCCCCGACTGGTTTTGAGGATGCTTTTGGCCTGGCTGATGAAATTCTGGTTATCAGCGCTCCTTTAGCAGTTCGTCGTGAGCGTGCCATTCATCGTGGTATGGAGTCCTCTGATTTTGATGCGCGCTCTGCATGCCAACCTGATGAGGCTTCGCTTTGTAATCTCGCTACGACGGTAATCGATAATGCGGCTGGCGATAACTCGCTCTATGAACAACTGGACGCATGGCTTGCGCGCCATGGCTTCGGGGATGTAGCGGATAAGGAGGAGGCCGATGCCTAAGACACGTTTCTTTACGTGGTATCGCTTGGCGCCACTTGCCGTTATGCTCGTCTTCGGTCTTATTTCGCTCGTCTACTCGTATGCCCCTGCCGTCTTCTTTAAGCCTTTGTATCCAATTGACTACGAGGCGTACGTAAAGCAATCGAGCATTTCGCACAATCTTGATCCGTATCTGGTGTGTGCTGTCATAAAGTCGGAATCGAATTGGGATTCCAAGGCTGAGTCGAATCAAGCGCTCAGGGATTGATGCAGCTGATGCCCGAGACTGCCCAGGATATGATTGCTAAGGGTCTTGTCGATGGTAGCGAGTATTCAGCCGACAACCTTAACGATCCCGCTACGAACATCGAGTTTGGCTGTGCGTATCTTTCGTATCTTCTAACGTATTTTAACGGGTCGACTGACAGTGCCATTGCCGCCTATAACGCCGGCATGGGCAATGTCGACGGATGGGCGCAGCAGAGCACTTCGCTTCATAATGCAATCACTTTTCCCGAGACGCAGGCGTATCTGATTCGTGTCAATAATGCCTGGGTTCGCTACAAGACCCTCTATCCCGATCGGTTCGTATAGGACTATGCCTGCCGCCTGCGTATACTGCAGATATATGAGTTAGGAGTATCCATGGCGGAATTTGAAGTTGAGCGTGTTGGAGGAGAGCTTAAACGTTTTGGCGTTGAGGGCTCTGAGGTACCGTTTAAGGTCGTGTCTCCATACGAGCCGCTGGCTCCCAGCCTAAGGCCATTGAGTCGCTTGTGCAGGGCGTGAGGGACGGAGATCGCTATCAGGTTTTGCTGGGCGTGACTGGTTCGGGCAAGACCTTCACGATGGCTAAGACTATTGAGGCCCTGGGGAAGCCGACGCTGGTTATGGCTCCCAATAAAACGCTTGCCGCTCAGCTTGCGAGCGAGCTCAAGGAATTCTTCCCTGACAACGCCGTGGTCTATTTTGTGTCGTACTACGATTACTATCAACCCGAAGCGTATGTGCCGCAAAGCGATACGTATATCGAGAAGGATTCCTCGATTAACGAAGAAGTTGAGATGCTGCGACATCAGGCGACCGCATCGCTGCTATCTCGACGCGATGTGATCGTCGTCGCATCGGTCTCGTGTATCTATGGCATTGGCTCTCCCGAGGACTATGCGGGCCTAGCTCCGAACGTCGACAAGAAGGTGCCGCTCGAGCGCGATGACTTTATCCATGCGCTTATCGATATCCAGTACGATCGCAATGACTATGATTTGGCACGTGGCACCTTCCGCGTGCGCGGCGATGTCGTCGACGTGTATCCACCTATGCCGAGCATCCGTTGCGGTTTGAGTTCTTTGGCGACGAGGTTGAGCTGATTGCCGAGATCGACGAGGTCACCGGCGAGATGCTACGTGAGTACGAGGCCATTCCCGTGTGGCCGGCATCGCACTACGTGACTGAGAAGCCTAAGGTCAAAGCGGCTCTGAAATCAATCAGTGAAGAGTGCGAGAAGCGTGTGGCCGAGCTCAAGGCGACTGATAAGCTGCTCGAGGCGCAGCGTCTGCAGCAGCGCACCGACTATGATCTCGAGATGCTCGAGACCATGGGTTTCTGTAACGGTATCGAGAACTACTCGCGTCATCTGGACGGCCGAAAACCGGGCGAGCCGCCGTTTACCCTGATCGATTACTTTCCTAAGGATATGCTCTGCATCATCGACGAGAGCCATGTAACGGTGCCGCAGATCCGCGGCATGCACGAAGGCGACCGCTCGCGTAAGGTGACGCTGGTTGAGCATGGTTTTCGTCTGCCTTCGGCACTCGATAACCGCCCGCTTCGTTTCGATGAGTTTGAGGCGAGGATTCCCCAGTTCATCTACGTTTCGGCCACGCCGGGCGACTATGAGCTGCGGGTTAGCCAGAACGACGTTGAGCAGATTATTCGTCCGACCGGTCTGCTCGACCCAAGATCGATGTGCGTCCGGTTCGTGGGCAGATTGACGATCTTGAGGACGAGATTCGCGAGCGCGTTGCCCGCAAGGAGCGCGTGCTGGTGACCACGCTCACCAAGCGCATGGCCGAGGACCTGACCGACCATCTGCTTGATGCCGGCATTAAGGTCAATTACATGCACTCCGATACAGCGACGATGGACCGCGTCGAGATCCTGCGAACGCTGCGCGAGGGAAAGATTGATGTTCTCGTTGGCATCAACCTGCTTCGCGAGGGTCTAGACCTTCCCGAGGTCTCGCTGGTGGCAATTCTCGACGCCGACAAGGAAGCTTCTTGCGCAACCGCCGTTCGCTGATTCAGACGATTGGCCGTGCGGCCCGCAATGCCGACGGCGAGGTCATCATGTATGCAGACGTTGTGACCGATTCGATGAAAGAAGCCATCGAGGAGACACAGCGCCGTCGCGAGATTCAGATGGCATATAACGAAGAGCATGGCATTGTGCCCAAGACGGTCCGCAAGGCCATTAACGACATTTCGAGCTTTATTGCCGAGGCCGAAAAGACTGTGGGTTCGAAGGGGCGCTCGAGAGGCGATTCGCTGGGTCACGGTGCGTTCTATACACCCGACGAAAACGGCGAGGGCGCCGCGCCGGAGACGGCGGCACCCGAGCAGACGCTTGCCGAGCAGCTAGAAGGGCTACCGCATGACGAGCTCGTGCGGATCGTCGAGACCATGGAGGAAGACATGCGTAACGCTTCCGCCGCCATGGACTTTGAGGAGGCGGCGCGTCTGCGCGATGCCGTCGTTCAGATTCGGGCGATGCTTGAGGGCGCATCTGAGGACGAAACGATCGAGCGTTTGCGTTCGCAGGCTCGCAAGGGCTCTACCTTTGCTTCGGGCAGAAAACGCCAGGGTGCACGATTCAGGAAGTAGTGAACGGGCCCCGAGTTCCCTGTGGAGCTCGCCCGTGTCGTTCGGACGCGAGAGTTCGTGCACTAGAGGTCTGCTATCAGCGCCTCAGCGCAACGGATGCCGTCGGTGGCGGCACTCATGATGCCGCCGGCATATCCGGCACCCTCGCCGCAAGGGTAAAGGCCCGGGTTCGACACGGCGTGGCATGTTCGATCGCGGATGACCGTAACCGGGGAGCTCGAACGCGTCTCCACGCCAGTGAGGACCGCATCGGGGCGGTCATAGCCACGCAGTTTCTTACCGAGCAGGGGAATTCCCAAACGGAGCGATTCGACGATATGCTGCGGGAGGCATCGTCGATCGCCGTCCAGGTCACGCCAAGTGGATAGGTTGGTTTTACCTTTCCGGGCGCGTGCTGGCGCGCCCCGCAAGGAAATCTCCGACGAGCTGTGCCGGCGCGTTCCAGTTGGAGCCACCCAGCGATAGGCGGCTCGCTCGCAGACGCGCTGGAGCTCAATGCCTGCGAGCGGATCATCGCCGGGAAGATCGTCAGGTGTGACGTTAACGAGTAGGGCGGCATTTGCGTTGCGTCCGTTGCGAGCATTGAGCTGGCGCCGTTGACGCACAGATGGCTCTGCTCGGAAGAAGCCGCGACAACCTGTCCGCCGGGGCACATACAAAACGAGAACACGCTGCGGCCGTTGGGGAGATGGGCGACAAGCTTATAGGGGGCTGCTCCGAGTGCCGGGTGTCCCGCCGAAGGGCCATATTGGGCACGGTCAATGTCGCGCTGTGGATGCTCGATGCGCACGCCCATGGCAAAGGTCTTTTGCGCGAGGGCAACGTCATGTTCTTTGAGAAGCTCGAATACGTCGCGGGCGGAATGGCCGCAGGCGAGAATGAGGTGCTTTGTGGCGATTGTCTCGCTTGTGGTTTCTTGGGGCGGTTGGACATCGACGCCGGTGATGGCGCCAGATCCATCGGTTTGAATATCGACGAGCTTTGTTCGATAGCGGACGGTTCCACCGAGCTGCTCGATGCGCTGAGAAATGTTGGTGACGACGGTGGGGAGGATGTCGGATCCAATGTGCGGCTTGGCGTCCCACAGGATGTCGCGAGGTGAGCCCGCTTCGACGAAGGTCTCAAGAATCAGTCGATGGGCAGGATTCTTGGTTCCCGTGTTGAGCTTGCCGTCCGAGAAGGTCCCTGCGCCGCCCAGGCCAAATTGGATATTGCTTTCGGGATCGAGGATACGCTCCTTAAGAAAGAGATCAATCGCTTGCGAGCGGCGAAGTGCGGGGTCGCCGCGCTCGATGAGCAGGGGTTTAAGGCCCGCTTCGGCAAGGGTCAGGGCGGCGAAGAGACCGGCGCAACCGGCGCCGACAACGACGGGACGCCCCTTGGGTGCATTCGGGACAGGGTTGGGGAATGAAGGAGCCTCGCCGTCTACCATGCGGATGCGCGAGCGGTCGCGCTCGGCGACGCGGTCGACCACCTCCTGCTCGAGTCGGGAGCTTGTCAGCTCGACTCGAAAGCTCAAAATAAAATGGACATCTCGCTTTTTACGGGCGTCGATTGACTTGCGATGGAGCTCAATGGCTTTAATCTGGGAATCCTCGCATCGCAGGGTTCGTTTGACGGCGCGTCTACCAATAGCAAGGCAGGCGGCTTCGTCGCCGGCCTCATCGAGTGACGCGTGGACTTGGGTGATTTCGATCATCGAGGTCTCCTTAGATGCAAGAAAGAGGCCGCCCGGTGTCCCAGACGGCCCGAATGCGTTTTGATTATAGACTGCGCGGCTATAGGCTGCTTGCAGCGCGAATACCCGAGATCCAAGCCCATGCAAGGTTGAAACCGCCGCAATCGGCATCGATGTCGAGCGCCTCGCCACAGATGTAAAGTGGGGCGTCTGCCGCGTTGCTCACGCAAAGGTTGGGAGCTGAGACGCTCTCGATGGGCACGCCGCCGCGCGTGACCTGGGCCGAACGCTCCTCTGTCGTTCCCTCGACGAGCATCTTAAAGTGCTTGAGGATTGAGACAGATGGATGACGTCGTGCGACCCGGGGTGGCACTGTTCGAATGCGGTGCAGACAACGTGAGAGAGCTGCGGGGCGAGCATGCCGTCGAGCCAGCGGGGGTCGCGGGGTGAAAAGCTTCCGAGCAACGCAACTCGCTGGCTGAGCATATCGAGCAACTCGTCTTTGGAGAGGTCGGGGAAAACGTCGAGCAGAATCGTGTCGCCGCGCTGGACGCGACGGGAGAGGTTAAAGGCGGCAACGCCCGAGATGCCAAAGGTTCGGAAGAGCGCTTCTCCGTCTTCGCACCAGAGCTCCTCGTGATTGCGGGTGAGCGTCAAACGGGCGCGGACGCGCAGGCCATCCAGCGTCTTGAGCGCAGTCTGGTCGCCGAAGACCGATGCCGACACGGGGCAGAGGACGGGGCGCTGCGGTGTGAGGGAAAGATTGAACGTCTTCGCGATGTCGGCGGGGCTGCCGCCCGTAGCGATAATTACGGCCTTTGCCTGCAGCGTCTCGTTCTTGCGAGGGGTGTCGGCGAGCGCCTTCCGAAGTGAGCGGACCTCCGTTTTTCGGTCGTCGTGCTTTTTTGCCTTGAGTGCTCGCGCAGGACGGTCTATTTGGAGTGTCCAGCCCTCGGGGGCTTTGAATGCCGAGGCAACGTTTGCTCCACAGATCAAGGTGATACCCAGGTGATTGCAAGCGTTGAGAAGCGCATCGCGCACCGATTCGGCACGAAGGGAGCGCGGATACAGCCGGCCCTCCTCGGAGGTCGTCATGATGCCCAGCGAGGAGAAGAAACTGCCGAGTTCTTGCTCAGGCTGGCGACCCATGACGGATTCGACGAATGCGGGGCGGTTGTACCGCTGGAAATCAATTGATTCGTTGGAAAGGTTGCAGCGGCCGTTGCCGGTCGCAAGGAGTTTAAGGCCGCAGGCAACATCGCGCTCAACGATGCAGACGCTTTTGCCTGTGCGTGCGGCCGTAATGGCGGCGGCGAGACCCGAGGCCCCGCGCCGATTACCAAGACGTCATAGGAGGCGTTTGTGTTCACTTAGGCCTCGGCGGTCTCGTGCGGGGCAATGGCCTCGACAGCGGAGACGGCTTGGGGCAGCATACCGTCGGGCAGTGCGGTCTCAACCTCGCCCTTGTCGCAAGCCTCGGCGAGTGCCGGATTGATGGGAAGCTGCCTAGGATCTCGAGGTTGTAACGCTCGGCGACCTCGGGGAGCTTGCTCTTGCCAAAGACCTCGATCTTCTTGCCGCAATCGGGGCACTCGATATAGCTCATGTTTTCGACGATTCCCAGAATGGGGACGTTCATCTTCTCGGCCATGTTGACCGCCTTGGCGACGATCATCGAGACCAGATCCTGCGGGCTCGTGACGATGACGATGCCATCGACGGGCAGCGACTGGAAGACGGTGAGGGCGACGTCGCCCGTTCCCGGAGGCATGTCGACCATCAGGTAGTCGATGGGGCCATGAGGTTTCGCTCCAGAACTGCCTGATGGCACCCGCGATAACCGGACCGCGCCAGAGGACGGGGTCGGTTTCGTTTTGGAGCAGCAGGTTAGAGCTCATAATCTTGACGCCGTGCTCGGAGATTTCGGGCAGCATAAGGTTGCCGAGGGCGTGGACGTGACGTCCGCTCATGCCGAACATCTTAGGGATAGAGGGGCCGGTAATATCGGCATCGAGGACGCCGACCTTGTGACCGTGGCGGGAAAGCTCCGTGGCGATGGCGCCGGTGACGAATGACTTGCCGACGCCGCCCTTACCGGAAAGCACGGCGATAACGCGCTTGACTTCGGACAGCGTATTCTCCTCAAATTGCGACGGCGACGTTTGCCCGCCGGCTGCCTGTGCGTGCTCGCAACCCATGTTTGACTCCTTTGTATATGTTGGGGCCGGAGCCCCGCGGTGTGACACGAGCGTCATTGTACCTCGTTTGCGAGCGGGAGTCATTTGCGATGCATTTGGGCCGAGCGTGCTTGCAATACGATGGGCCCAAGCGAATGGGCGGGCTTACTGAACTTTGCTGGCGAACTCGAGGTATTGCATGCGCTGCAGCTTGTCGATCGTCGAGGTGTATGGGCTGTCTTCAGATTCCAAGTTGTAGCGCAGCCCGTCGGCACCGAGATAGCGGCGACATTGATGGTGGGCACATCTGACCTTGTTGCAAGCAGGGCCTTTTGATAGTCGGTGAGCGGGGCGCCGATCTTATTAAGGGTAATGGCTGCAATCTCGTTTGCCCCGACGGTGTCGTAGACGTTGAGCTCGGTATTGCCGGCGATTTCATAGTTAGCCCAGACGAAATAGGTTGACTGATAGACACGGAAAGCGTGGCTTGCCGTATCTTCCTGAGGGTACAGCTCGTCGTTGAGAGTCGTTGCGGCGCTCGGCTGATGGTCGCCAAAAAAGACAAGAACAACCGGTCTGCCGATATTGCGGAGCTCGTTGATAAAGTACTCGAGGTCCCGGTCGGATGCGTTGATGCAGGTGAGATAGGTGTTGAGCGCGCTATTGGCGCCCTCGCTGGCTCCCTCGACCCAATAGTTTGTCAGCTCTTCGGCGGGAACGGTGCCATAGTCGTAGCCGCCGTGATTTTGCATCGTGACGTCAAAGATGAACTGCGGCGCTTCGTCGGTTCTAAGCAGGTCGAGTATCTTGTCGTAGGTGGCGTAGTCGCATACGCCGGCATGGTAACAGGGCGCACCTTCGAAATCGCCGATTGAAAGAAAGTCTCCAAAGCCCAGCTGCTGATAGATCTTATCTCGATGGTAGTTGACGGGGTTTTGCGGGTGCATAGCGGTAGCGGTATACCCAAGCTCTTTAAGGTCCTTTGCCAGGCTGTTGACGCCATTCATCTGATACAGCTGATAGGGGATCTTGCCTAATCCGACAAAGGCCGTTGTCGCTCCGGTCAAAAATTCGAATTCGGAGTTTGCCGTTCCGCCACCGGTGACCGAAGCGAGCATGGTGCCGCGAACAAGTGTGTCGGGAAGCGAGTTGTAGAATGCGGGGCCGGTGTACCCGGCCGCCTGGAGCTGCTCAAAGCACGAAAGGTCGCTAAAACTCTCGTTCATGACGGCAACAATCGTCGGCTTGATTTCATTGAACTGGGCAACGGCAGCCGCGCGCTGCTCGCTCGAGCCATACGTGCTGTCGTAGGCGGCGGCGAGCTCCTGCTCGATGCTCTGCGCCTCATCGGGCGTATAGCTTCGGGCTTCTCAATGGGCAACTCGTTGGCCATTTCGGTGAACGAAGTGATAAAACCCTGAGACGTATATGTGGTGATGGCTGCCAACGGTCAAATCCAAAATCCAGCGCCTGCTCCAAGTCGATGCTGGAAAAGCCCGAGAGCTCCACAACGGTCACTAGCAGAAAAGCGCAGAGGTTAGCGGCGATTGCGGGGAAGACATGGGTGGGCGTACGGAGCTTTCGCGGTCGGATAAGCGAAAGAAGCCCCAGGGAAATCTCCAGCAGGGCGAGAGAGGTTACGATTCCGGCGGTAAAGGTAAACTCGTATCCCTCGCTCACTTCCATTGCGGTGCCGAGGGCCAAGATATCGCTTGGCAGGATGCTTCGCCTTTAAACGTTATGACGAAGTGCTCGGCAATGCCAAGGATGCAACAGGCGACGGGCACGAGGGCCATGACGCCTCCATGACGCTGTCCCAGCAAATAAAGGGAGAGCAGAACCGTCGCGAGCAGCCCGACGGAAAACCCGAATGAGTTGGCGGGAATGCGATAGAACGTTTCGTTACAGGCAATTTCGAGTGAAACGAACGAGAGCGCTGAAACAGCGGCGATGACAAGGATGTCACGGCAAATACAGGCAACCGTTCCCGTCGCAAGATCGGTTTGGTCGATATGTCCCGAAACCAAGGGCTCGACAAGAAGTATGACGGCGGCAGCACCGAGCGCCGAATAAGAAAGGACCATAGGGAATTGTCCTCATTTACGAGCAATTGATTCGTAATCCATGCAGCTACCATGCCGAGCGGGATGAGGAGCGTCGCGCACCAAAAGACGCGGGCAATGGGCGGCTTTTCATTGTGTTTGATTGAAAAATACACGCGCACGACGACGGTGGCCACGATAAGGACGGCGATGAATATGGGCAGATTGGCCATGTCGCTCGAAGTGATTTCAAGGGGGATATCTTCGGTCATGGACGTTCCTCTGTTACAGCAAATTAAGTTCAGTAGTAGATTACTGTAACCTTTCCACGGCATTTCGAGAAACAAAGCATCCGATACGCAAAGCTAAAGGTCTGCGAATCTTGTATTACGAACATCTGTGCGCGTCGAGTGCGCTAAACTCATCGACAGTATGATTCGATGCAATAGGAGGCAAGGAGCTTCCATGTCTGATTCTTCTATCGTTATTCGCGGCGCTCGTGAGCACAACCTCCGTGATATCGATGTTTCCATTCCGCGTGACCAACTCGTGGTCATTACCGGTCTTTCTGGCTCGGGCAAGAGTTCGCTGGCATTTGACACTATCTATGCCGAGGGCCAGCGTCGATACGTCGAGAGCCTTTCGAGCTATGCGCGCCAGTTCTTGGGCCAGATGGACAAACCCGACTTGGATTCAATCGACGGCCTTTCGCCGGCGGTGTCGATCGACCAAAAGACGACGTCTAAAAACCCTCGCTCGACGGTTGGCACCGTAACCGAGATTTATGACTATCTGCGCCTGCTGTTCGCCCGTGTGGGCACCCCGCACTGTCCCGAATGCGGCCGCGTCATTGAGCGTCAGACGACCGACCAGGTTGCCGACAAGGTCTTGGCGGCGGGGGAGGGCCGCCGCGCGTTTGTGCTGGCACCGGTGGTGCGCGGGCGAAAGGCGAGTACACCAAACTGTTTGAGGACCTTCGCGCCGAGGGCTTTAGCCGCGTGCGTGTCGACGGTGAAGTGCGCTCGCTCGACGATCCGATCGATCTGGACAAGAAGTTCAAGCACGATATCGAGGTCGTAGTCGATCGCATCGTGATCCGTGAGAACTCTCTGGGCCGTATCGCCGAGTCTGTTGAGCAGGCGACCGCGCTGGCTCACGGCAATGTAAACGTGTACATGCTGCCCGATCGTGATGCTCCCGAGGGGACCGAGGCGAGCTGCTGGAGTATTCGTTGGCCTTGGCGTGCCCGGAGCATGGTCACTCCATTGACGATCTTCAGCCGCGTGATTTTTCGTTCAACGCTCCCTATGGCGCATGTCCTGAGTGCGACGGCCTGGGCTTTAAGAAAACCGTTGATGCCGAGGCGTTGATCGAGGACCCCTCGAAGTCCATTGCTGACGGAGTCTTTGGTAGCCTGTTTGGCAACTCGAACTACTATCCGCAGATTTTTGCTGCGGTCTGCAAACACTTTAAGGTGAGCACCGATACGCCGTGGGAGGACTTGCCCCCTCGCGTGCGTCGTGCATTCTTGGATGGCCTGGGCGATACGAAGATCTCGGTCGACTACCAAAAGCTCGACGGACGTCGCAGCCAGTGGGATACCAAGTTTTCGGGCGTCGCAACATCCTGTACGAACGCTATACCGAGACGACGAACGAGAACACCAAGCGCGCCTGGAGAAGTACATTCGCGAGGAGCCGTGCTCGAGCTGCCACGCGCTCGTTTGCGCCCTGAGATGCTCGCCGTCACCGTGGGCGGCAAGTCCATTTACGAGGTTTGTTGCCTGTCGTGCCGTGAATCGCTCGAGTTTTTTGAGGGCCTGGAACTCACCGAGCGCCAACAGTTTATCGGCGGCCGTATCGTCAAGGAAATCCTGGAGCGCTTGCGTTTTCTGGTCGATGTTGGACTCGACTATCTGACGCTCGATCGTGCCTCGCGACGCTTTCCGGTGGCGAGGCGCAGCGTATTCGCCTGGCAACGCAGATCGGCGCGGGTCTCATGGGCGTGCTCTATATTCTGGACGAGCCCTCGATCGGTCTTCATCAGCGTGACAACGAGCGCTTGATCAAGACGCTCGAGCGCCTGCGCGATATCGGCAATACCGTTATCGTCGTCGAACACGACGAGGATACAATCCGTGCCGCCGATTACGTGATCGACATGGGGCCCGGCGCCGGCGTCAACGGCGGACACGTAGTCGCGGCGGGAACGCCTGCCGATATCATGGCGTGTCCTGAGTCGATGACGGGCGCTATCTGACCGGCAAACGAATGATCCGGGTGCCTGATGAACGGCGCAAGCCCGGTCGCGGCTGCCTTAAAATTACGGGCGCTCGAGCCAACAACCTCAAAAACGTTACTGCCAAAATCGAGTTTGGTACGCTTACGGTTGTTACCGGCGTGTCGGGATCGGGCAAGAGCTCCCTGGTTACCGATACCATTGCGCCTGCCCTTACGAATGCCATTCACCGTTCGACGCGCCCTGTGGGTCCATATAAGAAAATCGAGGGCATCGAGTGTATCGATAAGGTTATCGATATCGACCAGTCGCCGATTGGCCGCACGCCGCGTTCCAACCCTGCTACCTATATCGGCCTGTGGGATGATCTTCGCGCGCTGTTTGCGAGTACGCCGGAGTCGAAGGCGCGCGGCTACTCGCCGGGTCGTTTCTCCTTTAATGTGAGTGGCGGGCGCTGTGAGGCGTGCAAGGGCGACGGCAGATCAAGATCGAGATGCACTTCCTTCCTGATATCTACGTTCCCTGCGAAGTTTGCGGCGGTAAACGCTACAACCGCGAGACACTCGAGGTCACCTACCGTGGCAAGACCATCTCGGACGTGCTCGACATGAGCGTCACCGAGGCGCTGGCCTTCTTTGGGAATATCCCGCAGATTAAGCGCAAGCTCCAGACGCTGTACGATGTAGGCTTGGGCTACGTGAGCCTGGGCCAGCCCGCCACGACGCTTTCGGGCGGCGAGGCGCAGCGTGTGAAACTCGCCAAGGAGCTTCATCGACGCCAGACGGGCAAGACGTTCTATATTTTGGACGAGCCGACGACCGGCCTTCATTTTGAGGACGTCCGCCAGCTGCTCGATGTGCTGCAGCGCTTGGTCGATGCGGGCAACACGGTGCTGGTGATTGAACACAACCTTGATGTCATCAAGTTGCCGACCGCCTGATCGATATGGGTCCCGAGGGCGGTAACGGCGGCGGAACCGTCGTGGTTTCGGGCACACCGGAGCAGGTTGCGGACTGTCCGCAGAGTTATACGGGCAAGTTTTTGGCGCCGTTGCTCAGGCGTGACCGGGAGCGTCAGGCTCAACTTGATGCTCAATAAATAGGCGATTCAGTTTATGGGCGCCATCGACTCCTTGTGATTCGATGCGCTTGCTGTGCCGAAGTGACGTATGCAGCCGAATTGGACATATACTTAATCCTTGCGTCCGAATGCGAGGGAAAGGATATGTCATGGCAAAGGCTGTAAAGACGCCAAAAACCAATGCGATGCGCGAGCTGGAAAGCGCCGGCATTTCCTATGTTCTACATACGTACGAAGACGATGGTGATGAGTCGGTGGGCCTGGGTGTCGCGATTTCGGAGCAGCTTGGCGAGGAGCCCGGTCAAGGATTTAAGACTTTGGTCTGCGTGACACCGTCCAACGACTATGTCGTGTGCTGTATCCCTGTTGCCGACGAGCTCGATCTAAGTCCGCCGCGCGTGCCGCGGGGGAGAAGTCCTTGGCCTTGATGCATGTGAAGGATTTGCTTGCGGCGACTGGCTACGTTCGCGGCGGCTGCAGCCCGGTCGGTATGAAAAAACGCTACCGGACGCTCATTGATGAGACATGTGTCCTTTGGGATACCATTTTTATTTCGGGAGGCAAGCGTGGTTATCAGCTCGAGCTTGCACCCGATGATTTAATTGCATTTTGCGGGGCGACGGTTGCCGCGATTACGAGAGAGGACTGAGCGATGGCGCAGGAAGAATTGAAGCGCGGAGCTCATTTTGCAAAAGAATCTGCGCCTCAGACACCCTCATCCGAAGCTTCTTCGTCGCGAGATGACACTGACGACATGGGCTCGTCGGACTACTCCACGGTTGGTCGTTCCGCCGGGCTTATGACCATCCTGACCATTGTGTCTCGCGTCACCGGTTTTATCCGCACGTGGGCAATGGCGGCCGCTATCGGCATGTCGCTACTTTCTTCCTCCTATCAGGTCGCCAACAACCTGCCCAATATGCTCTACGAACTCGTGATGGGCGGCATGCTCGTGACGGCGTTTTTGCCCGTGTACATGGGCGTGAGGCGTGAGCAGGGTCGCGAGGCCTCGAACGAGTACGTGGGCAACCTGCTCGGCATTCTGCTTTTGGTGCTGGGTGGCATTTCGTTGCTGGGGACCGTGTTCGCCCCGGGCTTTATCTGGACGCAATCGTTCCTTTCGGGTGACGGCGGCAGCATGGATACCGCTGCGTTCATGTTCCGTTTCTTTGCCATCCAGATTCTGTTTTATGGTTTGGGCTCGGTGTTCTCGGGCGTTCTCAACGCACACCGCGACTACTTCTGGTCGACGTTTGCCCCGGTCCTCAACAATGTGATCGTCATTGCGAGCTTTATGGGTTTTGCGCCCGTGTCCGCACAGTTTGGCGAACGTGCCGGCATCATCTTGATTGCGGCCGGTACGACCCTCGGTGTCTTTGTTCAGATGGCATGTCAGATTCCCGCGCTTAGCAAGCACGGGCGTGCATCCCCATATCCATATCGACTTTAAGGACCCCGCGCTGCGCCAGACGATTGCGCTCGGTATCCCGACGCTGCTCGCCACGGTGTGCATGTTTGTCTCGACTTCTATCACCAACGCTGCCGCGCTGGTGGTCCAGCCCGAGACTGGTCCTTCCGTCATCGCCTATGCGCGCCTGTGGTACACGCTGCCCTACGCGCTGATTGCCGCCTCGCTTTCGACGGCGCTCTATACCGAGCTCTCTCACGACGCACAGGAGAAGGATTACGACAGCGTACGCACGGGCATTTCGCGTGGCGTCGCCCAGATGCTGTTCTTCCTGATTCCGTTCGCACTGTACCTGATTGTCTTCGCACGTCCGCTCAACATGATCTACTGTGCTGGCAAGTTCGATGAATCCGGAGTGGCGCTGGTGTCCGAGTACCTTGTCTACCTAGCGCTCTCGCTGCCGCTCTACGGCGTGGTCGTGTTGATGCAGAAGAGCTTCTCTGCCTTGCTCGACATGAAGCCCTATAGCCGCTATTGCCTGTATTCTGCCATCGGCCAGGCCGGCTCGGTTCTGCTGTTTGGCGTTGTGCTGGGCTTCGGTATGCCGGCAATCGCGCTTTCGTATGTTGTCGACTACGTGATTTTGGTCGGCTGTTCGCTGTGGTGGCTGCGTCGTCGCCTGCGTGGCCTTCAGGTCAAATCTATCCTGCATGGCGGTTTCTTTGGCCTTTTGCTCGGTGGTCTAGGTGCTGCCGCAGGCGCCGGCGTCATGTGGGTGCTTGAACACTTTGTCGGGGCACTTGGCGGCTCGATTCTGATTACTCTTGGCTACGTTTGCGTTGCGGGTGTCGTCTCGCTTGCTGTTACCTTTGGCCTTGCCGTCGTCCTTAAGATGCCTGAGGTCTCGGCGCTGCTTCGTCGCAAGTAGGTGCGTGTGGCCGGTCACGACAACATTCCAACGCTTGCCGAGCAGGTTTCGCGCGTTCCCACACAGCCCGGATGCTACCTTTGGAAGGATGCCAAGGGCGATGTCATCTACGTGGGCAAGGCAAAAAACTTGCGTTCCCGTATGCGCCAGTACGTGACACTGCAGGATGAGCGTCAAAAGATCCCGCTGATGATGCAGCTGGTGGCGAGCTTTGACTATATCGTGGTGGAGACCGAGCACGAGGCGTTGGTGCTCGAGCGCAATTTGATTGGTCAGTACCATCCGTACTTTAACGTCGACCTCAAGGATGACAAGAGCTACCCCTTTATCGCCATTACAAAGGGCGACCTGTATCCCGCTATCAAATATACGCGCGAGCGTCATAAGCCGGGAACGCGTTATTTTGGTCCCTATACCGATAGCCGTGCGGCACGTGAGACGATAGATACGCTGCGCAAGGTTATCCCCATCTGCTCCGCATCCTGTGCGGAGTGGCGTCGTTGTCGTCGTATCGTCGAGTCCCACAGGGGCGAGGAAGACATCGTCAATATGATTGCGCGCAAAACGGGCGTCCCTGCTTTGACTACCATGTCGGGCGCGGCCCGGGTGCGTGTGTCGGCGCGATTTCTCCTACGGACTATGCCAAGAACGTCAAACGTGTCGAACGTTTTTTGTCGGGCCATCGCAAGGATGTCGTCGATGAGCTGACCTCCGAGATGACGGATGCCGCCGAGGCGCTCGACTTTGAGCGCGCGGCACGCGTCAAACGTCGTTTGGAGGTCATCAGGGGTCTGGACGACCGTCAGCAAGTCGTTTTTCCCTCCAGTGTCGATATCGATGTCATCGGTTTCTATCGCGAGGAGACCATCTCCGCCGCTTGCGTCTTTGTCGTGCGTGAGGGTCGAACGGTTCGAACCTGCGAGTTCATTCTTGACAAGGGTCTTGATGTTGACGAGGAAGAGCTCCAGTCGGGCTTTCTTAAGCGCTATTACGACGAGACGGCCGATATTCCAGCTGAGATAAACCTCTCTGTCGAGCTTGAGGATGCGGAGGCGCTGGGGGAGTGGCTTGCAGGCAAGCGCGAGCGTTCCTGCCATCTCCATAGGCCGCAGCGTGGCGAAAAGCACCGTTTGCTCGATATGGCATCCAAAAATGCGCGCCATGCCTCATGCGCTACATGATGCGAACGGGGTACGCTGACGACCGCACCAATCAAGCGCTCCTGGAGCTCGAAAGCGCGCTGGCGCTGCCGGCGCCGCCGATGCGTATCGAGTGCTTCGATATCTCGACGCTGCATGGAACCTTTACCGTCGCCTCGATGGTGGTGTTTACCAACGGACGCGCCGACAAGAGCCAGTACCGTCGTTTTAAAATTCAGGCCGAATTGGACGAGGCAAACGACTTCGTGTCGATGTCCGAGGTTTTGGGACGACGCTATGCTCCCGAGCGCATGGCCGACGAGCGCTTTGGCTCGCGCCCGATTTGCTCGTTGTCGATGGCGGTAAGCCGCAATTGACCGCTGCGATCAAGCAACTTGAGGCTCTTGGGCTCGATATACCAGTTTGTGGCTTGGCAAAGGCCGATGAGGAAGTTTTTGTGCCTTGGGACGAGACTCCCGTCGTGCTGCGACCGGGTCTGCTTCGCTCTATCTAATTAAACAGGTGCGCGATGAATCGCACCGTTTTGCAATCACATTCCATCGTGAGTTGCGCGATAAAGCCATGACAGTTTCGGTACTCGATGACGTTCCAGGCGTGGGACCCACCAGAAAACGTGCCTTATGCGCCATTTTGGTTCGATGAAGCGTTTGCGCGCGGCGAGCGAGCAAGAGATCGCGGAAGTTCGCGGCATACCTGCCGATGTTGCCAAGGCGGTCCACGAGGCGCTCGTTGCGTGGAATGCCGAGCGCGCCGAGGCGGCGGCTGGCCATTCCGATAGCTAAACACGAGCCTAAACTACTGATATACATGATTGCGTGATTTTCAACCATTTATTTCGCCATGATTGCATGCTGGTTTCGGGTTTTATTAACGCTAAAACGTTTGACTAGTCATGGTGAACAACCCTGCTATCCTGCGGGTTGACGAAGACTGATATCTCACCTCGTCGATACATACTGTCTGGCGAATCATTTGTCAATGAATTCGGTGAACGGTAGTAAATACCGTTCAAGCGTATGTATGTATCGGTCGCCGAGCGCGGCACCTCAGTTGGTTCGTCGGTAGGTAAGGTATATATCGTCCGCAAGTTGCGCGGGGGCAAGTCTAGGTGCTCCCGAGTAAGATTCTCTATTGATAGGAGAAGACATGGCCATCATCAACAAGGGTATGTCCAGGCGTTCGTTCCTCGGCCTCACCGGCAGCGTCGCTGCTGTCGCCGGCCTTGGTCTCACTGGCTGCGGTGGCAGCTCTAGCGACGAGGGTTCCGCTTCCGGCTCCACCGATTCCGCCAACCGTGGCGGCGGCGTGATCACCGCTGGTTCCGCTTACGCTCCGTCCAGCTTCGATCCCGCCAGCACCGGCTCCGCTGTGGGCCTGGGTGCTAACTGGCACGTCGTCGAGGGCCTCTACGGCATCGATTACCACGACTACAGCACCTTCAACGAGCTCGCCACCGACGATCCCAAGTCTGTGGACGACACCACTTTCGAGGTCACCATCCGCAAGGGCGCCAAGTTCTCCGATGGCACCGAGGTCACCGCTGACGATGTCGTTGCCTCCTACACCGCTTGCGCCGCTTCCGCTACCTATGCTCCGTTCTTCCAGCCCTTCGAGTCCATCGAGGCCAAGGACGCCAGCACCGTGACGGTCAAGACCAAGGTCCCCAACTTCTCCCTGCTCAAGGATCGTCTGGCCATCGTCCGCGTTACCCCGGCCACCCAGACCGAGGAGGATCGCGCCAAGCAGCCGATCGGCTCCGGCCCCTGGATGTACGACTCTATCTCCGATACCGAGATCACCCTGGTTCCCAACCCCGAGTACAACGGTGAGTATGCTGCCGAGGATAAGAAGATCCAGTACAGCATCCTGACCGACCCCACTGCTCGCGTTACCGCTCAGCAGGAGGGCTCCACGCTCGTTATGGAGCTCGTTACCGCTGACGCCGTCGACCAGCTCGAGAGCGCCGGCTGCAAGATTGACAACGTTCAGGGTTTCGGCACCCGCTTCATCATGTTCAACGTCGCCAAGGAGCCTTGGAACAACGTCAAGGTCCGTCAGGCTGTCATGTATGCGCTCGACACCGAGAAGATGGTCAGCAACACCTTCGCCGGCCTTGCCACCGCTGCCAGCTGCTACCTGCCCAAGAGCTTCACCAACTATCATGAGGCTTCCACGGTGTACAAGACCGACACCAAGAAGGCTAAGAAGCTCATCGAGGAGTCTGGCATCACCCCGGTGCCATCACCCTGCGCACCACCGACAACGAGCAGATTAAGGGCATGGCCGCCCAGGTCAAGAACGACCTCGACGCTCTCGGCTTCGATGTGACCATCCAGACCGATACCTCGCCGGCCACCTACGCCGCCATCGACGGCGGCGAGGCCTACGATATCCTCCTTGCCCCTGGCGATCCTTCCTGCTTCGGCGCCGACCCCGACCTGCTGCTCAACTGGTGGTACGGCGACAACGTCTGGATGCAGACCCGTTGCCCGTGGAAGGAGTCCGCTGAGTGGCAGAAGCTCCACGGTCTCATGGACGAGGCTCTTGCCGCCGAGGGCGACGAGCAGCAGAAGAAGTGGAACGAGTGTTTCGACATCATTGCCGACAACGCCGTTCTGTACCCCGTTGTCCACGTCAAGACCGTCTCCGCTTCTTGGGACGATCCGTCCACTGCGCCCAATGGCGAGGCCCTCGATGGTTTCAAGGGCATCGGCACGACGAGCATGTCCTTCAGGGGCGTTGCGACCGTCAAGGCGTAAGACTCGCTTGAGTCTATATGCAGGATGTCGGTCGTTGGGACCGTATCCTCATAGTTGAAACAAAGACCCGGGCGGCAACGATGTCGCTCGGGTCTTGTAATGAGTATCCGTACTCATATACCAGTTGGTCCTACCGACAAAAGAAAGGGGAGAGAACGTGAACAACTTGCTACGTTTGATTGGAAGGCGTCTTGTGGCGCTGCCGATCATGGCATTGGGCGTCACCGTCCTGGTGTTCTTCCTTATGTCGTTCTCCAAGACCGACCCCGCCTACACGGCGTTGGGTGACGGTGCCTCGCCCGAGGCGGTTGCCGAGTACCATGAGAAGTATGGTCTGGACGACCCCTGGCCCGTGCGCTACGTGCGCTATATGGGCGATTTGATCCATGGCGACATGGGCACCTATGGTGCTGCCCGCAACTCCGTTGCCAAGCGCATCTCCACGGCCCTGCCCGTCACGATGCAGCTGACCTTCATCGGTCTTGCCATCGGTGCGGTCGTTTCGTTTTTGCTCGGCGTCATCGCGGCACTGTATCGCGACAAATGGCCGGACCAAGTAATCCGTGTCTTTTCCATCGCCGGCTTGGCAACCCCGTCGTTCTGGCTTGCCGTTCTGTTGATCCTGCTGTTCTCTTCCTACCTTAAGGTGCTCCCGGCATCGGGCGCTCTGCCTCACTTCACCACGAATCCGGTTGGCTATCTGGGGCGTATGATCATGCCCGCTATCGCCTTGGCATTTCCGCTGACGGGCCAGATGACTCGTATCGTGCGTACCGCCATGGTCGAGGAGCTCGACAAGGATTATGTCCGTATGGCTCGCGGCGCCGGCGTTCCCGAGAAGGTCGTCGTCGGCATCAACGTTCTTCGCAATGCGCTGATCACCCCGGTCACCACCCTCGGTCTTAAGATCGGTTACCTCATGGGCGGCGCGTCGTCATCGAGGTTATCTTCAACCTCCCCGGCATGGGCACCGCGATTCTGCAGGCGTTCAGGGCAACGAGGCGAACCTGGTTCAGGGCGTCGTCATCGTCGTTGCTCTTGCTTCATCATCATCAACATCGTGGTTGACATGCTCTACCTGCTCATCAACCCGCGCATCAGGACGGTGTAGATTATGGTAAAGATTCGAGAGAAGCAAACCGAGCAGCTCGAGAAGGCTGCCTCCAAGGGGCTCAAGCTCGGTGGCTGGAAGAAGATGACGCTGTCTTCTAAGATTGCCGCCGTCGTGCTGGTGCTGGTCGCCCTGACTGCGATTCTGGCGCCCCTTCTTGCCCCCTATAGCCCGGTCGAGATCTTTACGGCTCGCCAGGCTCCCGGCAACGGATTTATCTTCGGTACCGACGATAAGGGTCGCGACATTCTGTCGCGTATGCTCTACGGTGGTCGTTACTCGCTGATTATCGCTTTGGCGCCACCGCCATGGCTCTGGTCTGCGGCTCGGTCGTGGGCGCCCTTGCAGCGGTTTCGCGCAAGGCCGTCTCCGAGACGATCATGCGTATCTTGGACATCATCATGTCCATCCCGGGCATCGCCCTCGCGGCCGTCTTCGTCTCCATCCTGGCAACTCCGTGCCGTCGATCATCTTCGCCATCGGCTTTATGTACACTCCGCAGATTGCCCGTATCGTACGCGCCAATATCGTGTCCGAGTACGGCGAGGACTATGTCCGCGCGGTCATCGTTTCCGGCGCCAAGGCTCCGTGGATTTTGATTAAGCATGTTCTGCGTAACTGCATCGCCCCGATCATGGTCTTCACCGTTACCCTGGTCGCCGACGCCATCATCTTCGAGGCCTCGCTGACCTTCATCGGCGCTGGTATCCAGGAGCCCACCGCTACCTGGGGCAACATCCTCGCCGACGCCCCGCGGCGGCGTGCTCGCCGGTCGTTGGTGGCAGGCGCTGTTCCCGGGCCTAGCATCATGATCACCTGCCTGGCGCTCAACATCCTCTCCGAGGGCATTACCGACGCCATGGCCGCTGCTCCCTCCGCTGCCCTGGATCCTACCGATTCCTCCAAGCGTCGCGAGGCCGACCTGCTGGTCTCCGACCCGTTCGCGCCTACAAGGAGCAGGCCCAGTCCCTCTCCGCTCGCCTTGGCGCCTGCGCGATGTCGAGCTCAAGCGTGACGATCGCCACGTGCCCGACGAGTCCGTTGAGCCGATTCTCTCGGTCCGTGACTTCTGCATCCAGTTTGAGCATCACGGTGATATCACGTCGTCGACCATGTCAACTTTGACGTTCGTCCTGGTCAGACCATGGGCCTGGTGGGCGAGTCCGGTTGCGGTAAGTCCATCACCACGCTGGCATCATGGGCCTGACGACGATGACGAGCATCTTTCCGGCGAGGTTCTCTGGGAGGGTCGCGACCTGCTCAAGATGAGCAAGAAGGAGTGGTTCGGCCTGCGCGGTACCGATATCGCTATGGTCTATCAGGACGCCCTGTCCTCGCTTAATCCCTCCATGCTCATCTCTGCCCAGATGAAGCAGCTCACCAAGCGCGGCGGAACCCGCAGCGCCGAGGAGCTCCTGGAGCTCGTCGGCCTCGATCCCAAGCGCACGCTCGAGAGCTATCCGCACGAGCTTTCCGGCGGCCAGCGTCAGCGTGTCCTGATCGCTATGGCCCTTACCCGCGACCCCAAGCTGGTCATCTGCGACGAGCCCACGACCGCTCTGGACGTTACCGTCCAGAAGCAGGTCATCAAGCTGCTCAACGATCTTCAGGCCAAGCTCGGCTTTGCATGATCTTTGTTTCGCATGACCTGGCTCTGGTCGCCGAGGTTGCCCATAACATCACGGTTATGTACGCTGGCCAGGTTATCGAGCAGGCACCCACCAAGGAGCTGCTCACCAACCCGATCCACGAGTACACCCGCGGTCTTCTGGGCTCCGTTCTGTCCATCGAGAGCGGCTCGGGCCGTCTGCACCAGGTCCCCGGCGCCTTCCCAGCCGCGCGATTTCCCCAAGGGCGATCGCTTCGCACCCCGCTCGAGCCATCCGCGTATTGGCCTGGATACCCGTCCGGTCTTCAAGCGCGTGCCCGGCACCGAGCACTTCTATTCCGAGCTCCCCGACGAGGTGCTCAAGGCAAATGGTTTGACCCCTCACGCGGAGGTGATGTAGATGAGCGATACCGCAGTCAACGGCGTCGAGCCGATCATCTTCCTTGATGACGTCCACGTCACCTTTAGGACCCGTACCGGCTCGATTCTGCACCCCAACCTGGTTCACGCCGTCCAGGGTGTAACGATTAAGCTCATGCCCGGTCAGACGATCGGCATCGTCGGCGAGTCCGGTTGCGGTAAGTCCACCACCGCTAACGTCATGTGCGGCCTGCAGGCCCCCACGAGCGGCAAGGTCTACTTTAAGGCAAGGACGTTACCAAACGTACCGCGAGGACCGTCGCCACATGGGTCGCGTCATCTCGGTCGTGTTCCAGAACCCGGCCACGGCGCTCAACCCCCGCATGGTCGTTCGCGAGCAGCTGCTCGACCCCATGCGCGTCCACAACCTGGGTACCGAGGCCGAGCAGGAGAAGCGCGTCAAGGAACTCTTGGAGCTCACCGGTCTGCCCAGCTCCGCTGCCGAGGTTCTTCCCGGCCAGCTTTCGGGCGGCCAGCGTCAGCGCGTCGCAATTGCCCGTGCCCTGTCGCTGAACCCCGATGCCATCATCGCCGACGAGCCCACCTCGGCTCTGGACGTTTCGGTCCGCGCGCAGATTCTGAACCTGCTGACTGACCTTAAGAAGGAGCTCGGCCTGGCCATGGTGTTCATCAGCCATGACATCCAGACGGTCCGCTATATCTCTGACGACATCATCGTTATGAATGGCGGCAAGATCGTCGAGCAGGGCGAGGCCAAGCAGGTCTTCCAGCACCCCCAGGACCCCTACACCAAGATGCTGCTCGGCGCTGCGCCGTCGCTGCTGCATCCCAAGCTCGGCGAGTAACCTCGCTTTCCCTCCCGTGCGCCCGGTTCCCTTGCCGGGCGCACCTCCGTTGCGATTTCGAAAGGTTGGGTTCACGAGCATGCCAAGTGCTCAGGAGCTACAACATCAATTTGGTGAATATCGAGGCGCCATGCCCCGTCCATCAGATTTCGATCTCTTTTGGAAGGATCGCATGGCCGAGGCCGACGCGTCGGGCTTGACTATGCGATCGAGACGGCATCGGTCACCGATGCCGCGACCTGCCAGCTTTTCGACCTCTGGTATACCGGCATGTGTGGCGCTCGCCTGCATGCCAAGTACCTTAAACCCGTCTCGGACGAGCCCGTGCCATTGGTGCTTCAGTTTCATGGGTATCCGGGTGCAAGCCGCAGCTGGTTTGAGCAGGCGTCGTTTGCGGGCATGGGCATGGCACTCATCGCCCTCGACTGCCCCGGCCAAGGAGGTCCCTCCGAGGACATTGGTGGATTTGAGGGCACAACGGTTGCCGGGCATATCGTCGCCGGCATCGACGGCGACCCGGCCAACCTCTACTATGTCCGCTTACACCAAGATATTCGAATCCTGTGCCGTATTGTTCGTGAGCTCGAGGGCATCGATCTTGCCCGTGTGTTTGTGAACGGCGCGTCGCAGGGCGGCGGTTTGGGTATTGCGACCTGTGCGCTTAATAGCGAGCTTATCAATCGTGCCGCCATCCTCTATCCCTTCCTGTCGGATTTCCGCCTGGTCTGGGATTTGGATGCCGACGACATTGCCTACGAAGGCCTGCGCTATTGGTCTCGCTGGTTTGATGAGGACTCGACTCGTATTGACGAAGCCTATGCCAAGCTGGCGTACTTCGATTCCAAGAACTTTGCCCCTATGGTCAAATGCCCCGTGCTGTTTGGCACTGGCACAGCCGATATCGTCTGTCCGCCAGCGACGCAGTTTGCGGTCTATAACAACCTGACCTGCGAAAAGCGTCATGAGTTCTTTGAAGGCTTTGGCCACGAGGAGATTCAGGATTTTGACGATTTGATCATTCCGTTTTTCTGCAAGGGAGGGGAGGCTCATGTCTAAGTGCGAGAGCAATGTTGACGAGCTGATTGTCCCCGGGCTCGTGGGAATTCCTGGAACGGTTTCGTCAAGGCTCGCAGAATATCGGGACTGGCGCGGTGATGTCCAAGCAGATGTTTCTGATTTAGAGACATGCGCTTCGAATCTTGAGATTCAAGGCCTGGCCATTACGGCGATTGACTTTGTTAACCCCTGCGCCCGTTACTCGGAGGTCTCCTTTGAGCTCGGTGACGATGCGATTCACGCTCGTTTGATCGAGCCTGTCGGTCGTGCCCGAGTATCTGAGCGCGTGCCGCTGTGCCTGATGTTCCACGACATCGATCGGCCTGTGCGCGGCTGGCATCACATGACGAGATTTGCCGCCATGGGGTATGCCGTCCTCGCGCTGGATGACGATGTTGCTGGTGCGGACGACCTGCAGCGGGGGATTTCTTCGTCCGCTTTTGTCGAGCGCGTCCGTTGGGGTTGCGCGTTGGCGAAGGTGGCGCGCAATCTTGATGGCATGGACCCCGACCGCATCTTTGCATGGGGCGAGGGCCTTGGCGGCGGAGTCGCGCTGGCGGTTTCTGCTCTGGACGAGCGGGGCCTCGCCTGCACGGCGGTTGCCAATCCAATTCCCGGTGGCCTTGAGGCGCTGTCGTCTCGGGTGCGCGGATCGGTGCTCATGGGCACATCGCTCATGGATGCCGCGAGCGACCCCAAGGGCCAGTTTGCCGTATTCAACGGTCTTGAGTGTGACCGGAGGCATATCGTCTATGCCAAATACGCTCACGAGCGCATCAATGCGTTCGAAAACGAAGTCGTCGACTTCTTTAACCAAACGTTCTACCCGTGTTCTTTGGCCTAGGCGGCCTGGACACTGCCAACAAGAGTGGGCGGCATAGGGCTGCCCGCCAGACAACTAAGGAGATTCTTGTGGCAACTCAGAAATTCACCGGCGTTATCCCTCCCGTCGTTGTTCCCGATACCGAAGATCACCAGCTCGACGTTGCCTCCTTTGAGCGCAGCATCAACCGCATGATCGATGCCGGCGTCGATGGCTTGTTCTTCCTGGGCTCCTCGGGCGAGGTCGTCTTCTCCACCGACGAGCGTCGCCGTCAGATCATCGCCGAGGCCGTCCGTATCGTCGACCACCGCGTTCCCGTTCTGGTCGGCATCATCGACACCGAGACCGAGCGCATGATCGAGCACGGTAAGGTCGCTCAGGAGCTGGGCGCCGATGCTCTCGTCGCCACCTGCCCGTTCTATGCCCTGCAGGGCATGACCGAGGTCGAGGAGCACTTCCGCATCCTGCATGAGGAACTCGACCTGCCCATCTTCGCCTACGACATCCCCGTGTGTGTCCACACCAAGCTCCCCTGGAAGCTCCTTGCCAAGCTCGGTGCCGAGGGCGTTCTGGCCGGCGTCAAGGATTCCTCGGGTGATGACATCTCGTTCCGCTACCTCGTTCAGGAGAACGAGAAGAACGGCCATCCGATGAGCATCCTCACCGGTCACGAGGTTGTTGTCGACGGCGCTTACCTCGGTGGCGCCGACGGTTCCGTCCCGGGTCTCGCCAACGTTGAGCCCGAGGGCTACGTGCGTCAGTGGAAGGCCGCTCAGGCTGGTGACTGGGCTACCGTCAAGGCCGAGCAGGATCGCCTCAATGAGATTTCGCATATCTGGGATGTCACCTCGGGCGTCCAGGGCTATGCCGGTGGCGTCGGCGCTTCAAGACCGCTATGAACCTCATGGGTATCTTCGACAGCCCGACCATGCCGCGCCCGGTGAAGGCCATGACCGGCGAGAACGTCGAGGCTATTAAGAAGGTCCTCCAGGACAACGGTCTCCTGTAAAGCTTCCCCGGGCACCCGATCTTGGGGCTCAAGCGTCGAGCGTGACCCATTAGGTCAACGCCCGACCGCTTTCACCCCAACCTCGGACACCCGGGAAACCTTTACCAAGCTGCGGCGATAACGCAGCCTTCATTTCCTGTAGTTGTTTTTATCTCCTAAGGAGAGCGACATGGAGAACAAGTACGTCTGCTCTGTCGATATCGGCGGAACTAAGATCGCGACTGCATCATGGAGTACCCGGCTGACGGTAGTGTGCCCCGTCCCGTCTTTGAGGCCGAGGTTCCCACCGAGCCCAAGAGGGCGGCGAGGCCGTCTTCCAGCGTATCGAGGCGTCCATCAAGGCCGCTCTCGAGGCGAATCCCGATGTCGAGGTCCTTGGCGTCGGTATCGCGCCGCCGGCGTCGTCGATCCCAAGACGGCGCCATCGCGTATGCCAATGAGATCATGCCCGGCTGGTCCGGCGTTCAGTTGGGGCCGCGTCTGCGCGAGGACCTCGGTCTTCCCGTTGCCGTTGTGGGCGACGTGCAGGCTCATGCTCTGGGCGAGGCCCACTGGGGCGTCGGCAAGGGCAAGTTCTCCGTCTTGTGTCTTGGCATCGGCACGGGCATCGGCGGCGCATATGTCGAGAGCGGCCGCGTGATGCAGGGCTTCCATGGTGCTGCCGGTCATATGGGCCACATTGAGTGTTCGGCTGCCGCCGGCATTCCCTGCGCCTGCGGGCGTTCCGGCCATCTGGAGTCGGTTGCTTCGGGCACTTCCATTGGTCGAATGTACGATGAGCGTTTTGGCCGCGTCGACCCCAGCCGTCCTTCGGTCGGTCGCGATGTGAACGATCTGTGCCGTGCGGGCGACGCAAAGGCGACCGAGGTCATCCATGACGCCGGCTTTGCGCTGGGGGCCAGCTTGGGCTCGCTCGCTAACATCCTGGACCCTGAGGTCATCGTGCTTTCGGGCGGCGTGATTCACCAAGGTCCCGATTGGCGTTCGCAGACGTGGAAGGATTCGGTGCACAAGGGCTATGCCAGCCAGGCGCTCGATCCGCTTCAGGACACGCCGATCCTCATCGGTTCTCTGGAGGGCGATGCTCCGCTCATCGGTGCCGCCGAGCATCTTCTTGCTTCGTTGAAGTAAACATAACTACCAAGTGTGCCTTCTGAGGTGCCGCAGATTGACGTGAAAGAGGAGCGAAGCGTACTTCGGTACGCGAGCGACGGTTTGAACGTCAAGGTGCGGCGTCTCAGAAGGCTGTTTTGAGAAAGGTTGAGTCGAACATGACCGTTGATCCTTTGATCCAGTCCCTGAAGGGCAAGCTCGTCGTGAGCGTTCAGGCGTATATGGGCGAGCCGCTTCGTACGCCCGAGACCATGGCGCAAATGTCTCGCGCTTGCGAGCTCGGCGGCGCCGCCGCCATTCGCTGCCAGGGCCTTGCCGACATTGCCGCCATTAAGGGTCGCTGTGAGGTTCCCGTCATCGGCCTGTGGAAGGATGGGCACGAGGCGTTTACATCACGCCGACGCTGCGTCACGCTCGCGCCTGCGTTGCTGCCGGTGCCGATATCGTGGCGATCGACGCCACCGATCGTCCGCGCCCCGATGGCAAGACGGTCGAGGATACCTTCCGCCCGCTGCACGAGGAGGGTGTGCTCCTGATGGCGGATTGTGCCACCATCGAGGATATTCGCCGTGCTGTTGATATGGGCTTTGACCTGGTATCCACCACGCTTTCTCACGGCGTCGCCGCCATCGACTGCACCATGGCCGATGGCCCCGACCTGCCGCTCCTGCGTCAGGCGACTGAGGAATTCCCCGGCCTTCCTATCATTTGCGAGGGTCGCGTGCATACGCCCGAGGAGGCTCGCGCCGCGATCGATGCTGGCGCCTGGGCCGTTGTCGTCGGCACCGCCATCACGCACCCCACGAGTATTACGAGTTGGTTCAAGGCTGCACTTGAGGCGTAAGACAGGCCTCGTATCCGCTCGGGGCGGTATACTCAATATAGGCAATTGACCGCGCGGGATCCGGGTTGCTGGGTCCCGCGCTTGTTTTCGGGAGGCAGCACATGCAAAAGGGAGATGCCATGGATGCGGCGGAGCGCTCGGAGCGCATCCCCGATATCGTCATCATCACCGGAATGTCCGGATCGGGCCGCACACAGGCCATGCACGTGTTCGAGGACATGGGCTATTTTTGCATCGATAACCTGCCTCCGCGTCTCATCGCCCAGCTTGCCGAGCTCGTCGGCATCAATACGGGCGTGGGCAGCATCTCGCCGTCACCTGTGACCTGCGCAGCCAGGCTTGTTCGATGAGCTGCTCGATGCCGTTGCCGCACTCGAGGAGCGCGAGATGAGCTGTGACATCGTGTTTCTCGAGGCCTCTGACGAGGTGCTGATCCGTCGTTATAGCGAAAACCGCCGCCGCCATCCCATTGCCAAGCCGGGGGAGACTACGGCCGATGCGATTCAGCGCGAGCGCCTGCAGCTGCAGGGTGTGCGCGACCGAGCCGATATGATCATCGACACGAGCCGCCTGCGTACCTCTGCCCTGCGCAACAAATTGCGCATGGCGTTCTCCGAGTTGTCCGACCAGCAGCTCATGGACGTTCACGTGTTCTCGTTTGGCTTTAAGCACGGTATGCCCGTTGAGGCGGACATTATGATCGACGTTCGCTTCCTGCCCAATCCGTTCTACGATCCCGAGATGCGCACCATGACCGGTCTCGATAAGAAGGTCTCCGACTTTGTTCTGGACCATCCCAAGACCCAGGAGTTCTGGAAAGCTTGGACGCAGCTGCTCGATACGGTGATGCCGGGCTATATCGCGGAGGGCAAGCCACAGCTTTCTATTGCCATCGGCTGCACGGGCGGTCAACACCGCAGCGTTGCCATCGCCGAGGCCACGGCACGTTATTTGGAAGGCGCTCAATATCACGTGAGCATTTCCCACCGCGACCTGTCGCGCGCCAACACGAAAGCATAGGCCTGCATGTCGTTTACCGCCGAGGTGCGTGACGAACTCGCGCGCTGCGAACCCGAATGTGAATACTGCGATTTGTCGACGCTTGCCGCCCTGACGCGTGTGAGCGGTACACTTTCGCTGGCCGGCTCCGGGCGGTATCGTTTGACGGTCGCGACCGAGACGGGCGCCGTCGCGCGCACGATGATCACACTGACGCATCGCATCCTTAAGCTCAAAACGGAATTCACCGTTCGTAAATCTGTATTGCATAAGGTTCGAAACTACCTCATCACCTTGCCTGATCAGCCAGACCTGGATAAGGCTCTGGTGCTGCTGGGCATCCTCGACCGCAGGGGAGGACTTGTCGCCGGCGTGCCCCGACATATCGTTGCCCGTCCCTGCTGCAGGCTTGCCTATATCCGCGGCGCGCTCATCGCGGGCGGCTTCGTGGCCGATCCACGCGGCGATTTTCATTTGGAGATCGCGGTGCAGGGCGAGCAATATGCCAAGGGGCTTTGCGATCTGTTGGAGCAGATTGGGGTCCATGCTCGTGTTAATGCGCGGCGGGGGTCATATGCCGTGTACATTAAGAGCGCCGAGGAGATCGAGCAGCTCCTAAAGCTGGTCGGCGCCAAGCGCAGCGTTGCCGAGATCGAGGAAGCGCGCGCGGTCAAATTGGTTAAGAACGACGTAAACCGTCGCGTGAACGCCGAGCTCGCCAACCAGACCAGAAGCGCCGGTGCCGCCCAGCATCAGCTTGCGTTGATCGATGAGCTCGAGCAGCGTGGCCTTCGCGATGCGCTTCCGGATGCCTTGGCGGTCTTTTGCGACCTGCGCGAGCGTTACCCCGATCTCTCACTGCGAGATTTGGGGGAAATGGCCGACCCTCCTTTGTCGAAGTCGGCCTTGTATCACCGTGTTTTGCGCCTTGAAAAGCTCATTGAAGCAAGCGGGTAGTTTAACGCAATAGCTTTTATGGTGGTTTAACTGCTGTTTTATACGTTAAAGCGTTTTAACGCAAATTTGATTTTCAATTTCGAGCATTCTCGTGAAATTCAAGCCAAAAAAAGGTATATTAGGCGAGTGGTTAGTTTGTGGGCCTCAACGGCAGGCGCTGTAGCTTGCGGGGGCCTTACGAAAGGAGACACAATGGCAGTAAAGGTTGCTATTAACGGCTTCGGTCGCATCGGTCGTCTGGCCTTCCGCCAGATGTTCGGTCATGAGGGCTCCGAGATCGTCGCTATCAACGACCTCACCTCTCCCGATATGCTCGCTTACCTGCTGAAGTACGACTCCACGCAGGGCAACTATGCTCGCGATCACGAGGTCGTCGCTGGCGAGGATTCCATCACCGTTGACGGCAAGGAGATCAAGATCTACAAGGAGGCCGACGCCAACAACCTGCCTTGGGGCGACCTCGACGTCGACGTCGTTCTCGAGTGCACCGGCTTCTACACCAGCAAGGCTAAGGCTCAGGCCCACATCAACGCTGGCGCCAAGAAGGTCGTCATCTCCGCTCCGGCCGGCAGCGATCTGCCCACCATCGTGTACAACGTCAACCATGAGACGCTGACCGCTGAGGACAACATCATCTCCGCTGCTTCCTGCACCACCAACTGCCTCGCCCCGATGGCCAAGGCCTGAACGACTTCGCTCCCATCGTCTCCGGCATCATGACCACCATCCACGGTAATGGGTTTGATAAGATGACCTCCGTTTGGGATGCAAATATCAAAACCAAAAGTAAGCAATAAACCAACTGTAGTTGCATTATCAAACTTATGCACGAAAGTATTTACCCTTGATAAAACTATTACTGACTTTCACTTCTCACTCAAAGCTATTTGCAACTCGGCTAAACGTGTTCGGTATTATTTTTTTGAATTATTTCATTCAATATTTTTCCAATCAGATGACGAAAGAGTATCCTTAAGTCTCTACAAATAATTCGATA
>ENA-OQER01000242-OQER01000242.1-human-gut-metagenome-genome-assembly--contig:-NODE-242-length-30985-cov-2.155584_pt1 | contig 30985 bp, 40 predicted proteins | sample MGYA00242797_ERZ504639 | MGnify/ENA primary metagenome ERZ504639 (study PRJEB26092, sample SAMD00036306) | human gut metagenome | host: Homo sapiens | study: EMG produced TPA metagenomics assembly of...
TTCGGTGAAGGTTCTCGTACCCTCATCGTCGGTGAGGTTGATCGTCACGTTTTTGCCGTCGTTGGAGGTGGAGAACGGACGGCTCCGGCAAGCCAGATCATCGTGTCGTAGAAGCTGGCGTCACCCGAATCGGCTGCGATGTACACGCCGATGCTTTTCAGCTTTTTGGCCGCCTCGTAATAGTCGTCCCACGTGCGAATCTTGGAGGCATCGATGCTACCTGCTCGAACACGCTGTCGTTGTAGAAGAACGCCATTGGACCGGAATCCATGGGAAGGCCGTACACGCGGCCGTTCAGCTGCACCGAAGCCCACGTACCGGGCGTGTAGAAATCGCCGTAGCCTTCCGTACGCCCGGTGATCGCCACCAGCTGGCCGCTTACCGCGTACTGGCGCAACGCATAGTATTCCAATTGCACCACGTCGGGAATGCCGTAACCGTCTTGAATGGCGTTGTTGAGATTGTCGTAACCGCTTGTGTTCTTCCAAATAACGTGGATGTCGGGGTTTTCCTTTTCGAAGCTGGCAATGACCTGTTTCATGCTCGGCTCCCACGACCACACGGTGATTTCGGTGCGGGAATCGACGTTGGCTCCGCAAGCGGCCGCACTGACTGCCATAATGGCCGCACAGCAGATGGCGATGAGTCGTTTCACCAGTTTCAAGCCGATTCCTTCCGTTTGATGTTCCCACACGAAAACGTACGTACAGACATACGCATTCGAGTGTACGTCAGTCACCCGAAAGCCAGCGTACAATCCTCCAATCTCTTCGATTCAGCCACGCAATCCACTGATAGCTCAAAAAAGCGTCCGCCGATTGACAATCCCTCAATCCACAGACGCTCATATTTACCGATTCCACTATGGAATCATGCAGCTACTTCACGGTGTAGCCCTGCTGAGATGCATAATCCTTGATATTCTTTTCCCAAGCCTGAACACCTTCAGCAAGGGTGACGGACTTGTCGGTATATGCACCACCGGCATCATCGCTATATACGCCACGCGCATAAACCTCGAACGGCAGGAACTTGTAGCCAGTCGAAACATTGGCCGCAGCCTTGGCGAGCTCCTCATTGAACTTCTGACCACCGAAGTATTCGTGCGCATTGCCATCGGAATCAGTCAGAGAGGTCATGTTCAGGAAGTCATCAGAAGCGAGAGTGTCGTTATCGGCAGGGAATGCGCCGCCAGCGACGCGAGTCTTGATGCCTTCGGCATTGTGGCACGCATATTCAGCGAACTTGTATGCAGCTTCGGCCTTGGCCTTGTCATCCGTCTTGACCATCGCCAGCGAAGAACCACCGTTCTCGGAATTGGTTTCAGATCCATCCGGAGTCGGCATCTGAGCAACACGCCACTTCCCCTCACCGTCAGGAGCACCGGAAAGCAAGTTGTACGGCATCCAAGCACCGGTCAGCAGCGAAGCGATAGAGCCGTCATTCAAACTCTTGTTCCAATCATCACTCCAGCCTGCGGTCTTGGTATCGATAAGATCATCATCAATCATCTTCTGCCAGAAATCAACAAAAGTCTTGACCTTGGAATCATTGCTGAGGTTGATGGTGACGGACTGTCCATCGGAACCAGTGGAGAACGGCGTCGCGCCCGCCAGCATGTCATGGAATCGAAGAAGCAGCATCACCAGAATCGGACGTAATGTAGGACCCTGTTGCGCGAACCTTCTTGGCAGCATCGTAGACTCATCCCACGTCCTCACCCGAGTCGGATCGACCCCGGCCTTATCAAACACATCCTTGTTATAGAACCATGCCATCGGTCCGGAATCCATCGGCAGTGCATACACACCGCCATTAAGTTTCACAGAAGCCCACGTGCCCGGCGTATAGAAATCCGAGAACTTGTCCGCACCAAACTGACTCAGGTCTTCAATCTCTCCACGAACCTGATATTCGGGAAGTGCATAATACTCAATCTGCACCAAATCTGGCGCACCTTTACCTGCAGAAAGCGCATTGTTCAAAGCCGTGTATTCGGTCTTGTTCGTGCCGGCATTGGTCACCTTAACAGTGATGTCCGGATTGGCCTTTTCAAAATCCTTCACGGTACGCGGCAAAGTGGAATCCCAAGACCATACCGTAATTTCAGTCTTACCACCCTCTGTCACCCCCGAAGAACTCGAATTCGAGGAACTCCCGCAGGCTGCGACACTAGTCAGCATCGCAGCAGCAGCAACCAGAGCGATTGTTTTCTTGGATGCAGTGAACTTCATCGTTCTTCCTTCCTTTAAATATGGCCGACCTCCTACATCGACCAACATTATCGGCTATGAATCATTCATTGACCCTTCGACAGTCATGAGGATAACACAAAAGTTATGTTTACGCAAACAAATAGGCAAATCGTTGATTTTACAGTATTTCTTTAGTTACCTAGCATATTTTGTTTAGCTACGCAAACACGATATGATTGCATACTAGACGTATGCATATCCGTCGAAGCTCGCGCAACGCAGACATTTCATCAGACCACTCATCGAAAGGAACGGCATGACTTCCGGAACCAGCACAATCACAGTGCAAAAAACAGCGCAATTGCCGATATACCACCCCGCATTTTCGGATCATTTGTAGAACATCTTGGACGTTGTGTCTACGGAGGCATTTATGAGCCAAGTCACCCCACAGCCGACGAAAACGGATTCCGCCAAGACGTCATCAATCTAGTCAAAGAACTTGGTGTGACCTGCGTGCGTTACCCCGGCGGCAATTTCGTCTCTGCCTACAATTGGGAGGATGGCACAGGGCCACGGGGGCAACGCCCAATACGACGAGATCTCGCATGGCACAGCACCGAAACCAATGAAGTCGGTATCGACGATTTCTACCGATGGAGCAAGAAGACCGGTACCGAAATCATGCTTGCCGTCAATATGGGCACCCGAGGATTGAAGGCCGCACTGGAAGAGTTGGAATACGTCAACGGAGCGCCCGGCACCGAGCTTGCCGATCGCCGCGTACGTAACGGAATCACCGAACCAATGGACATCAAAATGTGGTGCATCGGCAATGAAATGGATGGCCCTTGCAGGTGGGACATATGAGCCCTGACGAGTATGCCGCAGCCGTGGACCGAGTCGCACACGCCATGAAACTCGCGGAATCAGGCTTGGAACTCGTGGCCTGCGGCTCCTCCAGCGCCCATATGCCAACGTTTGGATCCTGGGAACGCAGCGTGCTTACCAAAGCGTACGACAATCTCGATTTCGTCTCCTGCCATGCCTACTACTACGAACGTGGGGCAAAATCGTTGCAAGATTATCTGGCAAGTTCACAAGACATGCAAACGTTCATCTCCACCGTGGCGGCATGTGCAGACGAAGCCAAAAATGCCCACACAGGCGATCATGATATAGCACTGTCATTTGATGAGTGGGGCGTCTGGTATTCCGACGTCTGGAATCAGCAGGAAGCTGAATGGAAAGCCCAATCAGGCAAGGATCTTCATCATGAGTCATGGCCGAAAGCACCGCGTCTGCTCGAAGATATCTACAATGCAGCCGATGCAGTGGTAGAAGGGTCGCTGATGATCACTCTGCTTAAGCACTGCGACCGAGTGCGTTCTGCCTCGCGCGCGCAGTTGGTCAATGTGATTGCGCCAATCATGGCCGAAAAGAACGGTCCCGCATGGCGTCAAACTGTCTTCTATCCGTTTGCCGAAGCCGCACAACACGCCCATGGCATTGCTACAGTCCAGTCATCGACTCTCCCAACGTAGAGACTGAATCTTTCGGCTTGGTCAATGCCCTTGATTCAGTAATCACTTGGGACGAAACGAATCATTCCGGTCTTCTGCTTATGGTGAATCGCGACGCATCCGACGCACATAAGGTTACGGCTTCTCTGTCTCAACTGCCGTATTTCGACATATCCGACTTCCATATAGACAAGGCCATTATTCTGCATGACGACAATCCATATCAGCGTAATTCCGCAGACGACCCAACCGCAGTGACACCCCAAGAGCTTCATGCAACAATCGACAATGGATCAGTTCACTGCACTTTGCCAGCAATCAGTTGGGCTGCAGTGGAATTCCACGCCTAGTTTTTATTCGAATAGTATAAATTAAATGGGTGTCGGCAGATTGACAATCATCAACCTGCGACACCATAATGTTGCGATTATTTGCTTGCTGTCCGCTTACTGCTTAGTGACGATCACGCCGTTCGGTTTAATCGAGGCCGTTTCGCCGTCCACGTCCGCGAACGAGGAGACCACGACTTCGCCTTCCACCGGAACCCGGACCGTCTCATGCGTGCGGTTGAACGAGAACACGAACCTCGAACCGTCCGCGCCCTCACGTTCGACGTGCAGCACTCGGCCGTCGTTTCCGCCCGCTTCGGCCATGCCGAGCGAATCAAGAATTCCGGCAGGCTCACGCGATGCGTCCCGCCCGAGGCGCGCGCCCACGTACACGCTGCGACCTTCGCCGAACGTGTGCGCGACGATCGCCGGAGCGCCGTCCATGCCGGTCCACGGATCGTCCTTGAACGTTTCCAGCACGGTGGCCGTCCCGTCGACCGAGCCGATCACGTCGGCGATATCGTGCGCGACCGCGCCGTTCGACAACTCGAGGCGATCCGGCACGCCCGTGAAATCGTTGCCCATGGGCATGAATTCCTCCACGCGCACGCCGACCACGTCACGGATCGAGCCCGGATACCCGCCGAGCCACACGTGGTCCTTCTCGTCCGAGATGCCCGTGTAGTAGGTCACGACCAGTCGACCGCCGCCCACGACGTAATCGCGCACCCTGCGGGTCGTTTCCTCGGAAAGCAGGTATACGCTCGGCAGCACGACCATCTCGTAGCCGTCCCAGGCGCCACGCACCGGCACCACGTCGGCGGTCACACCCTGATCGGCCAAGCGCGGAACCATGCCAATGGCTCGTCCACGTGATGCACGTGCTGGGTCGGCGTGGCGGTGTGTTCGGTGGCCCATTCGGACTCGTAGTCGAATACCACGGCCACACGGGACTTCGCGAGCTCGATCCCAGAATGCCCTCGTCGGACAGTTTGTTCAGATCGGCGCCCAGCTCGCACACGTCGCGGAACACGGCGGAATCCTCGCCCGCGTGGGGCACCATCGCGGAATGGAACTTCTCCGCGCCTGCCTTGGACTGCCTCCACTGGAAGTAGCACACCGCGTCCGCACCCATGGCCACATGAGCCAAAGAGTCGCGCACCAGCTGGCCGGGCTCCTTGCGGTAGTTGATCTCACGCCAGTTGACCGCGCTGGTGGAATGCTCCATCAGGAACCACGGATCCTTGCGTGCGATGCCGTCGACCAGGCTCGCGGAGAACGCGAGCTCGTCCAAGTGGGCCTCGCCCGGAATGAAGTAATGGTCGTTCGACACGAAATCGACCTCGTCGCCCCAATCGTCGTAGTCCAACACCGAACCGGACGCGGACACCATGAAGTTCGTGGTCAGGGGCAGATCCGGCGTGATCTCGGCAAGCGTGTCGCGCTCGGCGATGTAGAACGCCTTCAACGCGTCCGAGCTGAACCGCTTGAAGTCGAGTAGCTTGCCCGGGTTCATGAAGTTGCCGTCGCCGATGAAGCGCGGAGGCACGATCTCACTGAAGTCGTTCATGCGCTGTGCCCAGAACGCCGTGCCCCACGCGTCGTTCACCGCGTCGATGGTGCCGTAGCGTTCCTCGCACCACTGCTGGAACGCATGTTCGGCGTCCTCGGAATAGTCGAAACGGTTGTGGCAGCCGTACTCGTTGCTCACATGCCATGCGACCACATACGGGTTGCCCTTGTAATGCTCGGCCATCGCACGGCACAGCTTCAGCGCGTACTCGCGGAACACCGGACTGGTCGGCCTCCAATGCTGGCGGGCGCCCGGCTGGCACACGTCGCCGCGGTAGTCCTTCCACAGCACCTCGGGATGCGCCTGGGTGAGCCACATCGGCGGCGACGCGGTGGCGGACGCCAAGTCCACTGCGATACCGGCCTCGCCCAGCTTGTCGATGATGCGGTCGAGCCAGTCGAAATCGTACACGCCCTCGCTCGTCTCGATCTTCGCCCACGAGAAGATGCCCACGGACACGAGGTTCACGCCAGCCTTCTTCATCAGACGAACGTCATCGTCCCACACTTCCTCGGGCCACTGGTCCGGGTTGTAGTCACCTCCGTACCAGATGCGTTCCTGCTGTCCAGCCAACGGCTGCGGCCAACGATAGGCTCTACGTTGAGTCATATCCACTCCTTTGTTTTTTTGTCAACTATCCTAACAAATTCATTCTTTGACGGCGCTGCGGCAAGGCCGGACTGCCAGTACTTCTGCAGGCACAGGAACGCGATGACCAACGGGACGATCGTGATCAACGAACCCGTGACCACCAGGTTCTGGATCGCCTGGCCGCCCGCGGTGCTCGCCTGGTCCTTCCACTGGTTCAGACCGATCGTCAGCGGATACCAGTTCGAATCCTTCAGCATGATCAACGGCAGGAAGTAGTTGTTCCACGTCGCCACGATCGTGAACAGGGCCGTCGTCACGATCCCCGGGGCGAGCAGCGGCAGGGATACCTGGAAGAACGTGCGGAACTCGCCGGCGCCGTCCACGCGGGCGGCTTCGAGCAGCTCGGTCGGCACGGCCTGGTCGGAGAAGATCCACATCAGGTACAGGCCGAACGTCGACACCAGGCTCGGGATGATCATGGCCCACGGGGTGTTCGTCAGGTTCAGCTTGGCGAACAGCAGGAACTGCGGCACGGCCAGGGCGATGCCCGGCACCGAGATGGCGCCGATGATCACCGCGAACACGGCCTTGCGTCCCGGGAAACGGAACTTCGCCAGGCCGTACCCGCCCATGATGGCGAGCAGGTCGCGCCGCCGGCGCCCACGACCACGTACAGGATCGTGTTCAGGAACCAGCGTCCGAAGATGCCGTCCTGGTAGGTGAACACGGTCTTGATGTTGTCCCACAAAGCGAACGTGTGGCCGAAGCCCAGACCGAACGTGGACGTGAAGTCCGCCTGCGTCTTCGTGGCGTTGATCAGCAGGTACACGAACGGGAACAGGCAGTACACCGCGAACAGCGCGCACACGATGGTCAGCAGCGTGCTCCTGCGCGGGTTCGCCACGTTCGCGAAGCCGGACTTCGCAGCCCTCTTGCGCTCGGCCTTCTCGTCGCGCGCGACCCTCTTGAGGCGTTCCTTCTCGGCCTTTTTCGCGGCCTTCTCCTGGGCTTTGAGCTCCTGAGCGGTGAGCCTCTGCTCCGTGCCCGCGGCGATTGTTGCGTCACTCATTTTCGATGCTCCTTAGCGTTTCTTCCCCTATATGCGATGGTTCGCGCCACCGGGCGTTACTTCATCTGCTCCTTCATGCTGTTGAGCTGCACCGCGTACGCGATCGCCATCGTGATCACGGCCATCGTGATCGCCAGGGCGGCGGCGTAGTTCGACTGGTTGCCCGCGAAGCTCAGGTTGTACGCGTACATGTTCGGCGTGTAGTACGTGGTGATCGAGTTGCCCGGCACCATGTTCTGCAGAATGCTTGGCTCGTTGAACAGCTGGAACGAGCCGATGATCGAGAAGATCACCGTGATCGCGAGCGAGCCCTTCAGTTCGGGCAGCTTGATGGACTTGATGATCTGCCATTCGCTCGCGCCGTCGATCGAGGCGGCCTCGTACAGCGAATGCGGGATCGTGGACAGCGAGCTGTAGAAGATCAGCATGTTGTAGCCGGTGAACTCCCAGGTCACGATGTTGCCGATCGCGGCGAGCAGCACGTTCGGGCTCAGCACGTCGAGGTTCGTGCCCAGCCAGTCGTTCAGGGAGCGACCAGACCGTACTTCGCGCCGTACATGAAGCCCCACACCAAGTCGACACCACGGCCGGCACCGCGTACGGCAGGAACGTGGAGATGCGGAAGAACTTCGCGCCGTGCAGCTTCATGGAATCCAACGCCAGGGCCATCGCCGCCGACAGGAACAGCATGATCGGCACCTGCACGCAGGTGAACAGCGCGACCCTGCCGACCGAGCTCCAGAACTGCTGGTCGTGGAACAGGCGAATGTAGTTGCTGATTCCCACGAACTTCGTGCCGCCGATCATCTGCTTCTGGAAGAAGCTGATGTAGATCGCGTACAGGATCGGGATCACGAACACGAACACGAACACCAACGCGAACGGCCACATGAACTTCCAACCACGCCAATCCGCACGGTGACGGTTGACACGAACCTGGTCCGCAGGCGTATGCAGCGCATCCGCCGCGACTGCTGCTTGCTGAGACATGCTTTCTTCTTTCTGTATGCTTTTTGCTCTATTGATCGCACAACCATGTGCAATTGTTAATCCGCAAAATCTTTTATTGTTTGAATTACAGGATTGCTATTTTTTTGAAATCTTTTTCTATTGTAAGATTTCGTTTTTAAAATTATTTTTACGAAGTGAGGCAGGCGGGTCACGTCAGACGATTCCCACCTGCGTCGATCTTCATGGTTGCGATGGTGCGTTGCGTATGTCGGATCGCATTATCGCGTTTTTCGTTGTGCCGCACGGCAGCGGCTGGGCGCGTCAGTCCTTGCTGGTGACGGTGTAGCCCTGCTGGTTGCCGTGATCGGTGAGCGCCTTGCTGTAGTTGACGAAGGCTTCCTCCAGAGTGATGTCCTCGCTGTAGGCCTTGGAGATCTGATCGCCGAAGGTGGACTGCGCGTACGGGTTGTACGGCAGGTACTGGAAGGCGGAAACTTGCGCTGGGCGGCTTCGGAGAGAATCTCGTTCACATTCTGGCCGCCGAAGTAGTCGTTGACCTTCTTGTTGGCTTCAGTGTTCGGATTGGTGAAGGAGTCGGAGGAGAGGATCTTCTTCAGGCTCGGGAAGGTGCCGGTGTCGGCCATGGTCTGGGCGCCGTCGCCGTGGGTCAAGTATTCGACGAACTTGTAGGCCGCGGCCTGCTGCTTGGACTGGGAGACGACCGCGAGTGCGGAGCCGCCGTCTTCAGCGGAGACCTCGTCACCTTCGTTCCACTGCGGGAGCTGGGCCACGCGCCAGTTGCCGGCCTGGTCAGGAGCGCCGTTCATGAGGTTAACCGGCATCCATGCGCCGATGGTGAGAGTGGCGATGTCGCCTTCGTTGAGCGCACGGTTCCAGTCGTCGGACCAGTTGGCGATCTTGGTGTCGACGAGGTCTTCGTCGATGAGCTTCTGCTGGAATTCGATGTACTTCTTCATGCCGGAATCCTTGGTCATGTCAATGGTGATGTTCTCGCCATCAACTTCCACGGCTGCGCACCGGCCTGCCATGCCTGGGCGGTGAAGGGCTGGTATTCCATGGAGGAGCCGGAATTGTTGGTCATGTAGGCGCCGATGGCCTTGACCTTCTTGGCTGCCTCGTAATAATCGTCCCAAGTCTTGATCTGGGAGCCGTCGACGCCGGCCTTCTTGAGCACGGCATCGTTGTAGAAGAAGACTTCCGGGCCGGAATCAATCGGCAGCGCATACGGCTTGCCATCATACTGTAGCTTGCTCCACGGGCCTGCGGAGAAGTCGTCTTCGAGCTTGTCGGCACCGTAGGCGGTGAGGTCAACGAGGTCGCCGGTAACCGCGAACTGGGTGACGGTCGGGTCTTCCAGCATGACCACGTCGGGGGCACCCTTGCCTGCCGCGACGGCGTTGCTCAGTGCGGTCTGGGTGTCGGATGCGGTGCCGGTGTTGTTGAATTTGACGGTGATTCCGGGATTGGCCTTTTCGAAGTCGGCGATCAGGGCCTTCATGGTGTTGCCGGTGTCCCAGCCCCAGAAAACGAGATCCGCCTTGTCTGCGTCTCCGGCGTTGGCCTTGGCGTCGTTGCCGCCGTCGCTGCCACCGCAGGCCGCGAGGCTGGCGAGGGTTGCCACTGCTGCTACCGCTGCGAGAGCCTTCTTCATGTTGCGCATGTTCTTTTCCCTTTCTGCCATCCGCTTCGCACGCTGATTGCATGTCGGTCGCATATGTTTCGGAACATCCGCCGCGGAATGCACATGCCGTGCTTTCCACTTGGTGATGTTTGTATGTTCGCGACCTGCCAAACAATACCCCCGTGGTGATATTTGGACTGGTAGGATGGCTTTGTTTCCTTTCTGATACAACCGTGTACCATTAGCTCCGATGATACACGGTTGTATCAAGGTGTCAAGCAAACCGGTTCGATAGCCCCCCTGCAACTGTTGTGCGCTATTGAAGCGCCAACGAAATCATCGGCGTTTCGCACAAACAGAATGACATCGTTTGCACAATAATCTGCGATTGTCCGCGCATCTCAACCAAAAATGGATCGCAAGAAAGCTACCTCACAAGAGAAAACATATAAAGAACATATAAAAAGGAGGTCTGCGAATCGCAAACCTCCCAAAACAACGCATACGGCGAAGAGACGGACTCCGCACCCCTCGATGTAAGCCTACAAACTGAGGAACAGCTCGTGAATGCGGGTATCGTCGGTCAGTTCGGGGTGGAACGCCGTAGCGAGAATCTTGCCCTGACGCAAACCGACCACATTGCCGTCGACCGACGTTTCGACCGTGGCCCGTTCGCCGACCTCGGCAACGAACGGTCCGCGAATGAACACCAGAGGGAAATCCTTGAGCACCACCGACGTATCCGAAGCCTCGGAAGCCCCCTCCTCACCAGCAGCCGCGGAAATCGCAGAAGAGACAGACTCCCCCGACGCAACCACCACAGCATCCGCATCGTCGGAAGCGCCGAAATCGGCGGACGCAGCGAACGAACCAAGCTGACGTCCATACGCATTGCGGCGCACGACCGCATCCAACGCGCCAAAATAGACGTTCTCGTCGTTATCGAGACGACGAGCGAGCAAAATCATGCCCGCGCAGGTGCCGAATACCGGCTTTCCAGCGGCGATATGCGCGGCGATCGGCTCGAACAAGCCGGTCGAACGCAGCAATTGCCTGCGTGGTGCTTTCGCCGCCAGGCAGAATCACGCGGTCGATCGAATCGTCGAAATCCTCGGCGGCACGCAGCAGTTTCCACGGCGCACCAAGCCGATCCAGCATCGCCGCATGCTCGGCGAATGCCCCTGCACCGCAAGGATGCCGGTCACGCCATGCTGTGCAGAAGCCGCACCTTCGGCAACGTCAGTCGATTCTTCCTTCGAAATGTATTCAACGGCAACAACCATCGGATCTCCTTACCCGAACCATCGCGAATCATGCGAAACGGGCTGCGCGCGGCGCATCGAACAGACATGCCGACAGCCGCACGCAGCGCACAGCGCACGAAATTACAGCGCAATCACTCGCCGCGAGCGGCCATGATGGTTTCGATCTCGTCTTCGTTGATGCCGACCATGGCCTCGCCGAGGTTCTCGGAAAGGCGGGCGAGCAGGTCGGCATCCTGCCAATTGGCGGTGGCCTGCACGATGGCGGCGGCACGCTTGGCCGGGTCTCCGGACTTGAAGATGCCGGAACCGACGAACACACCTTCGGCACCCAGTTCCATCATGAGCGCGGCATCGGCCGGAGTGGCCACGCCACCGGCAGCGAAGTTGACGACCGGCAGACGACCGTTGTCGTGCACATACTTGGCGAGATCGTACGGCACGGCCAGCTGCTTGGCGGCCTCATACACCTCGTCGTCGCGCAGGGAGACGAGCTCGCGGATCTGCTTGTTCATGGTGCGCATGTGGCGCACGGCCTGGATCACGTCGCCGGTGCCCGGCTCGCCCTTGGTGCGGATCATGGAAGCGCCCTCGGCGATACGGCGCAGCGCCTCGCCCAGGTTCTTCGCGCCGCACACGAACGGCACGTCGAACTGGTTCTTGTCGATGTGGTACACGTCGTCGGCGGGGCTCAGCACTTCGGATTCGTCGATGTAGTCGATTTCGATGGCCTGCAGAATGCGGGCTTCGGCAACATGGCCGATACGAACCTTTGCCATGACCGGAATGGACACGGCTTCCTGAATGCCTTGATCATGGCCGGATCGCTCATGCGGGAAACGCCGCCGGCAGCACGAATATCGGCCGGAATACGCTCGAGAGCCATCACCGCGCATGCGCCCGCGTCCTGTGCGATCTTCGCCTGCTCCGGGGTGGTGACGTCCATGATCACGCCGCCCTTGAGCATCTGCGCCAGATTCTTGTTCAGTTCGTTCCTGTTGTTGGCCATCGCCAGCCTTTCGTCGAATCGTATTCCACCCTGCTGCAGAGCGGATATCTCTTGACACAGATACTAACGATTTTTCGTTACAAAATCATGTGAACTGAATATTTGCACGTCTTAAAAAGTTGCTTTTCTTAAATTCTGACTATCATTTTCATGATTGTTTCATTTTCTTACGATTTCGATTCTGCCGACGATTCCGCAATTTCATTCGCTTTTCTTGCCTGATATGCGCCATTCGCTTTCGATTCGCGCGCACGGCTCCTTTCGACCGCACTTCGATGCACGCTATAAGAAATACGAATGACGCATGATTTTCATACGACCACATTGCGGACGGGGGTGCAGATGGATTCGCGTATTGCGCACTACATACGCAGTATGCGATCGGCGACGCGCATGGTGGAATCGCGGTGCGACACCAGCACGACGGCACTCCCCTGCTCGGCGAGATTGTTGACCGATCCGAGGATCACCGACTCGTTATAGGCGTCAAGACGGCTCGTCGGCTCGTCGAACAGCACCAAATCGGCGTCGCGAAGGAACATGCGGCCAATCCGATGCGTTGCTTCTCACCCTCCGAAAGGCGGCCACCCAGCTCGCGACCTGCGTATCCAAGCCGTTCGGCAGCGCATCGACCAGTTCGAGCGCGGACGCTTGGCGAGGGCTTCGCGCAATACGGAATCGGGAATGTCGTGCGCGAGATCCGAATCGGAGGAATCAGCGGAATCACCACCAGCATTACTGCTGGAATTACTACAGAAATTACTGACAGAATTACTGCCAGAATCCGAAAAATCGGCGTCATTGCAGGCAATAGCGAGATTTTCGCGAATCGTTCCGTCGAACAGATACGTCTCCTGCCCCATCATCGTCTGCACGCGCCGACGCCATCCGGCGTCAACCTGCGGCAGTGGAACATCCGACAGCGAAATCGTGCCGGAATCCGGATCCCAGTAGCGCATCAGCAGTTTCAACATCGTTGATTTTCCACGCCCGGACGGGCCTTGAATACCGAGAATGCCCTGCCGTGAAACATCGAGTGAAACATGGTCGAGCACCGGTTGCGAGGCGATGCCGGCACCTTGTTCGCCGGAAGATTGCGCTTCCGCGGGGCGTGCCGGACTCATGCCAGTCGCATGCTCCGACCGCCCGTTTGGCGTGCGTTCGCCGGAAATACGGGCGCCGGATCCATAGCCGAATGTGACATCGCGCATTGTCATGCCCTGATATTCCGGGCGTTCGCTCCCCTGCTCGACCACAGCGGGAGCCTCATCCATCAACGCGAACAGGCGGCGTGCCGAAGCAAACGTTTGCGTCAGATTCGCCGGCAACGCACTCAACGCAAGCGTCGGCCCAAACGAGCTGGCGAGCAGCACGAAAGCCGCAACCAACGCTGGGGCGTTCGATTCCACGGAACCCATCCACATCAGGCCTTCCGACATATCGGCGGCAGTGGAAACCGCAGTGCACAACGTCATCGCAAGGAAAGCCGCAATCGCCGTGAACAGCATCACCAATACCGCGCCAAATCCTGCAAAATCGCCATTTTTCACGCTCAGACGCACACGTTTGACCCACAGCGAGCGCGTGCGACGCTGAATGGACGCAAGCCGGGCATCGCATTGGCCGAAGCGGATGATTTCGCCGATGCCACGCATGTCGTCAAGCATTTCGTCATCGAGGGCGGACGACTCCTTGCGCAGTTCCGGACCGATGCCGCGCACCGCGGATGCAAAGAGTTTCGGCAGTATGACGCCGATAATGAGGTGCGCGATGATGAGCGTCGCCGCGAGGGGCGGACTGAGGGTGAGTAGCGCGAGCGCGTAGACGACGGCAGTCACGATGGCGATGACGACCGGGCTGATGGTGTGTGCGAAGAAGATTTCCAGCAGTTCCACGTCGGTGGTGACCAGTGCGATCAGGTCGCCTTTGCCTTTGCCTGCAAGCTTGGCGGGGGCGAGACGGCGCAGGGCCGCGAAGGCTTTCGCACGGAATAACGCAAGCAGACGGAACGCCACGTTATGGTTCATGAACTGTTCGGCGTAACGCATGCCGCCGCGGATCAGCGCGCATACGGCCATGGCTGCGAGCGCCGCGGGAACGCTGAGGTTCCAGACCGGCGAGCCGACTGCAGCGAAGGCCGCCGCGATGCCGAACACCGGCAGGAAAGTGGCGGCGAGATGGCCGAGCGTGCCGCAGACGCACGCGACGATCATGTACTTGCGCTGCGGCCCAACTTCCTTCAACAGGCGCGCAATAAGGCGAGACGTGGGCATTGTCTTCGCGTCCGATTCTGCCGAATCGGACATCCGAACGCCCGTTTTCGCACCCTGTGCGTCCGTTTCTGCAGAATCGGACATTCGAGACGTAGTTTCGGCACGCTGCGTGACCGATTCGGGAGAATCGGACAACTGAGCGGTGTTTTTAGTGAGTTGGTTGTCCGTTTCTGCAGAATCGGACACTTGGAGACCCATTTCCGCACGCTGCGTGACTGATTGTGCAGAATCGGACGCTTTAAGTGCGTGGGATGCAGAGGTGGAATGGGTTGCGTTATTGCGTAGACCTATGTTTTCCACGGTTTGTTGGGCGCGGAACAGTTTGGCGTACGTGCCGTTGGCACGCATGAGTTCGGCATGTGCGTCCTGCTCCGTCACACGCCCGCGTTCGAACACCACCACATGGTCGGCATCGGCCGCATTCGCCATGCGATGCGTCACCATGATCACGGTTTTGCCCCGATCCGCAAGCGCCCGAATGGTTTGCAGAATCAGGGTTTCGCTTTCCACGTCGACACTGCTGGTGGCTTCGTCGAAAATGTAGACGGCAGATTCCCGCAGCAAAGCGCGCGCGATGGCGATGCGTTGCTTCTGCCCTCCCGACAGGTTGCTTGCGCCCTGTTCGATGGCCAGGTCAAGTTCTTGCGATTGCGCACGCACGAAATCGCTGATATGCGCCGCTTCCAGCGCTTGCCACAGTTCGTTTTCGGTGGCGTTCGGCTTGGCCATCAGTAGATTGTCACGCAACGTTCCTGCAAAAAGGTGGCTTTGCGCCGCCACTATGGCGATTTCCCTCGTAAGGGATTCGATGGAAAGATCGTTGATTTGGTACCGTTGCGTCGAGTTGTTTCCTGTGTTTCCGGATTGCAGCCACATACATCCTTCATATCCGGAAAGATTTCCGGAGAGCAGTTCGACGGCGGTAGATTTACCGGATCCGGAAGGACCGACGATGGCGGTCACCTGCCCGCGCCGCGCAGTGAAAGAGACGCCATGCAATGCGACGACCGAACCATCATCATCTTTCGACATGCCTGTTTTTCCAGCACCAACCACACCGGACTTTCCCCCGATTTGTCCAGTTTTTCCAGTTTCCATATCCGCCGTCACAGCCGTATCCGCAGCCACACTCACAGCCGCCGCAGCTCCGTATTCACGTCCACATATCGGAACGACACGTCATCAAAGCACACGTCCACACCGTTATCGGAAGCGCCGAATTCCGGCATTTCCTGCATCCCATGCGCAGGAATCGGCGTATCAAGCAATGCGAAAATACGCTTGGTCGAAGTCATGCCGTTCATCGCAACATGGAAGAACGACCCCAATTGGCGCAGCGGAATGAAGAAATCCGCGGAAAGAAGCACTATCAGCAGCACGCCGGCAAGCGGCAATGCGGCACCACTCGCATACTGCCAGATCGATACGCCCACGCCGGCCGCGGCACCCCCGTATGCGACGACGTCCATGGCGGTGAGCGAGCGCAGCTGAATTTGCAGAACATTCATGGTCATTACGCGGAATTGTTCCGCTTGCTCGTCCATTTTCTTGGCGGCATGCGCATCCGCGTCAAAAGTTTTCAGCGTTTCAAGACCTTGTACATTGTCAAGAAACACAGATCCCATGTCGGTGTATTTTCCCCAATATTTTTTGAATACTCGGGCTGCGCGCATTGCGACCATGCCAACAATCAATACAATCAAAGGCGCGCATACAAGCAATGTAACAGCCGTCGGCATATTAATCGGCGCAACTATAAAAAATAATGTTACCGGTGCGAGAATCGCATAAAACAGTTGCGGTAGGAATAATTCGAAGAAGCTTTGGATTTGTTCGATGCCTTCACCGGCGGATTGTACCACGTCGCAGTGCTGATATGTTGCGAATATGATGGTCCGATCGCAAGCATTTTATTAAAAAGCTGTTCACGTAACGCGAGTTTGACACGCTCAGCCGCTTCCGCGCCGAAATAGGCCGCTGCGCGCATCATCAGAAAACGCAGTACCGCACAGACCACGATCGCCAGCACGCATCCGACGTATGTTTCCGCACTGAATCCGCCGTAGCCAAAGCCGATGAATAGGCGGGAAATCAGGCCACTATCACCCATGGAGAACATGGGGTCGAACGCCGATTCCACCACGCAAGCGCCGGCGAAAGCATGACCACCACCGTCACCACGAACACGACGTTGGCCAGCAGTCCGACCCATTGGCAGAGCACTTTCGCCGCAACCAACCGCCCCACGCCGGGAGCGAGGGAAAACAGCCTCTTGTCAAACATAAACACCTTCCGTCCAATGAGCGCACTCGCGTTGCCAGCTCGCCTACGGCCCAAAGCGCAATCGCCATGCATCCAACAAACGAATCGCAACAGGCCAATACGGGAAAACCGGTGCGTGGCAAACCGTTTTCAGCTATCCAAGCAGCTCGCAATCGTCAAGGGCGCATTGCATACAGCGAACCGTCGCAATCGAATTGCCATAATCGACCTCAAATCAGCAACGTTGAAAAGAGAAAGGCTGGATGTTCGCCGTTGAGCAGGCAGCCCTCTGACGCAAGGGGTAAATTGCGTCACTCGTGAGTGTACTCGATAAAAAACGCTCGCACCACCATTTCTTCGCATTTCGCTGGTTTTACGGTCCTTTCGGGGATATATGGGAAGCATGGCGCTTCCCCGCAACCGTTACGTCAAGCCTTTTTTTTCGAACGGATACAGCGCGACACCAAACACTTGATTTTTGACGGAATAGCACCATTGTCAGTTCATACAAAGTTGATGAAATATTTCTTGTCGCTTCTCACAATGCAGACTTACGGCCCCGTAACTTAGAATATGCAAGGTGCGCAAGGGGTAGGAAACGCGGACACACGGTTTGTATCGCTCCCGCACGCATCACAAGCAGAAATACGCGGAAACAACGCAAAAACCGCGAGAAAGAGAACGCTTCATGCTCACCGAGTACACCACCCCGGGCGAATCCGTTGAGGTGCGCGACGACGAATCCATCTATTCCCTGCTTACTGGACGCATAGCGCGCACTGGCGAAGATACCGTGATCGCGGAACGCAAAACCGCCCCCGGCCAATGGACGAAGGTCACTACCGGCGAATTCCACAATGCCGTGCTCGCCGCCGCAAAAGCCTCATCGCATTCGGCATCAACAAGGGCGATGCCGTCACCATTTTCTCCACCACCCGCTACGAGTGGGGCGTGCTCGACTTCGCACTGGCCGCCATCGGCGCGGTGAACGTGCCGATCTACGACACCGATTCCGCGGCGCAGGCCGAGCGTATCCTCAACGATTCGGATGTGAAACTGGCCATCGCCGACAATCGCGAGCGCTTCGACCGTCTCGACTCCGTAATCGACCGCTGCCCGTCTCTCAAGCACATTCTGATGCTCGATTCCAACGCCATGGGCGCGTTGGAAGGCTTGGGCGTCACCGTGTCCGACGAGGAGCTGGAAGCGCGCATCGATTCGGTGCATGCAGACGATCTGGCCACCATCGTGTACACGTCCGGTTCGACGGGAGCTCCAAAGGGTGCCGAGCTTTCGCACCGCAATTTCATATCGATCACGCGCGCAGGCAGTCTGGCGTTGCATGAGATCGTTCTCGAAGATCATCCGCGACTGCTTCTCTTCCTGCCGCTCGCCCACTGTTTCGCACGGTTCATCCAGTACGCTCGATTGCTTCCGACGACGGCGTGGTTGGTTATCTGCCGGACACAAAGACGCTGCTGCCCGATTTGCGTTCCTTCGAACCGACATATCTGCTGGGCGTACCACGAGTGTTCGAGAAGGTGTATAACGCGGCCTCCCGCAAGGCCGGCACGGGTTGGAAGGGACGCCTGTTCCTCAAGGCTGCCGAAGCCGCACGCGATTGGTCGCGCATGCAGCAGGCCGGCGAACGCCCGACCGCCAAGCAGATCGCGCAGCATCTTTCGTATGAGGCTTCCGTATACCGTACCGTGCGTAGCGCTCTCGGCCCGCGCATCCGCTACGTGGCATGCGGTGGTGCTCCTCTGGACGTGTCTCTGGCGCATTTCTTCAACGGTATCGGCCTGCCGATGATTCAGGGTTACGGTATGACGGAAACCGCTGCGCCGTTCGCCGCGACCCGCGTCACCGACAATGTGATCGGCACTGTCGGCCAACCGGCTCCGGGATCGTCTGTGCGCATTTCCGATGATGGCGAACTTCAGGTGAAGGGCCCGAACGTGTTCAGGGGCTACCACAACCTGCCTGAGAAGACGGCGGAAGCGTTCACCGAGGATGGGTGGCTGAAAACGGGTGATTTGGCGTCGATTGACGACGAGGGACGTATTACGATCACCGGCCGTAAGAAGGACATCATCATCACCGCCGGCGGCAAGAACGTTTCTCCGATTCCGATGGAGCAGGAGATTGTGAAATGTCCGATTGTGGAGCATGTGGTAGTTGTCGGCGACAATCGTCCGTTCATCGGTGCGCTGATCACGTTGGATTCGGAAGGATTGGAGGCTTGGCTGCCTTCCATTGGACTGTCTGCCGATACGCCGTTGGATCGCGTGGCTGCGACCGCCGCCGTTCACGACGAAATCCAGAAGTACGTCGACAAGGCGAACGCGACCGTTTCCCGCGCCGAATCCGTACGTAAGTTCGTAGTGCTGGATACCCAGTTCACGCAGGAAAACAAGTGCCTGACCCCGTCGCTGAAAGTGGTGCGTCCGGCAGTGAACCGCGTGTTCGCACAGGTGATCGATCAGCAGCTGTACTCCGGCAAGCGCTGAATCGCATAACACATAAAAGCGTGGGGTGCGAGAGAATACAAACGTTCTCTCGCACCCCACGCTTTTGTTCTGTCCGTACAACTTTCAAGGAATGCAAACGAGCGCCGGAGATCGGAAGCGATCCGACCCGCCGGCGCTCATATGGCAGAGATTAGTGATGAATCCAGAATGTCTAACGACACCCCATCAGCATTGTCAGTAAAGCGACAATCAGTGACGGTTCCGTCAGTGCATAACGCTCCGGTATGTCAGTGACGGTTGTTGAGGCGGTGGTACATTTCGGAGATCTCAAGGTCGCGCTCGAATTCTGCGGCCTTGGTGTTCGCGTCGATGGTAGCGAGTTCGACACCGGCGATGCGGGCGAAGTCTTCCCAAGCCTCGCGACCGACGGAGGTGGTCATGCAGGTGTGGTGGGATGCGCCGGAACGCAGCCAGCACTCGGCGGAGGTCTTGAGGTCCGGCTGCGGCTTCCACAGACCACGGGCGCACGGCAGCTGCTTGAGTTCGCCGAGCGGCTCGACCACGTCTACCAAGTTCATGGTCAGGCGGAAGCGTTCGCGCACGTCAGACATGGACACGACGACGGCGTCCTTCTTCGGGGCGACGGTGAAGACCAGGCGCACCGGATCGGCCTTGCCACCGATACCGAGCGGGTGGATTTCCAGCTTCGCTTGGCGATGGTGCCGACGGACGGGGAGACTTCGAGCATGTGGGAGCATGATCATCTCGTTGCCCGGGGTGAAGTTGTAGGAGTAGTCTTCCATGAGGGAAGCGCCACCTTCGAGGCCGTAGCCCATCACTGCGCCGATGCGCACGAGCACTGCGGTCTTCCAGTCGCCTTCGGCGGAGAAGCCGAAGCCGTACTCGGACGGGAAGCGCTGCGGGCCAACGCCCGGCAGCTGCGGGAGGGCACCCAAGTCTTCGAAGTTGTCAACGCCGGCGGTGCAGCCATTGGCGCGCATCATGTTGACCCATGGCGGCTTCTTCCTTGGCCGCGATGAACAGGGAATCGTACTTGGCGTCGAGCAGAGCCGGATCAACGTCGTACTTAACCTTGTATCTTCGATGATGCTCTTGACCTGATCGTCCTTGACGGCTTCGTAGGCTGCGACGAGCTCGTTGACGGCCCAAGTGTTGATGGATGCGCCGAACACGCGCTCGGCTTCGGTCTTGTCGCCTTCGGTGACGGCCACGTTGCGCATGTTGTCGCCCCAACGCATGACCTTCATGTTGTTGGAAGCATCCCAGCCGGCGCAGGCGCGTGCCAGGTGCCGATTTCTTCGGCAACGGCCGGATCGGTGTAGTGGCCGACCACGATCTTGCGGTTGATGCCCAGACGGGTCAGGATGTAACCGAACTCACGGTCGCCGTGTGCGGCCTGGTTCAGGTTCATGAATCCATGTCGATGGTTTCCCACGGGATTTCGAAGTGGTGCTGCGTGTTGAGCTGCAGCAGCGGCTTGGTGAGCACTTCGAGCCGCGGATCCACATCTTGGCCGGGGAGAAGGTGTGGCACCAGGTGATCACGCCGATGACGTTCGGGTTGGCGGAGGCTTCGACATGAAGCCTTGACGCCGTCGGAGGACTTCAGGGTCGCTTAAGCACCACCTTGACCGGGATCTTGCCGGTTGCGTTGAGTGCGTCGACGATTTCGCCGGACTGCTCGGCCACCTGACGCAGCGCTTCTTCGCCGTACAGATCCTGGGATCCGACGCCGAACCAGACTTCCTTGCCTTCAAACGGGTTTTCCATTGCCATGTGATTGTTCCTTTACTTCGTTGTTTATGGAGTTTTTAATTATTTATTGCGATTGCGAACTCGCGCTTCGCGTTGTTCTGTTGCGTAGCGCGATTCGTACGATTGTGAAATTATGTAGGATTACGGAATCGTAGGATTGCAGCTCAGTGCTGGCCGTAGACGTTGGTGTAACGATCGTTCAGCTTCGCGATATCCTCATCCGAAATCGGAATGATCTCACCCAACTGCCTCGCCGCCCACATCGTATGAGCGACCTCCTCCGTCATCGCCGCGGCCTTCACCGCCGACTCCGCGTCCTTGCCGATGGTGAACGGACCATGGTTCTGCATCAGCACCGCAGGAGACTTCGGATACTCCCTGAGCGTCTCGACCACGCCCTCGCCGATCGCCTCGGAACCGATCAGACGGAACGGACCCACCGGAACAGGACCGCCGAACTCGTCGCCCATCATCGTCAGACCGCACGGAATGTTCTGCCCAGTCGCCGCCCACGCCGTCGCATACGTCGAATGCGTATGCACCACGCCGTACACATCCGGCATATGACGGTAGATGTACGCATGCGACGCGGTATCGGAGGAAGGAGCCTCCGAACCGTCCACCACGTTGCCGTCCAGATCGCACACCACCATGCTCGACGGCGTCAGATACTCGTAACGCAGGCCCGACGGCTTGATCACCATCAGATCCGCGGTATGCAAGCGCTGCGACACGTTGCCAGCCGTCCACACCACCAGGTTCCACTTGATCAGCTGCTCGTGCAAGGTCGCCACGACCTCGCGCACCTGCTTGACCTCGGCACGAACCTCAGGACCATAATCAGCCAAAGTAGCCATAATCATTTCCTTTCAAATTGAAATAAGTTTTTAAAATATTTATTTACTTGGTTTCCAGCGGAATGCTTTCGATTGCAACATGCTCAATCGGCAGTCCCTTGCGGAAGCGATCGAAGAATTCCTCGAATCCCGCGACATCGCCTTCATCCGGATTTTCCGTGGTCGAAGCGGCATCGGCGAACACGCGAGCGTCAAGGAATTCGTCGAGCGGCTGGTCGGCGTGCCACAGGTAGTCGGCAAGCACGGCCATGCCCCATGCGCCGCCTTCGGCTGCGGTGGACATCACCTTGATCGGCGTATCGAATGCGGCTGCGAGAATCTTCTGGGCGACCTTCGGGTGGTGAAGATGCCACCGTGGCCGACGAGGGAGTCAACGGCAACGCTTCGTCCTTGGTCATCACATCCATGCCGATCTTCACCGGGGAGAATGCGCTGAACAGCTGGGCGCGCATGAAGTTGCCGAGGCTCATGCGGGCTTCCGGACCGCGCGCGAACAGCGGTCGGCCTTCGGGCAGTCCTGCGAGGAATTCGCCGGAGCGGAACGGGTAGTTGATGAGTCCGCCGCAGTTGGAGTCAACGTCGTCTGCAATGGCCGCGCGGAACAGCGTGCCATACAGGGTGCCGGCGTCGACCGGAGTGCCGATTGCAGCTGCGAACTGTCCGAACAGACCAACCCATGCGTTGAGGTCGGAGGTGAAGTTGTTGGCGTGGCTCATGCCTGCGAGATCGCCTGCCGGAGTGGTGACGAGGTCCACTTCCGGGTGCAGGCGTTCCAGCTTGCGTTCGAGTACAACCATGGCGAAGATGGAGGTGCCGGCGGAAACGTTGCCGGTGCGCACGCGTACGGAGTTGGTGGCCACCATACCGGTGCCAGCATCGCCCTCCGGCGGAGCGAATGTGATTCCCGGCTGCAGCGTGCCTGTCGGATCGAGCAGCTTGGCGCCCTCTTCGGTCAGCGTGCCCGCAGGAGTGCCTGCAACCAGCGGTTCCGGCAGCAGGTCGGCAAGCTTCCACGGCTGGGCTGCGACTTCCGGAATCGCATTGAACTTCTCAATGAATTCGGTTCGTAGGTGTGCGTGGTAGGGTCGATCGGGAACATGCCGGATGCGTCGCCAACGCCGAGCACCTTCTTGCCGGTGAGCTTCCAGTGCACGTAGCCGGCGAGGGTGGTGAAGAAATCGACCTTGCGATGTGCTCTTCGTTGTTGAGCACGGCCTGGTACAGGTGTGCGATGGACCAGCGTTCCGGAATGTTGTACTGGAACAGTTCGGAAAGCTTCTCGTGTGCTTCGGAAGTGTTGGTGTTCTGCCAGGTGCGGAACGGCACCAGCAGTTCGCCATCTTTGCCGAAGGCGAGGTAGCCGTGCATCATGCGGAGAAGCCGATGCGTCCCACGCGGGTGAGCTTTTCGCCGTAAGCGTTTTCGACATCTTCGGCGAGCGCCGCGTATGCGGTCTGCAGCCCGGTCCAGATTTCTTCCTGCGAATAGCTCCACAGGCCGTCTTCCAAGTGGCTGGCCCAGCCGTAGTCGCCGGCTGCGATGGTGGTGTACGTGTCATCGATGAGCACGGCCTTGATTCGGGTGGAGCCGAATTCGATGCCCAGACTCGTCTTGCCAGCGCGGATTTTCTCGGCGGTCAGCGCGATGCGATCGTCAAGTCCCTGCTCTTGCGCCATAGTTTCAAACTCCTTGCATCCGAGCGCCTCACAACCACATTGTCGACGGAATGTTAGCGCTCACTGTTAACGCTCACTATTCTAAACAGAAAGTGGCGACTATACAAGTTCGACGTGTCACGCAATCGTCAACGTACTACCGGCAGATCGTCAGCCGATTTTCTTGATATACCGGCATTGCAAAATCCGACAATCGCAGCACATGCGGCAAAAAGAGATACGAGAATCACAAGAAATACAAAAATCGCAGGAAATATTCAGCGACGGCTGGCGGTGCCCAAAGAAGTGCGGCCGATCACCTTCGCGGGAATCAGGCCGACGCCATGCTGCGACGAGGCGAACGAATTCTCATCGCCCTCCCCCAGCAAAAACAGCGTCTCACGCATGGCGGCAACGCCAAGCTGTTCAAAATCCGGGCGAACCGTGGCCAGCGGCGGGTACATGTTGTCCATGGCGGGCATGTCGTCGAAACCGACCAAGCTCACATCCTGCGGAATACGCATGCCATGTTCATGCAGCGCACGAGACACACCAACCGCCTGGCTGTCGTTCGCACACACCATGCACGTCGCAGATTTCCGCCGGTACGACCGATGTTTTCGAGAATATGGTTCATCTTGCCATACGCTTCGGTCGATTCCCAGGTTTCGCATTGCACGGTGACGGAACTCACCGCATTGGCCGCGCACAGCTTATTCCACGCCATCAAAACGCGTGGCGGCGTCACGCCATTCCTTCGGACCTGCGAAATAAAGCACGGAACGATGCCCATGCTCGACCACCAAATGCATCACATCGGCCATGGCCGACCATTGGTCCACTCCCACTACGGATACTCGGCGACGGTCGGCCGGTTTCATCAAGCGCAAACCATCCTGCACGCTGATGCTGCCGTGCGTGGAGGTGACGATGACGCGCGGCTGCGTGATCTGCGCACGGCAGGCGGCGGAAAACATAACATCCGTCGGCGTGAGGAAAATGAACGCGTCCACGTTCATCTCATCGAACGTTGAGCACAATTCGTCGAATTCCGTCTGCGAGCAGAGCGCCTCGTGCACCATGCTCACCGACATGAACAGTCCATGCTGCCTCGCCATCGCCTCAATCGAGGAAATCGCGGAAATCGGACCATAAAAGCGTTGCCCGCCCGCAACCAAGCCGATGGTGCGGGAGCGATGCGAAGCGAGGGCACGCGCGGAATTGCTGGGACGGTATCCAAGCGCGTCGATGGCTTTCTGTACTTTTTCGCGGGTGGCATCAGACACGTCGGGGGAATGATTGATGACGCGCGACACCGTTTGATGGCTGACACCAGCCATTTTCGCCACTTCGAACATCGAGGGGCGTTTGTTTGCCGCATTGCGCTTGCCTGCCATGCTCCGTCGCCTTCCGCACACTACCGTTGTTACTTTCGACTATTCTACACGCAACTTCGGTTAGCGCTAACAGACGCTATTTTTCAGCCATTTGAGCGAGTCGCGCAGCGAAATTCGGCCAGTCGGTACGCATGGCGGTCAACAGTTTACGATTGGGGACTTCCTCAATCGGCACCCATTCGATTTCCATGCTTTCGTCGTCGTTGGCCTTCGGCTCCACGCGGTGCCCCGGCTTTTCGAAAGCGAACACGGTGGTGTAGGCCCACGGTCCGTGGTCTTCGCAGTATGATCCGACCACGTCGATATCTTCCGGCGTGATGTTGGCTTCCTCGTACGATTCGCGCAGCGCGCCCTCGATCGGGCTTTCACCGTCGGCGTGGCACCTCCTGGAATGCCCCATGTGCCACCTTCCGCGCTCCACACCGCGCGATGTTGCATGACAACGTGCGTCACTTCGCCGGTCTGTTCGCTTCGGCGGGCCAAGAGCACGCCGGACGCGCCGTTCGTGCCCCAATGCTTGCGGCCGCAATCGCAATCAATCCAACCATCACCCGGCTGATGCACGTTTTCCTTGGGAGGAAGAGGCTTCGCGGCACCGGTTCGCGAATCATGTTCGACGTTCGGTTCTTGATCGGCTCGCGTCACATTCCACAGATCGGTCCATTCCACGCCAAGCTCGGCGGCCAAACGGCGCGCCAGCGGAAGACTCAGGCCGATAATGCCGTGCGGATCGCCTTCGATGGAGTCGATGAACGCTCCACCGAAGCCCTCAAGCGTGAAGGAACCAGCCACTTCCAACGGTTCTCCGGTGGCGATGTACCGTTCGATATCGGTGTCGGAATATTCGCAGAAGTGCAGCGTTGCCCTGCTCGCGCCTCGCGCGATACGCCCGGTGGCGAAGTCGATCAGGCAATGGCCCGTCCACAATTCACCGGTGGCGCCACGCATGGCACGCAGTCGTTCCCGAGCCACCTCAGCGCTATGCGGCTTGCCGTAACATTCGCCGTCAAGCAGGAACATGGAATCGCAGCCAAGAATCAGCGGACCGACTTTCGCACGGGTCAGGCTCGGCTTGCCATCAACGAAATCAGCAATCGATTCGGTGATCGTAGGAATGGTGACTCCCGAAAAATCGCGGGTCTCACATCGGAGGCGGACTGCACTTCGTCCGCACGCAACGTAACACGATGATGTTCTAAAGATGCGGAATCTCCAGTATTTTCAGCATTATCCGAATGTTCGGAAGATTCGGCAACGGCTTTCAGCGGAAATCCGACCACACGATCGCCGTGCGCTGCCGCAGCGGTGGCGGCAACGTTCCGATACGCCTGATGTACGGCTTCGGCTTTGGCCGTAGCGAGAATCATCACCCGCTGTTCCACGCTCAGATCACTTACGGCAACGCCCATGGCGGCCGCCTCACGTTCGAGCGCCGCCGGCTCGTCCACGTTCGATACGCGAATCGTGGGGCAAATGCCCGCCGAGAAAAGCACGTCACGGCGAGGCTTGGATTTGGAAGCGAGAATCAGCGGAATGGAGTTGTTCATGCGCGTTCCACCTGCACACCCTTGGTGTCGACGCCCAAATGCAGCACACGCCAATGACCGGAAGCGAGCTCTTCGGAAGCAAGCTGTTCCAGCTGTTCGCGAGCGTCGCCATGATGCAGCACGAGCACGCATGGGCCGGCGCCGGAAACCATGGAAGCGAAACCATGGGAACGCAGCTTTTCGATCAGCGTCCACGACGGTTCCATCAAAGGAGCGCGATACGGCTGATGCAGACGATCCTGCGTGGCGGCGAACAGCAACGCGTTGACGTCCTGACGCTGACCAGTCGCCAGCATCGCAGGATTCATGGCGGCCGGCAGCAGGCTCACGCGAGACACATTGTGCACGGCATCCTTGAACGCCAGCTGGCCCGGCAGCGCCTGGCGTGCCTTTTCGGTGGACAGCTCATAATCCGGCACGAACACGGCGGCGGTCAGATCGTCGGCAACGCGATAGTTGATGGTATGGAAGCCTTATGCAGCGGTTCGCCGCCCGGAATCGGCACGGAACCGACACCTTCGGGGGTTTCCATGTCCCAAGACATGGTGAGCCCGCCGTACACGGCCGGAGCCACGTTGTCCGGATGGCCTTCGATGGCCGCAGCAAGCTCAAACACGGCATCACGGTTGAGTTCGTCGTCCTGCGCGAAGGCGGCCGCGGCTGCGATGCCCGCCACAATGGCCTCTGCGGAAGAGCCCATGCCTCGTGCCTGAGGAATGTTGTTGTGAGCCTGAAGAATGAAGCCCACACGGCCCAGACCAAAGGTCTGGCATGCGCGGCGGAACGTGGAAACCACCAAGTGGGTTTCGTCACGCGGGAGAGTATCGGCGCCTTCGCCTTCGATCATCACCTGAGCCGCAGTGTTCACCGGATCGGCGCTCAGCGTGAATTCAAGTTCGTCGTGGTAGTCCAGAGCAAGTCCGACCGTATCAAAGCCAGAACCAAGATTGGCGCTGGTAGCCGGAACACGCACGCGTACTTTACGAGTAACTGGAGTCATATCTCGTCGTCCTTCGTCACATCTTCTTTACAAATGTAGCACCGTATACCCGAAAGGGTACAAGAGTCAAATTCAAGCCCATAATCAGCGGGCGATTGAGTAAACAATCGGCAAGCAATTGCCCAACACAGCAGCCGGAATATGAATAAAGAGACGGCCGCCCAATCGCAACGATTTGAGCAGCCGTCTCATAACTGTTAGTTGAGCACGCGGAGGATGGAAGGCTCGCCAACCACGCAGTCGAGTGCGCACACGTCTTTCACGGTTTCACGCAGGGTAAGCTCGTCGGTCATGTGCGTGACAAGGCGCAGCTGCTGCAGTTCGCGTCGTAGCCGGATCCTTCAGCGTGGGCTTGAGATCCTGGTTCACACCATTGATGGACACGCCATACTCGGCGAACTTGGCCGCAATGGCCGCAAGTACGCCCGGATTGTCGTGATCACGAAACGCACCGCGAACTCGGCCTTGGAAGCCTCGATCGGAGCCTTCTTCAAATCCTTATACAGCGGAATGGTCGGGCCGGTGCAGCCCTGAGCGATGTGACGTGCTTCGGTCACCACATCGCCGACCACCGCAGAAGCGGTCGGAGCGCCGCCAGCGCCACGACCATAGAACATCAGATCGTCAGCCGCTTCGGCCTTCACAAACACCGCGTTAAAGGAACCATGCACGGAAGCCAGCGGATGCTCGTTGGAAATCAGCGCCGGATACACGCGGGCAGACACGCCGGCCTCGCCATTCTCCACCACGGCCAGCAGCTTGATGACCTTGTTTTCGGCGGTTGCGGCAGCAATATCGTCGGCGGTGATCTTGGTGATGCCTCAACGGACACATCATCGATGGTCACGTTGGTGTGGAAGCCAAGCGTGGCCATGATGGCCGCCTTGTTGGCCGCATCGTAGCCTTCGATGTCCCCGGTCGGATCCGCTTCGGCGTATCCCTTGGCCTGAGCGTCCTTCAGCACGTCGTCGAAATCAAGACCCTTGGTGGTCATTTCGTCGAGAATGTAGTTCGTGGTGCCGTTGACGATGCCGAGCATGCTCGTCACCTTGTCTCCGACGAGGGATTCACGCAGTGGCTTGAGGAACGGAATAGCACCGCCCACGGAAGCCTCGAAGTAGATATCGACGCCCTTGGCTTCGGCGGCGGCATAGATTTCTGGACCATACTTGGCCAACAGCGCCTTGTTGGCGGTAACCACGGAAGCGCCGGATTCGATGGCCGCAAGCACGAACTTGCGGGCCACGCCGGTTCCACCGATCAGTTCGACCACAATGTCAGCATTGGTGGCCACGCTCATGGTGTCGGTGGTTACCACGGACTTGTCGATCCACGGGAACGGGTCGGTTTCCGACGGATCAAGGCAGGCGACGCCGGTCAGTTCGATCGGTCGTCCGATGCGTGCGGCGAGCTCATCCTTCTGCTCCACCAGCAGGCGTGCGGTCTGAGAGCCGACCGTGCCCGCGCCCAACAATCCAACGCGAATCGGCGCAACATCTTCCTGTACCAAGGCATCCTCCCTTGAATGTGAAGTATTGGTGTAACCCTGCCTATTGTACGGTCCCGATATGACGTAAGACCGCGAAATCATACGAAAATGGACGTTTCCGAGCTTTGCCCCGAAAACCGCCCATACTGCATCCACGCTGCATCCGTAATTTGAGACGAATCGCCATGAACAATACGAAACACGAGCGAAACGCCACGAATCGCTATTCGCTCACATCCCAATCCAGCAGATCATCGACCGTCTGACGGCGAATCATCACATGCGCGTCTTGCTCGGATACGGCAACAACCGCAGGAATCAGCGCCTGATTGTAGTTGCTGGCCATCGTGCGACCGTATGCACCCGTAACAGGCACCGCAAGCACGTCACCACGCTGAATATCGGCAGGAAGACGCACCTCGTTGACGATGATATCGCCCGATTCGCAGTGCATGCCGACCACACGGCACAGCTTGGTTTCGCTGGAACCCTCACGATTGGCGATTCTCGCAGTGTAATCCGATCCATACAATGCCGGACGAATATTGTCGCTCATGCCGCCGTCGACAGACACGTACACGCGTTCCGTAACCGGATTGCCAGCCTTGTCTTTCGCGGTTCCGGCAAGCTGCACCGGCTTGACCGTGCCCACACGATACAGGGTGACGCCGGTCGGGGCGACCGTCCAACGGCCCGGCTCGAACGAGATGACCGGAGCGGGCATGCCGAGCGCACGGTTCACGGTGGTGACCGCATCGGCAAGGCGGGCAAGTTCCGTATCGAGATCCATGGAATCCTCGCCATCGGTGTAGGCCACGGAATAGCCGCCGCCCAAGTCGACCTCCGGCAAGGTGTATGCGTCGGTGGCGTAGAAGTCTTGCGCAGCAGCATCATGCGCTTCGCGGCCTGGATAAAGGCGTCCGCATCGTGAATGTTCGATCCGATATGCGAATGCACGCCGACCAGTTCGAGCACGTCCTGATGGCGGTAGATCTCCTTCAATACGGCGAGCGCGGGGCCATCAGCCACCATGGTCATGGCTTCGGCGAGCTTGCGGTCGCTTCGGAAACCTTCTCGTGGCTCATGTCGTACGGATATTTGATGTCGTACTGCAGTTGGCGTTCTGCGCTTTCGCCGGAGTGGCTTCGCTTTCGCCTAGGCGTGCGTTCGACCCTGCGGGGGTCACGTCAGCCAAATCGTCGAGCACGTTCAGCTTGCTTGCATCGGCACCAACCGGCAGCAAGGCGACACCGAACTTCTGGTCCTCATGCGCGGTAGACACGAATTCGTGGCCGCCCGCATGAATGCCGGACGTAACACGCAACATCACGCGAGCGCGCTTGCCGAGACGCTTGGCGATTTCGGCGATGCGGGCCGCTCGTTCGGCTCGTCCACCACGATTTTGGCGAAGCCTTCGGTAATGGCGAGTTCGATTTCCGCATCGGACTTGTTGTTGCCGTGCAGCACGAGCCGCCTTCCGGGAACGCCGCGGCGAGCGCGATGCGCATCTCGCCCATGGTGCAGGTGTCGATCAGCATGCCGGATTCGGTGACGATACGGCAGATTCCTTGGAAAGCAAGGCTTTTCCGGCGAAACTGACGTGGGTTACGGTGTTGTTGAACGCATTTGCCGCGGATTTGACGAATTTGGCGGCGCGGGCGCGCACGTCATCGGTGTCGATGACGTAGAGCGGCGAACCGAATTCGTTCAGCAGCTTCGGCATGTGCGGCCATGGAACGTGATTTCACCTTGCTCGTTCACGTTGGAGCCGCCGGCCAGATGGGGGTGACTGCCATGCGATCACATCCTGTCTGGGGCTGCGACGCCAAGCAGGTCAAGGCCTTCGGCGATAACCGTCTTGACGGCGTCATTGAGCTTCAAACGTGCGGCTGCACGAGCCGGTTCCGGAGCTTGGCGATGCGCAGGGCTTCAGCCTGTTCGCCGCGAGCTTCCGGATCGGTGAGCTCCATGGGCACCACGCGTTCCACGTTGTACCACTTGTGGTAGGTGGCGGCGAGGTCTTCCAAGTAATGGGCTACGCGATGCGGGGCGCGCAGGTCTCCGGCTTCGCGCAGCAGGGCCGGCCACTGGGCGAGCGCGGCAAGCACTTCGCCG
>ENA-OQER01000243-OQER01000243.1-human-gut-metagenome-genome-assembly--contig:-NODE-243-length-30839-cov-4.797604_pt1 | contig 30839 bp, 32 predicted proteins | sample MGYA00242797_ERZ504639 | MGnify/ENA primary metagenome ERZ504639 (study PRJEB26092, sample SAMD00036306) | human gut metagenome | host: Homo sapiens | study: EMG produced TPA metagenomics assembly of...
CTTGAAACCTACAAAAATGCTGCATCCCATGGCTATATAGCAAATTGTTTCCAGGTTGTATGTTCTTTCAGGTTACAAAAACATAGAATGATCCCGGCGAGGGCGCATAGCCATACGAAACTAAGAATTCCCCATCCCAATATCTGCTTCCCGCAAGGCTATCAGCATGATGGGGGAATAGCTTCCTGCGATATGCAGATAAATCGAAGCATGATCGAATTTGCGCAACACTTCGCGGTGAGGAGATGGTTTGCTGGCATGATACCAGGTGGAGCTGATATAGGAAGACAGCATACCGAATAGATAGAGCCACATGCCACCTGTTGCCCACGGATTGCCACTTTTCATGGCAGTAAGCAACAGATAACCGCCGCCGGCGATACCTATCAGGATACCAACACCATGTGACAGGGTATTGGTCCACTCTTCTCCTTTGGTATAGTGTATGGTCAATTTCTTATAAGTTTTTGGGTGTTAATCCCATGCTTTTTGCTTTCTTCAACATGTGTTCTAAAGCAGCGTCATGTTCATTAGGGATGATTCCATCCAGTATGGCATCCTTGATAGAACTTTTCAGACTGCCTATTTCACGGCAGGGCTGCAGGTCGAATATCCGCATAATTTCTTCTCCGTCTACCGGAGGTTGGAAATTGCGTATCCGGTCTTTTTCTTCCAGGTCTTTTCAGTTTCTGGCGTACCAGTTTGAAGTTATCCAGGAATTTTTGTTTTCGTGCTTCATTTTTTGAAGTGATGTCCGCTTCGCACAGCATCATCAAGTCGTCAATATCATCTCCGGCTTCAAAAAGCAGACGTCGCACGGCGGAATCAGTTACTACATCATCTGCGATAACAATGGGACGCATGTGCAGGCTGACTAACTTTTGGACATATTTCATCTTCTCATTCATGGGCAGTTTCATCTTGCGGAAGAGGTCCGGAATCATTTTCTCACCGATAAAGTTATGATTATGGAAAGTCCATCCTATACGTGGTTCCCAGCGTTTGGTACGTGGCTTGCCTATATCATGCAACAGAGTGGCCCAACGTAGCCATAGGTTGTCGGTATGTTTGGAAATATTGTCCACAACTTCCAAGGTATGGTAGAAGTTATCTTTATGGGCACGGCCGTTCCGGGTTTCCACTCCTTGCAATGCTACCAGTTCAGGAAAAATCAAAGGTAACAGTCCGCAGCGGTCCAGTTCTATAAAGCCTTTGGACGGTATGGGGGCGAGCAAGATCTTGTTCAACTCGTCGGCGATGCGCTCTTTGGAGATAATATGAATGCGTTCCTTGTTACGTGACAGTGCTTCGAAAGTGGTGTCATCAATATAGAAATTCAGTTGTGTGGCAAACCGGACACAACGCATCATGCGGAGCGGATCGTCACTGAAAGTGATGTCCGGGTCCAGCGGCGTACGGATAGTTCTCTCTTTCAAATCGTCCAGTCCATTAAAAGGATCTACCAATTCACCGAAACGTGCTTTGTTCAGGCACACTGCCATGGCATTGATCGTAAAATCGCGCCGGTTTTGGTCGTCCTCCAAGGTGCCGTCCTCTACTACGGGCTTACGGCTGTCATGGCTGTACGACTCTTTACGGGCACCGACAAACTCCACTTCCGTGTCATGGTATTTAACTTGTGCCGTGCCGAAATTCTTAAAAACAGAAACGTGTGCTCCGCGTCCCAGCTTCTTGCCGAGGGCTTGTGCCATTTCAATTCCGCTTCCTACTACTACAACGTCTATATCCTTAGAGGGACGTGCCAAAAATATATCTCGTACATAACCTCCTACAACGTAACATTCCACTCCCAGTTCGTCTGCCGTTTCGGAGATTAACTTGAATATCTTATTATTAAAATGTTCTTTTAGTTCCATATTCATCTTAAAGAGGGGCAAATTTACGATTTTTTGCGCAGGATAAGGAGAAATCACGCAATTAAATTGTATTTTTGCTGCATATAAAACGATCAAGTACATGAAAAAGATAGGATTAGTAGCATTATTTGCCTTGTTGCTGGCCGGTTGTGATGATGGCGGCGAGAAGAAAGCGCAAGAAAATTTGCGTAAGGCTGAAACGGCTTTGGAAAAAGAGAACTTTAATGAGGCCAAATTGCAGATAGACAGTATCCGCATCCTTTATCCGAAAGCGTTTGAAGCCAGAAAACAGGGAGTCAAGCTGATGCAGCAGGTGGATTTGAAAGAACAGCAGAAAAGTCTGATTTACCTGGATAGCATGATGGTGGTGAGACAAGCTCAGCTGGATTCCGTCAAAGGTAATTTTGTTCTTGAGAAAGATACTGCATATCAGGAGGTGGGTAACTATTTTTATCCTACCCAGACGGTAGAAAAGAATATAGGCCGTTCATTCTTGCGCGGACAAGTGAACGAGCAGGGGGAAATGTCCCTTACCTCTATTTATTGTGCAGGAGGCACGTTGCATCACACGGCGGTGAAAGTGAGTGTGGGGGATACCTTTGCCGAAACTCCCGCCTCGAAAGACAGCTATGAAACCACTGACTTGGGCCGTGCAATCGAGAAGGCCGATTATAAGATGGGGGAAGACGGCGGCGTTATCGCTTTTATTGTAGCGAACAAAGATAAGAATATTCAACTTCAGTTTATCGGAGACCGTACTTATAAAACGGCTATGCAACCCAATGACCGTAAGGCGATTGCAGAATTAACAGAATTGGCGCGCATCCTGTCCGGCATGGAACAAATCCGTAAAGATAAGAAAGAAGCGAACTTGAAAATAGAGTTTGTAACCCGCAAAATGCAGGAACAGGAGGAAGAGAAGTGATGTGAATCGGAACACAAACAAAGCGGATTTTGAAAAGATTCCCCAAAGTCCGCATTGTCCGTGTCCCTTGTTTCATGTATAGCCCTTACAATCGCTTCAAGGCCAGCTTGATCACTTTCTCTACCGGGGCGGCAGGCTCCTCTTTCAGTATGGCAGCCACTACCTTTTGTGATGCGGCTTGTGCGAATCCCAGCATGGTGAGTGCGGAAACAGCCTCGTCATGAATTTCTGTATTGGCCGGATTGGCAAACATTTCACTGTTCACTCTTTCCACGCCCGAAGTGGCGATCTTGTCCTTTAAGTCCACTATGATGCGTTGGGCAGTTTTCAGGCCGATGCCTTTCACCGTTTTCAATAACTTGTCATTACCGGAACTGATTACTCCGCACAGTTCGGAAGGGGATAAAGCCGACAGAATCATACGTGCCGTGTTGCCGCCGATGCCCGATACGGAAATCAGTAACAAAAATAACTCCCGTTCCTGCTTGGTCGAGAATCCGTAGAGTACGTAGGCGTCTTCCCGGATCGCTTCATAAATATATAATTTCGTATTGCTCTGATTCTGAATGGCCGAATACGTATTCAATGAGATATTGATGCCATATCCCATCCCGTTACAGTCTAAAACTACCGTTGCCGGAGTAATCTCCGCAATGTCTCCTTTAATATATTCTATCATGGTTGTTTCATTTGAAAATTTACAGTCCTTTGCAAAAATAGGACATCTATCTTTTAAATTATAAGTTCGGCAAGAATATTTTTAAATTATTAGGTCGTAGTGAACAAAAAAATGAGGCAAAATGTTTATTTTTGCAGCGAATTAACAGATAATAGTAAACTAAACCCAATAAAAGATGAGAAAAATAAGAGCGGCCGTGGTTGGATACGGTAACATTGGTCAGTATGTAGTGGAGGCTTTGGAAGCTGCTCCCGATTTTGAGATTGCAGGTATCGTCCGTCGTAGCGGTGCGGAAAACAAGCCTGCCGAGTTGGAAGCATACGCTGTGGTGAAAGATATAAAGGAATTGAAAGATGTGGATGTGGCTGTGCTGGCTACTCCGACCCGTAGCGTGGAAAAATATGCTAAAGAGATTCTGGCAATGGGTATCAATACGGTAGATAGTTTCGACATTCATACACAAATCACTTCTCTCCGCCGTTCATTGGATGAGTCGCAAAGGCCGGTAAGGCTGTCGCTATTATTTCTGCCGGATGGGATCCGGGAAGCGATTCTGTAGTTCGTACACTGTTGGAAGCCATCGCTCCGAAGGGCATTACTTATACCAATTTCGGTCCGGGACGCAGCATGGGGCATTCCGTAGCAGTCCGTGCCATTGATGGAGTGAAGGATGCTTTGTCCATGACTATTCCTGTGGGTACCGGTATCCATCGCCGTATGGTGTATGTGGAACTGGAGGAAGGTGCGGACTTCAAGACTGTGGAAGCCGCCATCAAGTCGGATCCTTATTTTGTAAATGACGAGACACATGTAAAACAAGTTCCATGTGTGGACGATTTGAATGACGTGGGTCATGGCGTTAACCTGGTTCGTAAAGGGGTATCGGGCAAGACCCATAATCAGTTGTTCGAGTTTGACATGAAGATTAATAATCCGGCTCTTACCGCACAGGTGCTGGTTTGCGTGGCACGTGCCTCCATGAAACAGCAGCCCGGATGTTATACCATGATTGAAGTTCCTGTAATTGATCTGCTGTGCGGCGACCGTGAGGAACTGATTGCGCATTTGGTATAAAGAGGTTTCCTCAAAAAGAACGATATTCTGAAAATCTCTTCTCCGTTTTATTTCGGAGAAGAGTTTTTTTTATTTCCTTTGTGCTCATAAACAAAGAAATAGAACAATGATAGCAAGTATTGTATGGGATGTGGATCCTATCTTATTTAAAGTAGGTAGTTGGGAAGTGCGTTGGTATGGGCTGATGTGGGGCCTTGGTTTCATATTAGCTTATGAAATAGTAAGCCGTTTATTCAAAAAAGAGAAGTATCCGGAAGACTGGGTGGACAAGCTTTTCGTCTATTGCATAGTCAGTACGGTCATTGGCGCCGTCTGGGGCATTGTTTATTTTATGAATGGGACTATTATAGCGCCCATCCTGTTGAAATATTCAAGATTTGGAAAGGTGGGTTGGCAAGTCATGGAGGGGTGTTTGCCATCATTCTGGCTCTGATGTGGTATTCAAAAAAAGTAACCCGGAAAAGTGTGTGGTGGTTGTTTGACCGCATGATACCTGCTGTGGCGATTGTCTGCTTCTGTATCCGTTTGGGTAATTTAATGAATTCCGAGATATTCGGATATCCACACGTTGCCTTGGGGATTTGAATTTGTCCGTTCCCGGGAGTGGCATCAGCTGTATGAAGGTTTGCCTTGCCATCCTACTCAGATTTATGAAATGCTGTATTGCCTGGTTGCCGGTGTAACTGCCTGGATGATGTACCATACATACCATTTACAAAAAAGAGTGGGATTAATAACCGGAGTAAGCTTGCTTATATTTTTTGGCACTCGTTTTGCTCTGGAGTTTATGAAGAATCCGCAGGTTGCCGAAGAGGCGGATATGACTTTTAATATAGGGCAGTGGCTCAGTGTGCCGCTGATTCTGCTGGGGGCGTATCTCATAGCTACCAGCCGTACCCGGAAAGAATAAAGGTTCCGGGAGGGGGGAGCAGATGAAAGGACGCCTTTTCAGCTTTCCGGCATCGCCTGTATATCACGTGCGGGGCGCGTCCGTCTCTTTCTATTTTCTTTTCATTGCTCCATTGGCGTAGTTCGCTGCCGGCTTTTGTTTTCAGCAACCCTGTCAAGGCACAATATTCCTTGCAAGTGATAATGGAGTGCTCTTTCAGATAATTCGTCAGCCGTACAAAGCGTTCTTCTGCTGAATATCGGGTGGAGGAGGTCCGGAAACCATATTCTGCCCGTTCCAGCTTTCCTTTGCTTCGTACCTCCTTACGAATTTCCGGGTGGGTTTGAACTTTATGTTGTCAAAATGTACCGATGCGGCTCGTATCTCGCTTTTGTCCGTTACCTTGCGGCAAGTCAGTGTGGCCGAGAAAGTACCCAGTTCTCCCAGTTTTACGTTATAACCGTCTGCCAGGTAATTGGCGATAATGCTTTCCAGGTCACATAGCAGACCGACGACGGTCCCTTCGTGGACGGTGGAACGCCGGGCAATGTCTTTAGCCAGGTCTTTCAGGCTTTTTGTGCCCGATACTACAATTTGTGGATACAGGGTGGGCTGTTCCTTCTCTCCCTGTATGTCGGGGGAGGTTTTGAAATCATACTTTGCTGCCATGTTTAATGCTTTTTAATAGGGAGATTAAGTCGTTTCTTGCTGAACGCTAAGGGGATTCTTTCTATTAACTTCTATAGACGCAGGCAATGGACCGTACGGTTTACTGTAGTGGACTGTACGGTCTGCTATAGTGGATTGTACAGTCTGCCATCGGAGTCTGTCTTAGTATTCAGGACAAAAGTACTTAATCATACTGGAAAAACCTATTAATTCATAGGAGAAAAGAGCTTGTACGGGCAAATTAGATGTTCCCCTTGAAGGTTTGAGGGATTTTCCTTTCATTGTGGCGTCTTTCTTTTCAGTTGGTGCTGTTGTAAAGGTAAGTGTTTTATGCTGATTACCGGCATACTTCGGATAGAAAAAGAGGAATTGGGAATTTTTTTCTCTTGCTTGCCTAAAGGCGGGCTGATAGTAGGCTGAAGGATAATCCTTCAGGTGTTTTCTTCGATGAAATGGGGAAAAAACAGCAAAAACTGAAGGCTGAAGGAAAATTGGGATGAACTTGTTTTTAGAGGTGAAAAGGCCTATGGTTCACGAGAAATGTTACATAATCCGTCACTTTTGTTGCAATGAAACAAAATGCCAGCAGCTGTAACAAATGTTTTATAGAGGTTGCCGGCTGTCCCCTACCTTTGCCTCAGAAAAACTTTTAAAAACATTTAATGCTATGAACAAAAATCAGCAAAAGAACCGGATGGGCGCGGTCATTATTTTACTTGCCGCCGCTTGCTTGAATGGTTATGCACAACAAGATTCTACCAAAGTGGCCTCTAATTCGAAAGAGGAAGGCAATCGCAATGTCATGTTGAATGCGGCTAGTGCCAATGGTCCTCGTGAAATCTCTATCGGTCTGCCCGGTGGTGATGTGAATGTACTCGAAAATGGTCTTCCTGTAGTATATAATTCGAATCCTCATAATGTAAACACGCATTGGCGCGGAGACAGCAGCTTGGGACATACCGGATTGTTGAAGATTTCCGAAACAGCGATTACTACCGGCAATATAGGTTATGCTGTCAATTCATTTACGGAACTCGGCTTGAATAAAGAGAAGAAAATGAATGGCGTGCTGAACTACGGCACCAATCATTTCGGTAAACAGCAATTTGACTTTAATCTGAATGGAAGTATCGGAAAAGATTGGTTTTACAGCGGCAGTATCTATCAGAATTTTGATCCGGGTTCGTTCAAACTACGTTTTGCACAATATCAGGACCGGACTCAGATCTATAAGTTTGCTTTGACTAAGTTCTACAATGAAGGACGTGGACAGCTCTCTGCCATCTACCATTACAGCAACAGCCATTGGTTGTCCAATGCTACCACCGGTGCACCATTTATTTATGTAGGCGATGGGAGTGTGAAGGAGATTCCCGGTTTCGGTCTCGGTACTTCTTCCTATCTGCCTAATGTATCGGATATGGTTTATATGGACATGCGTACCGGAGAGATGAAAAAGATCAGTCTGTATGATGCTACGGCCAGTAAAGGAAATCAGTTGACGGTTCTTAACCGTTACCGGTGGGATAACGGGTTGGAGTGGAAAATCAATATGAAGTATGACCATGCTTTGGGCTCCTATCTGTACCAGACTCCGATGTCTATGGAGCAGAAAGTATTGGCCGACGGTTATAGCACCAAAGGACTGGATGGAGCTTTGAATCCTTATGAAGGATATGTGCAGAGCCGTATGTCCTGTTTCAACCGGGGGAATATAGATGAATTCTTCTTTACCACCGAGTTGTCGCGGAAGTATGATTATATGACTTGGCGTGTGGGGGTGAACGAATGGTATTATGATGTGGACTATGCTTCGAACACTACCATGTACGACCATACGGTAGAAGAATATCCCCAAATGTTGTACAGCGCCGATACGAAGGATATTCATCATTACGGAAACACTCCTTATTATAATCTGAACCAGAATGCTTCCGAATATTACAAAGGACATGAAAACAAATTGGCTCTTTATGCTACTCACGATTGGGATATCACTGATCAATGGAATGTGTATTATGGCGCACGCTTCGAGTACCAGCGTCTGGCAGGAAAGAACCTGGCGGTATATAATGCCGAAGCAATCCGGTAGGCCGCTTTGCCGGTTATCATATCGGGGCAGTTGCGGCCGATGGTACGAAGATAGCTCCCCGTCATTTCAGCTACGATTGGTTGAACATGGCTTTCACGGCGGCCGCTACTTATAAAATGACGAAACAATTTGGCTTTACCGCCGATTTTACCTACAATACCCAGCGTCCGAATATGTCGAACTTTGCTCCTGCCGAGATGCCGAATGTAGATAAGATTACGATTCCTTTGGGGCGTGCGGGTATTTATTTCAATAATGACTGGATTAGCCTGACCTCATTATTCAGTTACATTGCCAAGACTAACAACAACTCTACCTTGAATCTGATTAATCCGAATAATGATAAGGATATTAAGGCGGCTGCATTGAGTTATGATATTGAAACAATAGGATGGACGACGGATGCAGTTGTGAAACCTTTCAAAGGATTTGATTTCCATTTCCTGTTCACTTACCAAAGCCCGAAGTATAAAAAGTATGAAACAGGAGTGACTTTTAGTGACGGGACAACATCGGGTATCAATGCCACCGGCAATATCGTTACTGAAATTCCGAAGGTGCTGATAGAGCTGGACCCTAGTTACAACATTACCAAAGACTTGAAGGTATGGGCAAGTTTCCGTTACTTCAGCAAAACGTATGCGAATATCAAGAATGCTTATTACTTCAACGGTCGTTGGGAAACATTCGGTGGAATTAACTGGAATGTAAACAAACATCTGTCCTTAAGCGGAACTGTGATAAACTTCTTGAACCAGACCGGTGCTAAGGGCAGCATCTCGGGGGCGGAATTGGTTGATAAGGAAAATGCGGCAGCATATAATGGCGCATGGATGGCAGGTAGCTATATCCGTCCGTTCACCGTAGAATTTGCGGCGAAAATAACATTCTGATTTTAATAATAAAACTTTTAATACCATATATTCCATGAAAACAAATCTTGTTAATCTTGTATTAGGTTTAGCCTTTACAGCAGGCACAGTTTCCTGTCAGTCACAAAAAAATAATCTGGTGTTCGAACATCAGGGGGATACAGTCACTATCGTGCATATTGCCCATCCCGCTAAATATTTGTTGCTTCCGATTCAGGAAGGCAGTAAGGAAGGACAGGTGAAATTGGAAACAGGCAGTCCGGCTGATACTGAAATGGATATTCGTCTAGCTATCGACAGTGTAGAATATTATGTACCTTTCGCTTTGACTCAAGATGAGGGGGGCGCTACGGTGACTATCCGCAATGTGGCCGCTGATGCTCTTTGTTGGGACAGCATTAAAGTCTCGGATACATTTGATACAACAAACAGAGATAAATTCCGTCCTCTTTACCATCACACTCCGCTTTATGGATGGATGAACGATGCCAACGGACTGGTTTATAAAGATGGTGAATATCACCTTTATTTCCAGCATAATCCATACGGCTCTATGTGGGGGAATATGCATTGGGGACATTCCGTGAGCAAAGACTTGGTTCATTGGGAACACCTCGACCGGCGATTGCCCGTGATACTTTGGGGCATATCTTCTCGGGAAGTGCTATTGTGGATAAAAATAACAGCGCAGGCTACGGTGAGAATACAATTATTGCTTTTTATACTTCGCACCGTAATGTACCCGGTGGACAGAGTCAGGTGCAAAGTATGGCATACAGCACGGACAATGGACGCACTTATACAAAATATGAACAAAATCCGGTCCTTACTCCGTTTGACGGGCTACAGAATTTCCGTGATCCGAAAGTATTCTGGTATGAGCCCGAACAGAAGTGGATTATGATTGTCAGTGCGGACAAGAATATGCGTTTTTATTCATCTGCAAACTTGAAGCAGTGGGAATACATGAGTGAATTTGGAGAAGGATTTGGTCCTCAGCCCAATCAGTTCGAATGTCCGGATTTCATTCAGTTGCCTGTAGATGGTGACCGGTCTAAGATGAAATGGGTGATGATTGTAAATATCAATCCGGGATTTGTTTATGGAGGCAGTGGTACTATGTATTTTGTAGGCGATTTTGACGGACATCGGTTTGTATGCGATACGAAACCCGAGGTGGTGAAGTGGCTCGACTGGGGAAAAGATCATTATGCCACCGTTTGCTTCTCAAATACAGACAACCGTATCGTTGCTGTTCCTTGGATGAGCAACTGGCAATATGCTAACTATACTCCTATACAGCAGTTCCGTAGTGCCAATGCTTTGCCACGTGAATTGAGTCTGTATACAGGTGAGGACAAGCAGCTTTATCTGAGTGCCGCACCGGTAAAAGAGACGGAAAACTTACGGAAGGATTCTAAAAAACTGGATGACTTTACAGTGAATGGTGAGAAGCGTTTTGAAACACTTTTTGAAAATAATGATGGCGCTTTCGAACTGGAACTGCAATTAACATCGGCAGGTAAAGAAGCTGGTTTTGAATTGCTGAATAGTCTGGGTGAGAAAGTGAGGATTTATCTGGATGCTGCGGAAGGACGTGTGGTAATGGATCGGGCGGAAAGCGGTATTGTAGACTTTGGCAAGAAGGTAAAGCCGCATGATTTGGATACCGAAGAGAGTTATGCTCGGTATAAAGAAGTGACGGTGAACTATAAAAATGATTTTGCTTTGGGTACTTGGGCTCCGATAAACACCGCGAAAGGACATAAGGTTCAAGTGTTTGTGGATAATGGAAGTGTGGAACTGTTTGTTGACGGCGGTCGCATTGCCATGACTAATCTGGTATTCCCGAATGAACCTTATAACTCCTTACGTTTTTATAGTGAAGGAGGGGAGATGAAAATCTCAGATTTCACAATATATAAATTAGGTCTATAAATAGGTCAGGTGAATAAGATGAAGAAATAAAAAATGAAAAAATAAAAGCCATGAATAATAATAAAAACCTATATGCCAAATTAATTCCGGTGATGCTTTGTTTCTTCGCCATGGGGTTTGTTGACTTGGTGGGGATTGCGTCGAACTATGTAAAGGCTGACTTGGATCTCACAGACTCGCAAGCCAATGTCTTCCCCTCACTGGTCTTTTTCTGGTTCCTGATTTTCTCCGTACCTACGGGTGTTCTGATGAATAAGATAGGGCGCAAAAAGACAGTCCTTTTGAGTTTGATAATCACTTTTGCTTCTTTATTGATTCCTGTTTTTGGAGACGGCTATACCCTCATGCTTATTTCCTTCTCTTTGTTGGGGATCGGTAATGCATTGATGCAAACGTCCTTGAATCCGTTGTTGAGTAATATCATTGCCGGGGACAAGCTGGCAAGTACATTGACTTCGGACAGTTTGTAAAAGCTATAGCTTCTTTTCTGGCCCCTTATATTGCCATGTGGGGAGCTACTCAGACCATTCCTTCTTTCGGATTGGGATGGAGGGTGCTGTTTCCTGTCTATATGGTTATAGCTGTTTTGGCTATTGCTTGTTAGGTTCCACACCTATCGAGGAGGAGAAGCCCGATAAGGCATCCGGTTTCAAAGCCTGTTTCGCTCTGTTGGGTAAACCGTTTATTTTGCTATCCTTCATTGGCATCATGTGTCATGTGGGCATTGACGTAGGTACCAATACGACTGCTCCCAAAATATTGATGGAGCGTTTGGATATGACATTGGCTGAGGCCGGTTTTGCGACAAGCCTTTACTTTATTTTCCGTACGGTAGGATGTTTTCTCGGAGCATTTATTTTGCAAAAGGTTTCTGCGAAGTCCTTTTTTGCACTCAGTGTAGTGTTTATGTTACTGGCAATGGCGGGACTTTTTATTTTCCATACGGAAACAATTATTTATATTTGTATTGCCATGATTGGTTTCGGTAACTCCAATGTGTTTTCCATTATCTTCTCGCAGGCGTTGTTTGCGATGCCCGATAAGAAAAATGAAGTTTCCGGACTGATGATTATGGGATTGTTCGGTGGTACGGTATTTCCGTTGGCTATGGGAGTTGCCAGTGACGCGATGAGACAAAGCGGCGCTGTTGCCGTAATGACTGTAGGAGTGATTTACTTGTTATTATATACCTTAAAAATAAAAAATGACCATGAATAACATTATTGTAGGAATGGGTGAGGCACTATGGGATGTGCTGCCCGAAGGAAAGAAAATTGGTGGTGCTCCGGCAAACTTCGCTTATCATGTATCACAATTCGGTTTCGACAGCCGTGTGGTCAGTGCGATTGGTGATGATAAATTGGGTAATGAGATACTTGAGAACTTTGATAGCAAGAAATTGAATTATTTGATAGAAAAAGTTCCTTATCCCACCGGAACTGTGCAAGTGGAACTGGATCCTAATGGGGTACCTATGTATGATATAAAGGAAGGGGTTGCCTGGGATAATATTCCTTTCACTCCCGCTTTGGAGGAACTGGCCCGTAATACCCGTTCGGTATGTTTCGGTTCATTGGCACAGCGCAGTGTCGTTTCACGGGAGACTATCAACCGTTTCTTGGATACCATGCCCGACGGCGAGGGACAGTGCAAAATCTTTGATGTGAATTTGCGTCAGGGATTCTATACGAAGGAGATTCTTTGCAACTCCATGAAAAAATGCAATATTCTGAAGATTAATGATGAAGAACTGGTCACAGTGAGCCGCATGTTCGGTTATCCCGGTATTGATTTGCAGGATAAATGTTGGATTCTGCTGGCTAAATATAATTTGAAGATGCTGATACTTACTTGTGGTGTTAATGGCAGCTATGTCTTTACTCCGGGTGAGATTTCATTTGTAGAGACTCCGAAGGTGGAAGTAGCTGATACGGTGGGAGCCGGTGATTCTTTCACGGCAACGTTTGTGGCAGCCGTGCTGAAAGGAAAATCGGTTGCCGAAGCGCATAAACTGGCGGTTGAGGTTTCTGCTTATGTATGTACACAAAATGGGGCTATGCCCGAATTGCCTGCCCGTTTGAGGGAACAGTTGGTTGATAACGGGTAAACCTGCTAAGGGGCGTTATGAAAGAAGCTATAGGATTTTCAGGCATATTATAGATGCCTGAAATCCATTTTAAATGTCTGAAGAAACTTTTCGAAGAAACAGGAATGGAGTCCTCGATGATTTTTCCAACGTGTGTGGTGCTCTTTTTCCAGCAGATGTTTGTTTCATTAGCGGTTACCTTTTATCTTTGTGTATCCATAAATATTTTGAGGAACATGAAAAACTATCTTTTATTGTCCATTTTATGCCTCGCCGGAATTCTGATGTCGTGCACTCAGAAGCATACGCGTTATCGCATCGGTGTTTCGCAATGCAGTGATGATGAGTGGCGGCACAAAATGAATAATGAAATAGTTCGTGAAGCTTTATTCTATGATGGGGTAGAGGTGGAGATACGTACGGCAAAAGACAATAACCGGAACCAGATAGCGGATATCAAATATTTTATTGATAAGAAAGTGGACCTGCTGATTGTCGCTCCAAACGAAGCGGCAGCCATTACTCCCGTTGTGGAGAAAGCCTATCGGCAGGGAATACCTGTGGTGGTGATTGACCGTAAGATTCTGTCGGACAAGTACACGGCTTTTGTGGGAGCCGATAATTATGAGATTGGAAAAGATGTGGGGCAATACATTCTCAACCGCCTGCATGGAAAAGGGAAAGTCTTGGAGATAACAGGCTTGAAGGCTCCACGCCTGCTATGGAACGCCATAAGGGGTTGACGGATGTGCTGAAAGAAGAGCCCGGAATTGAAATAACTGCCAGCGTAGATGGAGCCTGGCTGCAAAGTGTGGCAGGTGAGAAAATGGACTCCGTGTTTCAAACTAATAAGAATATAGATTTGGTGTTTGCCCAGAATGACCGCATGGCTATCGGGGCCTATTTGTCCGCCCGTCAGCAACAGTTGGAAAAGGAAATGTTGTTTGTCGGCATTGATGCGCTGCCCGGTAAGGAATATGGAGTGGAACAGATCATAAACGGGGTGCTGGATGCTACATTTATTTATCCGACCGGAGGTGACAAGATAGTACAGGTGGCGATGGATATTTTGGAGAAACGCCCGTATGAGAGAGATACTAAGTTATCAACAGCTTTGGTTGATAAAACGAATGCCCGGGTGATGCAATTGCAGACAGACCACATTACCGAACAGGATGGAAAGATAGAACGGCTGAATAATCAGGTGAACGAATATCTGTCCAGATACTCTGCCCAAACCATGTTTCTGTATGCCTGTCTGATTATTCTGTTATTGTTTGCTGCCTTATTGGCGATTATTGTCCGTGCCTATTGGACAAAGAACCGGATGAATATGGAACTGTCCCGTCAAAAGAAAAAATTGGAGGAACAACGTGACCAGCTGATTAGCCTTTCCAAACAATTGGAAGAGGCGACCCATGCCAAACTGGTTTTCTTTACGAATGTCTCTCATGATTTCCGTACTCCACTCACTTTGGTTGCCGATCCGGTGGAGCAACTATTGGAAGATAAGGCATTGACTCCCAGACAACAATCCTTATTAAAGGTGGTGCATAAGAATGTACATATCCTGTTGAGGCTTGTCAACCAGATTCTTGATTTTCGTAAGTATGAAAATGATAAATTGGAATTGGTAAGAGCCAATATGAATCTACGGGTGCAGTTGCAGGAATGGAGTCATTCATTCCAAACTTTGGCTTTGAAAAAGCATATCCATTTTGTATTGGAGGTGAATGATGACCGGGCAGATTATCTGATGGCAGTGGATGCCGAGAAAATGGAACGTGTCTATTTCAACTTATTGTCCAATGCGTTTAAGTTCACACCGGAGAATGGAACCATTACGGTTACACTTTCTACTTTGACGAAGGAGGAAGGTGGGAGATATGCCCGTCTGGTAGTTGCTGATACTGGTTCGGGAATCTCTGTCCAACATATCCGGCATATCTTCGACCGCTTTTATCAGATTGATGTAAACCATGCGGGTTCGGGTATCGGCCTTGCCTTGGCAAAGGCTTTTGTCGAACTGCACGGTGGAGAGATAACGGTGGATAGTGTGGAAGGAAAAGGAACTGTATTTACAGTGGATATCCCTATGACAGTAGTGGAAGAGCCGTCTGCAGACCTCGTGCAGGAACCGCGCATTACACAACAGACGGTGGTGGAGGAGCTGGAGGATATGGAAACAGAAGAGCAGATTCCGGATGAGAATAAAGAATGTATCTTGATAATAGATGATAACGCGGATGTGCGTGACTATGTGAAGTCATTACTAAAAGAAGAATATACAGTGATAGAGGCTCCCGACGGGCGTGCCGGATTAAAGAAAGCCATGAAATATGTGCCCGATGCCATAATCTGTGATGTGATGATGCCGGTGATGGATGGATTGGAGTGTTGCAGAAAGTTGAAAACAGAATTGCAGACTTCCCATATTCCGGTGATGTTGCTCACCGCTTGTTCGTTGGATGAACAGCGGATACAGGGATTTGAGTGTGGGGCGGATTCTTATATCTCCAAACCCTTTAATTCCAAACTGTTGCTGGTACGTCTTCGTAATCTGATGGATAACCATAAGCGGTTGAAACAATTCTTCGGGGATAAGACTACTTTATCTAAAGAACCGGTAAGCGACGTGGATAAAGGCTTTGTTGACCGTTTCAGGGAACTGATAGAAGAAAACTTGGCGGATTCTGAATTAAGTGTGGAAGATTTAGGCAGTAAGATGGGATTAAGCAGAGTGCAGCTTTATCGTAAGATTAAGGCGCTTACCAATTATTCTCCCAATGAATTAGTACGTATTGCCAGATTAAAGAAAGCTGCTTCCTTGCTGGCCTCTTCAGAGAAAACCATATCCGAAATAACGTATGAGGTAGGTTTTACTTCTCCTTCTTATTTTACAAAGTGTTACAAGGATTATTTCGGGGAAAGTCCTACGGACTTCTTGAAACGCAGAGGATAAGAACTATATCCCCCGTAGGGAGTAATGCTTACGCTCTACGGGGGATGTATATTTTAAATCAGCGTTGATAAATCTTTCTCAGCTACGAAAGAGAGATTATTAAGAATAATCACTTCTCTTGCTCTGTCGGGATTATCTGTGCGGAAAATCAATATGCCTTTGTTCCCTAACAAGAAGGAATACAGATAAGTGATTCCTATTTTGGCTTCACTGAAAATGGTGATAGCGTCCGCTGCCCGTCCCGGCTGATTATCCAGTGTGATGGCGAACACATCAGAGAGCGCCACAGATATTCCGGCCTCTTTCAGTGTTTCGTATGCGCGTTTGGGTTCCGAGCAGATGATACGGTAAATGCCATATTCCACTGTATCGGCAATAGTGGAGGCAATCAGTTGTATGCCTGCTTCTTTTAATAAGTTCAATACCCTTTGTAGAGTCCCCGATTTATTTTCAATGAAGACGGATAATTGTTGTATAGTCATAAACTTATTTTTTAAAAGGTTTTACGTAAGTCTTTCACGCGGACAGCTTTGCCTTCTGGTTTAGGGAGTGTTCCTTTGGGTACCAGTTTCACACGTGGGGTAACTAATATTTCATCTTTCAGTTGGCGAGTGATTTCACGGGTCAATGATTGCAGACGCCCGTAATCGTCAGTGAACAGTTGGCTTAATTCCACTTCTACGGTCATCTCATCATTTGATTCGGCAGTTTCAAGTGTAATCAGATAATCACTGCCCAATTCTTTGAATTGTAACAAAATTGTTTCAATCTGAATGGGGAAGATATTGACCCCTTTCAGGATAATCATATCGTCACTGCGTCCTTTCATTCTGTCCAGACGTTTGTGATGACGGCCACAAGGACATTCGCCCGGCAGAATACGGGTAAGGTCACGGGTGCGGTATCTCAGTAAAGGCATCGCTTCACGATTGATCGTGGTCAACACCAGCTCACCCACTTCCCCTTCGTACGGGTTCCAAAGTGTCGGGGTTGATTATTTCTACGATATAATAATCTTCCCATATATGCAGGCCGTTCTGTTCCTGACATTCAAAAGCCACACCGGACCGCACATTTCGGACATGCCGAAAGAATTGTAAGCTTTTACGCCTAACATATCTTCGATGCGGCGGCGTTGTTCTTCAGAGTGAGGTTCTGCTCCGATAATCAATGTCTTCAGTTTGGTATCACGGCGAGGGTCAATCCCCATTTCCTGCATTACCTCATACATACGGGCTGCATAGCTGGGAATGGCATGCAGGGCAGTGGTTCCGAAATCTGAGATAAACTTTAACTGGCGCTTGGTGTTTCCGGCAGCGGCAGGTACGGTTAACATTCCCAGCCTTTCGGCACCATATTGAAAACCTAGTCCGCCAGTGAACATGCCATAACCGGAAGAGTTTTGGAAAACATCACCTGGACGCAATCCTACCATATAAAGACAACGGGCGACTGCATTGGCCCATTCGTCAAGGTCTTTCTGAGTATGGAGAATGACAGTGGGGTTTCCGGTGGTTCCACTGGATGAGTGAAGGCGGACGGTTTTTTCCAAAGGTACGGATGCCAGTCCGAAGGGATAGGTATCACGTAAATCTTGTTTGGTAGTAAACGGAATTTTTTGTAAATCATCCAGTGAACGGATATCTTCCGGGCTCAGATGACTCTCGGCAAATCGTTGTTTATAGAAAGGGGAATTCATGCAATGACGGACAGTCTTTTGCAAGCGTTCCAATTGCAATTTCTCTATTTCCGGCCGTGTTAGAGTTTCTAACTCTTTGTGTAAATACATAGCATTTTCTGTTTAGTTGGTTATTAGTCCGACAAAAATAGAAAAAATATAATGCGGTTGGGAATAAGCTGACAAAATATGTATCTTTGGGGGATTTTAATTTAAAAATGTGATGAAAAAGACTTTATTTATAATAGGTATGTTGTTGTGCGTGTTTTCGTTGCACGCTCAGGATATGAAAACTCTCTTTATCGCTATGCCTGATTCGATAGCTCCTTTATTGACAAAGGTAAATCGCGAGGATTGTGTGGATTTTCTGGCAAGTAATATGAAGGCGGAGGTCAAGAACCGTTTTGGAAAGGTGTCCGAGCTGAAAAAGTTGACTGACGATTATTTGTTTCTGCAGACCACGGGAAGTAGTTCTATGGAAATGAAACTGTTGCCCTTGAATGATTCCGTAAAGGTGATTTGTGTGATCAATACAGTTTGTGGTCCGGTTTGTGATAGTGAAATTCGTTTTTATAGTACACGGTGGGAGCAACTGGCGGAAAGTGATTTTATCCGGCTTCCTTCTGTCGAGGCTTTTTATCTGCCGGTAGATACGCTGACTGATGAGGCTTATGTTGCGATTAGAGAGAAAGCAGATATGGAACTGGTGAAAGCTACTTTGTCTGAGGACAAGTCAATCATCTCTTTTACTTATACTACTCCGGAATATCTGGCAAAGACAGAAAGAGAAAAATTGGCAGTGTATATCAAGAAAGAGCCGGTGATATATGAATGGAAAGAAGGAAAGTTTAGTGCATTCCCCTAAAGGGAGTGCAATGTGTTTCAATATAAAAAGCTGCAACTCAATGAGTTTGCAGCCTTTTTATATTGAAACTTATGTGTAAGTTACAATTTACTTTTTCATACGGTTACCGTAGCGGCTCATGAACTTATCAACACGACCTGCTGTATCCACCAATTTAGATTTACCAGTGTAGAACGGGTGTGATGTATTAGAAATTTCCAGTTTTACCAACGGATAAGTTTCACCTTCGAATTCGATGGTTTCTTTTGTGCTACAAGTTGAACGTGACAAAAATACATCGCCGTTTGACATATCTTTAAATACAACCGGACGATAGTTTTCAGGATGAAGACCTTTTTTCATTTCAGTATATTCTTTTATTGTTATTATTTTACTTATTTGGTAAACAAATTGGGTGTAATGGTCCATTTTGGACCGCAAAGATACGGCTTTTCTTTGAAATAGAAAAAACTTCGGGCTATTTTTTCTTCTAAACCCCTTATTTTCTTCTTTTATAGTATTGTAAGGTAGACATTACAATGTAATTAGTTTATGCGTTCAAGCGAAGAAAATAGTTAATAAAATCATTTTTTATGAGATATTTTTGGTGTGAACTTGCCATAGTTAGCGCATTTATGATTACTTTTGCAGTGGAATTTAATTCACTAACAATTATAAATATTAGAACAATGGTTAATTACAAAGATTTAGGTCTGGTAAACACTAGAGATATGTTTGCTAAGGCTATCAAAGGTGGATATGCAATTCCTGCATTCAACTTCAACAATATGGAACAGATGCAGGCTATCATCAAAGCTGCAGTAGAAACAAAATCTCCGGTTATTTTGCAGGTTTCAAAAGGTGCTCGTCAGTATGCTAACGCTACTTTGTTGCGTTACATGGCTCAGGGTGCTGTAGAATATGCAAAAGAATTAGGTTGTGCAAAACCTGAAATCGTTCTTCATCTGGACCACGGAGATACTTTCGAAACTTGCAAGAGCTGTATCGACTCAGGTTTCTCTTCTGTAATGATCGACGGTTCTCATCTGCCTTATGAAGAAAACGTAGCTTTGACAAAGAAGGTGGTTGACTACGCTCATCAGTTTGATGTAACTGTAGAAGGTGAGTTGGGTGTATTGGCCGGTGTGGAAGATGAAGTTTCTTCTGATCATCATACTTATACTGACCCTGAAGAAGTAATTGATTTTGCAACTCGTACAGGTTGCGACTCATTGGCTATCTCTATCGGTACTTCTCACGGTGCATACAAATTTACTCCGGAACAGTGTCACATTGATCCTGCTACAGGTCGTATGGTTCCTCCTCCTTTGGCATTCGAAGTATTGGATGCTGTAATGGAAAAACTTCCGGGATTCCCCATCGTTCTTCATGGTTCTTCATCAGTTCCTCAGGAAGAAGTTGAGACAATCAACAAGTATGGTGGTGCATTGAAGGCTGCTATCGGTATCCCTGAAGAAGAATTGCGAAAGGCTGCCAAGTCTGCTGTTTGCAAAATCAACATTGACTCAGACTCTCGTCTGGCTATGACTGCTGCTGTTCGCAAAGTATTTGCTGAAAAACCAGCTGAATTTGACCCTCGTAAGTACTTAGGTCCGGCTCGTGACAATATGGAAAAACTGTACAAGCACAAAATTATTAACGTGCTGGGTTCAGACAATAAATTGGCTGAATAATTAATTCATCCTATATAAACAGAAAAAAGCTGCTTTCTTTATGGAAGGCAGCTTTTTTGTTTTAAGACTGGTTCCGGTATTGAAGAGGGGATTTGCCGGTATGTTTCTTGAAATAGCGACCAAAAAAAGATTGGTCAGGGAAAGATAATCGGTTGGAGATCTCTTGAATACTTAGAGACGTGGATTGTAGTAATGCTTTAATCTCAAGAATTACATGTCGGTCAATAATGCTTTTGGCTGTGTTGCCGGATACGTTTTGTACGATTGTGGAAAGGTAACGGGGAGTGATGAATAGTTCGGCTGCATAGAAAGACACCTCACGTTGGGTGGTGCAATGTTTATGAATTAATTGGATGAAACGTTTGAATATCTCTTCCTGGCGATTTATTCCTTCGGTTTTTTTTTTGCAGGAACAGGTGTTGGGTCTTGTCATAGAAGTCCAGAATGAAGTTTTGAATGAAATTTTTGAAGATCTGAATGCGGAAACTATTATCCCTGTCTTCATAAAGATCTTTCATGACCAAGCTGAGTCCGATGAATGGTTTTACACGTTCTTCAGGGATAACAATGCATGGATGCTCTTTTAGAAAGTGAAAGAAGGAGGGATCCAGACGTGAGGTGATCTCCCAGAAAAGGGTGTCGGAAAAAACAATATAGGAAACGGTGAAATCATGGCTGGCGCAGGTGCAATTGAAGATACTGCCGGGGAGAAGCAGAAGTTGGGTGTTCTCCGTCACTTCGTATGCCTGCAAATCAATTTCTATGTGGGCTTTTCCGCTACGGCAATGAAAAATAGATGCGTCTGCTAACTTCATAATCTGATTGGAGCATATATCTATACTTCTTCTATTCCGGTGATAAACGGTTCATTCTCTGGTAAACTCAATATTTCCATATTTATTCTTGTTTTGATGCAAAATTAACTATTATTTTTGTTATAATAGGAAATATATTCCGAATTTGAACAATGGTGGCTAATAATTGAATGTGTCGGCTTGAAAAATTCCATCTACCTTTGCGTCCGAAATTAAAAGATTGGAATATGATGACATTGAACAGAAAATGGATGCGACTAATAGTATTAGTTGGTTGTGCTGCTTTGACAGCGTCGTGTAAACAGGCGCCTGTTGCACAAATGGAGGCGGAATATGCGGTATTGAAAGTATCGCCGTCGGATAAAGTTTTGTCTACTACTTATTCGGCTACGATCCGCGGACGTCAGGATATTGATATTTATCCGCAAGTTTCCGGTTTCCTTACCCAACTTTGTGTAGAGGAAGGGCAGGCAGTACGTAAGGGACAAATCTTATTTATTATTGATCAAGTACCTTATAAGGCGGCATTGGAAACTGCTGTGGCTAATGTGGAATCGGCGAAAGCCGGACTGGCAACAGCACAGTTGACATACGATAGCAAGAAAGAATTGTTTGCAAAGAAAGTTGTTTCTGAATTTGATTTGAAGACGGCAGAAAACTCATGGCTTACTGCCAAGGCCCAGTTGGCTCAGGCGAAAGCGCAGGAAGTCAGTGCTCGCAATAACCTTTCATATACCGAGGTGAAAAGTCCTTCGGACGGGGTGATTGGTACATTGCCTTATCGGGTAGGTGCATTGGTTAGTGCCAGTTTGCCACAGCCGTTGACTACGGTTTCTGATAATTCGGATATGTATGTCTACTTTTCGATGACTGAAAATCAATTGTTGGCTCTGACCCGTCAATATGGTTCCAAAGCAGAAGCGTTGAAAAATATGCCGGAAGTGGAACTGCAATTGAATGACAAGTCTATGTATGGCGAAAAGGGACGCATTGAAACCATCAGTGGGGTGGTAGACCGTAATACGGGTACCGCAAGTCTGCGTGCCGTATTCCCGAATAAGAATGGGTTGCTGTATAGCGGAACATCGGGAAATGTGATTCTTCCGGTTACGATGAAAGGAAGTTTGGTTATTCCTCAGGCTACCACTTTTGAAATTCAGGATATTACATACGTATATAAAGTCGTGGACGGCAAGGCACAATCAGCTCCTGTCAGTGTGACCCGTGTAAATGGGGGACAGGAATATATCGTGAACGATGGATTGAAAGAGGGAGATATCATTGTCGCAGAAGGCGTAGGCTTGCTGCGTGAAGGTACTCCGGTTAAAGTAAAACAAAACTAAGAAGAAAATGAATTTAAGAACCTTTATAGAACGCCCCATCCTGTCGGCTGTTATTTCTATTTCGATAGTAGTAGTGGGGATTATCGGGTTGTTCACTTTGCCCGTCGAGCAATACCCGGATATAGCTCCGCCTACCATTCAGGTAAGCACTTCTTATTTCGGTGCCAGTGCGGAAACTCTTCAGAAGAGTGTTATCGCTCCGTTGGAGGAAGCGATTAACGGTGTGGAAAATATGACTTATATGACTTCTACCGCTTCAAATGCCGGAGTTGTGGATATCACTGTGTATTTTAAACAAGGAACAGATCCTGATATGGCGGCTGTTAATGTGCAGAACCGTGTATCGAAGGCGACCGGACAGCTTCCTGCTGAAGTGACTCAGGTGGGTGTGACTACCTCAAAGCGGCAGACCAGTATTTTGCAGATGTTCTCACTATATAGTCCTGATGATTCGTATGATGAGAAATTTTTGTCCAACTATATCAGTATTAACTTGAAACCTGCAATTCTTCGTATTCAGGGTGTGGGTGATATGATGATTATGGGTGGTGACTATAGTATGCGTATCTGGATGAAACCTGACGTGATGGCCCAGTATAAATTGATTCCATCGGATGTGACACAAGTGTTGGCTGAACAGAATATTGAATCGGCTACCGGCTCATTCGGCGAAAACTCTGATGAAACTTATCAATATACAATGAAGTACAAAGGTCGTCTGATTACTCCGGAAGAGTTTGGGGAAATTGTGATCCGGTCTTCGGATAATGGCGAAGTATTGAAGCTGAAAGAAATTGCGATATAGAGATGGGCGAGGAAAGCTATGCCTATCACGGGGCTATGAATGGTCATCCTGGTATTTCCTGTATGATTTTTCAGACGGCAGGGTCTAATGCGACAGAAGTAAACAATAATATTGATACCTTTTTGGAAGAAGCAAAGAAAGATCTGCCTAAAGGGGTGGAGATGGTTCAAGTAATGAGCTCCAATGACTTTTTTGTATGCATCTATTCATGAGGTGATAAAGACCTTGTTCGAGGCCATTTTTTTGGTAATCTTAATTGTATATGTATTCTTGCAGGATATCCGTTCTACTATTATTCCGTTGGTGGGGATCATTGTATCCTTGATTGGTACATTTGCTTTTATGTCCATAGCAGGATTCAGTATCAACCTGATTACCCTGTTTGCTTTGGTGCTGGTGATCGGTACGGTGGTGGATGATGCCATTGTTGTCGTCGAGGCGGTGCAGGCGCGTTTTGATGTGGGGTATCGTTCTTCTTATATGGCTAGTATTGATGCGATGAAGGGGATTAGTAATGCGGTCATTTCTTCTTCGTTGGTATTTATGGCTGTGTTTATTCCGGTTTCGTTTATGAGTGGAACTTCCGGTACTTTCTATACTCAGTTTGGTTTGACTATGGCGGTTGCGTAGGTATCTCTGCCGTCAATGCACTGACTTTGAGTCCGGCGCTGTGTGCTTTGTTCTTGAAACCGTATATCAATGAGGATGGGACAGAAAAAAATAATTTTGCAGCACGTTTCCGTAAAGCGTTCAATGCTGCTTTCGATGCAATGATTGAAAGATATAAGAAAGGGGTATTGTTCTTTATTAAACGCAAATGGATGGTATGGACACTTCTTGTGGCCTCGGTAGTACTATTGGCTTTCTTAATGAATACAACTAAAACCAGTTTGGTGCCTGATGAAGACCAGGGGGTTGTATTTGTGAATGTCAGCACGGCGGCAGGTAGTTCATTAAAAACGACTAATGACGTAATGATGCGTATTGAAAAGCGCATGATGGATATTCCTCAGGTGCTGCATGTGCAGCGTGTGGCAGGTTATGGTCTGCTAGCCGGACAGGGTAATTCTTTTGGTATGTTGATTCTGAAGCTGAAACCTTGGGATGAGCGTGAAGGAAAGGAAAATGATGTTCAGGCTGTAATCGGACAAGTGTATGGTCGTACGGCGGATATCAAGGATGCCAGTATATTTGCTATTTCTCCGGGTATGATTCCGGGGTATGGTATGGGTAATGCGTTGGAACTCCATATGCAGGATAAACAAGGTGGTGATGTGGGCACTTTCTTCAATACCACTCAACAATATCTGGGTGCTCTGAACCAACGTCCCGAGATCGCGATGGCATACTCTACTTTTGATATCCGTTATCCGCAATGGACGGTAGAAGTGGATGCGTCCAAATGTAAGCGTGCCGGTATCACTCCGGATGCTGTGCTAAGCACATTGTCTGGCTATTATGGTGGGCAGTATGTCTCAAATTTTAATCGTTTTTCTAAAGTGTATAAGGTTATGATTCAGGCAGATCCGAAATATCGTGTGGATGAAAGCTCATTGAATAATATCTTTGTGCGTATGTCTAATGGCGAGATGGCTCCTCTCAGCCAGTTTGTGACATTGACCCGCAGTTATGGGGCAGAATCGTTGAGCCGTTTTAATATGTTCAACTCTATTGCTGTAAATGCAATGCCTGCCGAAGGGTATAGTACCGGTGATGCTATCCGTGCCGTTCAGGAAACTGCCGTACAGGCACTTCCCAAAGGTTTTGGGTACGATTTTGGTGGTATTACTCGTGAAGAGACCGACCAAGGAGGTACTACCATTATCATCTTTGCTATCTGTTTCTTGATGATTTACCTGATTTTAAGTGCACTTTATGAAAGTTTCCTCATTCCGTTTGCAGTGTTGTTGTCTGTTCCGTTTGGGTTGATGGGTAGCTTCCTGTTTGCAAAGATGATGGGACTGGAGAACAATATTTATTTGCAGACTGGTTTGATTATGTTGATTGGTTTGCTTGCTAAGACTGCCATTTTGTTGACCGAGTACGCCGCCGAGCGTCGTAAGGCAGGTATGAGTCTGACTTCCGCCGCACTTTCTGCCGCCAAAGCCCGTTTGCGTCCTATCTTGATGACGGCTGGAACAATGATTTTCGGTCTGTTCCCGTTGATGGTTGCCAGTGGAGTAGGTGCTAATGGAAACAGTTCACTGGGAACAGGTACTGTGGGTGGTATGGTGATCGGTACGCTGGCGTTGCTGTTTATTGTACCTTCTTTGTTTATCGTATTCCAATATTTACAGGAAAAGGTACGTCCTATTCAGTTTCAGCCGGCGGCCGATTGGCAGATTCAAGAGGAATGTGTAGAAGCAAAAGAAGAAAGACAACACCACATTGAAAGCAAAAACGAAGAGAAAAAATGAAAAAACAGATCATCACTCTGACTGTCGCAGCACTCACACTGAGTAGCTGCGGCATATATACCAAATATAAACCTGCAACCGAAGTGCCCGATAATTTGTATGGGGAAGAGGTGGCGGTTGCTGATACCGTGGATAATATCGGCAATCTGAGCTGGCAGGAGATTTTTACTGATCCGCGGCTTCAGGAATTGATAGAGCAAGGCTTGCGGAACAATACGGATTTGCAGTCAGCACAATGGCGTGTGAAGGAGGCGGAAGCTGCTATGCTGTCAGCCAAATTGGCTTATCTGCCTTCTTTCGCTCTGTCACCTCAGGGGACAGCAAGTAGTTTTGACAAAGGAAAAGCTGCACAAACTTATACTTTACCAGTCGCGGCAAGTTGGGAAATTGATATTTTCGGCCGTATCCGTAATGCGAAACGCCAGGCGAAAGCATTGCTGGAACAGAGCCGTGACTATAAACAGGCTGTCCGGACACAGCTGATAGCCGGTATAGCTAATACTTACTATACCTTGCTGATGCTGGACAATCAGCTGGTCATCTCTGTCCGGACTGAAAAGTCTTGGAAAGAAACCGTAGATGCGACCCGTGCTCTGATGGAAGCCGGATTGGCAAATGAAGCTGCCGTTTCACAAATGGAAGCTACATACTATACTATATGTACTTCAGTTCTTGATCTGAAAGAACAAATTAACCAGGTAGAAAACAGTTTGTCGTTGTTGTTGGCTGAACCTCCTCATGCTATTAAGAGAACGGGCACATGGGACAGCTCTTACATGTTGAAGGAACATTTCCCGGTAGGCATCCCTGTGCAAATGCTTGCCAACCGTCCCGATGTACGCAGTGCGGAGCGTTCGTTGGAAGCAGCTTTCTATGCCACAAATCAGGCTCGTTCCGCCTTTTATCCTTCTATTGTTTTAAGTGGAAGTGCGGGATGGACTAATTCTGCAGGAAGTATGATTGTCAATCCGGGCAAGTTCATTGCAACGGCGGTAGCTTCGTTAACCCAGCCACTTTTTAATAAAGGTGCGAACATAGCACAGCTAAAGATAGCTAAAGCTCAGCAAGAAGAAGCAAAACTGAGTTTTCAACAGGCTTTGTTGAATGCAGGAAGTGAAGTGAACGAGGCTTTGGTGAAATATCAGACGGCCCGTGATAAATCAGCTTATTATGATAAACAAATAAATTCATTAAATAAAGCTTTGGAAAGTACCTCTTTGCTGATGCAACATGGGAATACAACTTATCTGGAAGTTTTGACGGCTCAGCAGACTCTGCTTAATGCGGAGTTAACTCAGGTTGCTAACCGTTTTACTGAAATGCAAGGCGTAATCAATCTCTATCAGGCATTGGGTGGAGGTCGTGACTAATTTAGCATACTGTTATCTTCAACGTGTTGAAGAAAGAGAACGCTGCTCTCCGTGAGGAAAGCAGCGTTCTTTTATGGTTGTCAAGGTCCTACTATAACACAAACCGGATTAGATTCTTCATTGATTTCCTGTAAAAAGCTTAGCTTTCCTTCTTGGACAATTCCCGGATTTTTATCCATCCATTCGTCTATTTTCCCTATCTCCAATAAAGTGGCATACTCTCCTTCTTCTGTACAAGTGATGGGATAGAAAGGCATGAAATGCGTCAGGTCATCTGTCAGCCCCACAGTGGCATCATTCATATAAGTAATATGTTTTTCTTTGTCGTAAATACCGTAGAACGGTTTTTTCTTATCGTATAATCCTTGTAGAGATATAAAGAAGAGATGGTTGGGAGTTTCCAGAATACTGGTTATAACGATGTATTTGTCTGTATCTTCTTTTTGTCCCATTTCTCAGCTGGGAAATGCCATTGTCTGGTATGGAAGGTGGTATGGACAGTAGCTTCGTGTCCTTTGATGTCATAGATTGTGTCATTGAACGCTTTTCTGAAACGTATGCTGCCGTTACTCAGCCAAAGTGAAGGCTGGTCTATAGGAAGAACGGTCATTGTTCCATTCTGGTAATTTATATATATTAATCCTCCTATGTTAGCGTTGCCGGGTAATTGCTTGAATACGTTGATGCTGGATATCTGATCCATGCCCATAGGGTTACCTGGATTGGCAAATTCCGGCAATGAGTCTTTTATTTCTCCCTGTTCGTTGAAGTAAAGTAACGCACTTGCTTGCGGTTGTCCTATTCCTTCTCCATAATGAGCAAGAATAAGGGAGTCGGAAAAAGTGAAGTAAAGGGATGGGGAAATCTTTTGTGGCAGGTTTACTTGCCTAGATAATTACCTTTTGTGTCGTATTTTACCAACTTGTCGGGTTGGCGATAAAAGTAGAGATTGTTGGTATGGGGGTGAATAAAGCAGTTGGCATTGCTGTATCCTTTTGGATCTTCCCCTTTGTGCCCGATGCTGCCAAGATATTTTCCGGTTTGTTTGTCGAATGACAGGCATCGTCCGTTGGTAGAGACAAAGATACGGCCTTTAGATAGTTTGATGGAATAAGAGTTGCCAATCAGGGATGAGTCTGTTGTTTCTAAAAGGATATAACGGATCTGTTTTCCCAATTGGGAGATCTTTAATTCTGTGAGGTGTTCCAGACTTGCGGCAATGTCAATTGCATTCGGGGCATTTGCCTTGTTTTGGGGGGCACAGGAGCCTAATAATAGGAGCAGGCCGCCTAGCATGATTTGCTTCTTCATAGTAGTATTGTTTTATGAAAGAAAAGAAGTTGTTTGCATGGACAACTTCTTTTCTTTGTGTTTAAATGATGTTGTGTTTGTTATCTTGCTGCAAAAAACAAAGAGTTTCCTATAGCTATTCTTGCGGTAGCAATACCTTGTGCATCAGGAGTGACAGTCATGGAGGTTCCGTTTTGCAGGCTCAAAGTAGCTGTCCCGTCTTCGTTCATTTTCACAAGTTCGAAGCTCTGTTCGCCAGAAACAGCGTTCCATGTATTGTTTTCTTTGTTGTAGACCAAATCTACAGATTTGTCTTCTCCTTTTTTGGTAATGGTATAACCGTTTTCGTTGGTTTTAACCAAGTATTCGCCATTTTCTCCTTGCACTGTTTTTACTTCACCGATAGAAGCTGTAGGGTTAGAACCGCTCCAGAATTCGATGGAATTTAAAACCAATACATCCGCCAGATAAGCAATTTCATAAACAGGGACAATATGGAAAGCGAGAAAGATAAGTTCGTTGACAAACTTGTTGCTTACTCCCTGATTCCAGTCTTTCAAACTATTCCATAATCCGAAAGAACCGATGCATGATGAAAATAAGACGCTGCCACTCAACGTGGCGCAAACAAGAAATGTTTTGCTTTTTTCATGATCAATAAAGTTAAGTTTATAAAAAGTAATTTTATGACGATTTCCTACAATAAAACGATTTAATCGTCACGCAAAGATAGAACTTTTTTATGGAAAGAGGCTTCTCTACCTAAAAAAAACTGTATCTTTGTAAGCTGAACATGAAAAACTATTAATCAAAAATCTTATAAAAGAATGAAAGAACAAATTCAAAAAAAACTCAATGACTCCAAGGCTCTTCGGTGGAGTGTGTTGGCGCTGGTGGCCTTCACCATGCTATGCGGTTATTTTTTGACCGATGTAATGTCCCCCTTAAAACCGATGCTTGAAAAGGAGCTGCTGTGGGATAGTCTGGATTATGGTATTTTTACCAGTGCATACGGTTGGTTCAATGTTTTTGCCTTTATGCTTATTATCGGTGGTATCATTCTGGATAAGATGGGAGTGCGTTTTACTGGGATGGGAGCATGCCTTTTGATGGTGTTGGGCTGTGGATTAAAATATTATGCTATTTCTACTACATTTGCTGAGGGAAGCACTTTGCTTGGAATGAAAACCCAGGTAGGAATGGCTGCGTTGGGATATGCTATATTTGGTGTCGGTGTAGAGATTGCAGGTATCACGGTCTCAAAAATTATTGTGAAGTGGTTCAAAGGAAAAGAAATGGCTTTGGCCATGGGCATGGAGATGGCGACAGCTCGTTTAGGCACTATGCTGGCTTTGGCTGTTACGGTTCCTATCGCTACTTTCTTTGGAATTACTGATGATGAGGGTGTGTTCCATCCTAATATCCCTGCTCCATTGTTGCTGTGCCTTACTATGCTTTGTATTGGTACGATAGCATTTTTTATTTATACTTTCTATGACAAGAAACTGGATGCTTCTTTAGAAGAGGAAGGGGCGGAACCTGAAGAGCCTTTCCGTATGAAAGATATTTGGTTGATTGTAACCAATAAAGGATTTTGGCTGATTGCGTTGCTGTGTGTGTTGTTTTATTCTGCCGTATTCCCTTTCTTGAAATATGCCACAGACCTGATGGTGCAGAAATATAATGTAGATCCGGAATTGGCAGGTACTATTCCTAGTCTGTTACCATTGGGAACTTTGTTCCTTACTCCGCTTTTCGGTAATGTGTATGATCGGATAGGCAAGGGAGCTACGCTGATGATCATCGGTTCTGTGCTGTTGATTTTTGTTCATACAATGTTTGCGTTACCTATCTTGAATGTATGGTGGTTTGCTACTATCATTATGATTATATTGGGGATTGGCTTTTCTTTGGTGCCATCGGCTATGTGGCCCTCTGTTCCTAAGATTATTCCGGAAAAGCAGTTGGGTACAGCTTACGCTTTGATCTTCTGGGTACAAAACTGGGGGTTGATGGGTGTGCCTGCCTTGATTGGTTTTGTCTTGAATGAGTATTGCAAAGGACCGGTAGTAGATGGGATGCAGACTTATGATTATACACTTCCCATGTGGATATTTGCAGGCTTTGGTGTGGCTGCGTTGTTCTTTGCTTTGTGGCTGAAAGGTGAGAATAAGAAAAAGGGGTATGGATTGGAGGAACCAAATATCAAAAAATAATTGATTGTCTTTTAGTGAAAATGAGGGTATCCATGCACTGGATACCCTCATTTTGCTATATAGGGGTGAGATGAAGTTTTAGTCTTTATCAATCTTCACAATTCCTCCGGTATTAGGATTAAAGATCACTCGTGTGTTTACTTTTTTATTAAAAAGGTTATCTACCAGACATTCCGTTGTTCCAAATTGTGTAACAGGTAGTTCTCCGTCAAAATAACGTTTGTTTGGAGTGAATACGGTAACCTGAGCTTTTCCCGGAATATTATAAATAACACCATCCATTTTCTTTTTCTTTGCCTTCGGA
>ENA-OQER01000244-OQER01000244.1-human-gut-metagenome-genome-assembly--contig:-NODE-244-length-30837-cov-3.800261_pt1 | contig 30837 bp, 46 predicted proteins | sample MGYA00242797_ERZ504639 | MGnify/ENA primary metagenome ERZ504639 (study PRJEB26092, sample SAMD00036306) | human gut metagenome | host: Homo sapiens | study: EMG produced TPA metagenomics assembly of...
GTTCCAACAGCAAAAATAGATAAAAAACTTGAGAGACCAACTAAAACACAGAAGAATAGTTGAATACAAAGAAGATAAAAGTCAAAACCGCCGTGAATAACTTTCTTCTGATATTCACAGCGGCATATATTATAACTAGAATAATAAATCAACACATATCCCCTCAGAGATTTTTCCAAGCATTTCTTAGAATATTTTGTATAAAAGCATGTTAAAAAATACCGATATAATTACAAATACAAAGTCCAACGAAATATTAGTTATTATTTTACATTTAGCTTATAACCAACAGAGAGGGTTAAACTATTATAGTTTACACCTATATTATCATTTTTAGATTCTTTTCCAAGTGATATTTCATATTGAAGCTTAACTGTCCACCTCCGATTTTCAATACCTACAGCAGACGTCATTCCCCAGTCGAAATTTCTCGCATGTTGATATAGAAACTGGTTGCTACCACCCTCCGTACTTCTCCCACACCAGGATATCCTTCAACCAAACCGGAAGAAGGTATAGTAAGATAATATGGATTACTATCAATATGATTTTTGATACAATATCCTATATATGGTCCTATTTCAAAGAAAAATTTAGTGGAATTGTTGCTATGGATAGAGATTTTAACCCAAATAGGAACTTGTAAAAAATGCCTTGTCTGAGAAACATTTTCTATCCATGTAGCATCTCCATTACTATATGTTCCACCATTATTTACAGAGTATCCTCTAAAAGTATAATATAATCCCGACTTCATAGAGAACACATTATTAACATTATAATCTGCAGATATTCCTAAACGAGTGGATGGACGCCAGCATTCTCCATACCCAGTTCTTTGTATTGCAGATAACCCAGCTTCGGTTGCCCATGTGACACACTGAGCATTAGCCCACATGCTACAAGAAAAAACAACAGCAAATAATAATACTTTTTTCACTGAAAAATAAATTAAAGTTAGTAATTTTATAGTTTATACTATCGTGTCGCTATAATCTTTTTCATCATAATAACCTTATTTTTTACAGAATGACAACAAAGTTTCATTTTACCCCCATCCATGAGATTATTTTTATTTCAAACTAACATTTTACCAAATCGATAAAATCGAACGTAAGTACGACATAGCGATGACTGATCCGCTAAAAAACAACCTAAATCAACCATTATTTGAATACAATGGAAACAAGCAATAAAGTATTGCACGAGAAACCCACATGAGAAAAGAAGTTCCGGTTATGCATTGATGGAATACCTATACCTGAATGGTTCAAGATGAAATTCAAAGAATTCAAAAAGAGGAAAAACAGACCGAAAAGAGGATTAAGAACATAATATTCAATAACAAAAAACAAAATGCAATTCTGATAGTCAATGAATTGCATTTTATTTCTATTTTTGCAGTCATTTGCGAGGCTGAACAATAATATAAATTTAACAAGATATCATGAAAAAGAAAATGATCATTGTATTTTTAAGTACAAGTATATCGCTGCTATTTTCTTCATGTTCAACTATACTAGAAATTATAACAGGAGATAGACAATGTATATATCCTAATTGTACAGAACGGGGAACCAGCAACTCTGCTTATTGCTCATATCACAAACCGTACTACTTAAAATAAACGCTTTATCTACTTAAATTAACACGTTGAGAAAGATTTAAAATGCCTTATTTCAAAATATTTTCAGGTATTTGAGGAAATAGAGCCACATCTCCATTCACTGAGTATTCCGTATCCTCTTCTTGCATTTACATCGTAGGAGCAAATGCAATATCTGAACGTGTGTTTATAAACTTTAATATTTGGTCCCAATCCACACCTAAATACTTACTTATAATACTATATGTTGCAGAAGAAGAACCTATCAAATTTAATTTATAACCTGATGCAGTAATATTTTCATTAGTTAGTTTGCCATCTTCGTCTGTTTTATAGGTTAATGTCAAAAATGGAATTGTTTCATATGAGAGGTTGGGGTTATTATTTTTCCCGACTGAGAATTTATAACACCCCTTACTTATAAGATTCTCATCTATTTTATGCTCTAAATAGTTGTATGTAAAAAAGCAACATTCCTTAGCTTCATTATTTTTCAAATAAACATTTATCTCACTCATAAGATTTTTTATCTAAATGAAAAGGTGTAATTTCAAACTTTTCATCATTGCAACTTGTCATACAAAACACACTTAGTAAGACAACAATAAAAGCATTTTTTACTTTCATGATATAATTACTTATTAAAAACAAAAATACCCAATCTTACATATAAGGAGATGTAAAATTGGGTATTTACTCTATAATCTACTAATAATCAACATTTTGCGGTATTTACAAAACCAACAAATTTTGAAATAACTCGTAATATTCAGCATGTTATGAAGCTTCTCCGAAAAAAGCCCTCGGTTTTGTACCTACATAATTTCTATGTTCTTTTAATAGGCATTTACCTTATTCCGACAGTTTAAAGATATTTATTTTTTAATGAAATATCAAATGAATCACTTATAAACATTAAATATTTTCCTGTTTACATGAAGTTATTCTAATATTTTGCGTATGTCTGTAATAATTGAGTTTGGAAATAACTTTAAATATTTACTACAATGCAATCTTTATTCAAACAATTAAAGATAGAAAAGGTCTATGAACTTCTTTTTCCAGAGAAAAAGAAAGGATTGGCTGTTATCTGGTTATATGAACGGATAAAGAATGGAGAATTTAAGCATGGAATTTTTAAGGAGAAAGATATACATCATGCTTTTGAAGCAGTAAGTCTTATCAAAGGTGAACCTGTAAGATTACAATGGGTAACTTATACCGCATACATTCTAGAGTTATAGGAATTTTATTTTATCTATAATGATGAAAGCCAAACCTATATGTTTACCGATTTTGGTTTTCAGGTATGTGATAAGATATACCATCTGATATCTCAGCATTTTAATCCTACTTTTATAGAAATAACTTGTGCGGAACTGCATGAAAAACTTGAAGTTGCTGCTACAGAAGAGCAAATAAAAAATTGGCTTACAGTAGTAAACTTGTTTAAGCCCCAAACTCTTTTACTGGAGCAAGTCAACTATCTTAATCAGCAGATTGACCGTTCTGTAACAGCCTTAAGTGAAAAAGTCAAAAGACATAAAGAAACTTTGCTCGTGGCTTTACAGGAAATAGAAAAGCAAATAGATGCCATACGTCAGCAAAATAGGGAATTAAGAGCAGCCTTCCGAGAAACTGACCTGATGAATGATATTCTTATTTCGCATCCAGTACGCGATGACAGTGAAGAAGTAGACGATCTCATAAGCGAAGCCATCTCATATTTTGAAGGCATTCATTTCCGTTTAGCAATGGTAGACTCACGTATTGATAAAATACAGCCTAAAATAAAACAGTTTTTTGCCTCTCTCAACCGTGACATATTTAATACAAAAGTAGAGAAGTTCTTGTATTTCCTGCTCGAAAAAAGCCAGATTACAGATAAACAAATACAGTTTCCAATTCCCTATAACGGAACAATTCAATTGGCAGACCCATCCCCCCCCTCTTTACTTCTATAGATAGCTGTTTTCACAATTGGTAGAGGCTCTGAAAAGAGGTGCTCATATACAATATGAAGGAGATAAAACACTTTTTCTTTATCTAAATAAATATGTAGATAATCTAACAGTCTATTTCGAACGACATGAGAATATAACTATTATTCCTGCTGGTAGTGAAAACGAACATTATTATTTCGCGCTCTACCATCCTGTATTAAGAAGTAATTATTCCATCGAGCGGTCACCTTTACCCAAAGAAGATATTCTTATTGCCTTATTACTATACAAAGCTTATTATATCGATCATAACATGGAACTAATTTCTGTAAAAAAGTTTGTAGCTCTAATCCGTATGGATATGCCCGACCTTAAAAGCATGTGCAACATTTGCTGATCAAAACAAAAGGCTCCAAAGAACGTTTTACTAAAACAAATGATATCCGTATTGATCAAGAAGTACAACACGCATTCAAAAATTTCCATAAGCTGAGATGGATAAATTTGAAAGAAGACGATTTTACTAATCTCCCTGAATTTCAACGTATTACTCGTAAATTTGCAGATTATATTAATCACATAGACGAATGGCTTAAAGAAGAATAAACATGAAGAAATATCCTCGTATTTACAGTCTGTCTACCATTGGTATCATACACCATCAAAAGAATGATTACATTTTTCATCCCTATTGTACTGATTTTATTGGTGATAGTGATTCTGGCAAAAGTATTATAGCCGATTTACTGCAACTTATATTTGTTGGTTCTTCCGTTTTCCGTTCCGCAACCATACCAGTCAAAGACAGACGAGAACCTGATGGTCTCGTTTTGCGGTCGCCTGGCAAATCTTTAGATTATGGATATGCATTTGTTAATATAGAAATAGCCAACGGACAATTTGTTACAGTAAGTGCCTATCTTGAAAGCACTTCTAAAGCCACACGCCCTTTTATTGTACAAGCAGGGCTGACTATTGAACAAGATGATTCTGCCCCATGTCGAAGCCTCTTTATGCCATCGATTTTCAAGATGACGAATGTATCATTCCATTAGATGATATTATTGAATACATGGAAGGAAAAAGATTTGGTTTTTAAAGAATGGTAACGCATTTCTTATTTTCACAAAGTACTCTATAAAAATAAAATACTCCCTCTTGACCTCACCGATAAAGATAAAGCATCAAAAGATTATGCAAAAATAATTCAATCATTTTCACGGGGCAAAGAACTTGACACAACAAAAAGTTCCAGTTTATCAGATTTCTTATTTGGGCAGGAAAAAGGAAAAGAGTTCATGAATAAATACAAGTCAATTGTAGAAGATATAGAAAAAATGCAATAGATTATGGAAAAAATAACCATGAAATTACTTTACTGACACAAAAATACTTTCAAGTTAGTGATTTATATAAAATGTTGATTGAAAAAAAGAAAGCGAAAAAACATACCATACTTATCAATATGTGTTTTACTAAAAGACTATAACGCGAATAAAAAAAGTATCCAAAAGGAATTGTTTGTTTTTTTGCAAGCTATAGAAGATTCATCAGGATTAAAAATATTGGTCCAATACGAGTTAGAAGAGGCCCAAAGAAATCAGAATAAGAAAAAGTCAACATATAAAGAAACAAGTGATATTTATAGTGAATGGTGACAAAAGAAAAGTTGCTGAGCAGTGCCAACAAAATGATTGAACAATTAAATATTCTTCCTAAAGATTTGGCAAACTATTATGAACAATACAGAATACAAAAAAAGACTATATCTACTATAAAGATTTGAAGGATAAATTGGTTAACTCACATATGATTGATCTTTTTGCAAATTCAGGCTGGAAAGATGGATTAGTTACGGGAAATAGCTTTTACCTCAAAAAGATAAATGAACTACATAACCGTTTATCACAATTGCAAATAGTAGAGCAATTTCATTATATAAGCAATCCTAATTCACTTATACATTGGGCTCTGACGTACGTCTTTATCCTGCTCTCTTCCTTTCTACGGTTAAGTTCTTCCACTTTTTGGGCGTATTCCTCGTTTTTCTATTCAAAGGTCTGTACCGCTTGTTCATATTCTGTCGGTTCGGAGAGCTGCTCCTTTTGCGGTGCTTCGGGTACTTTGGGAAATTCCCTTGCCGATACGTTATAGTCGAGTTCCTTGATTTCATGCCCTTTCTTGTCCAATTTTTGGAGTGCCGTGTCGTTTCGACTTCCGTAATAGGGTCGGGCAATCACCAGCTTCGGGTCGGATTTCAATAGTTTCTCCGTTTCTTTTGCCACATGTGCTGCGTTCTTGACCCCCAGACATTTACGGTACAATGTCTGCACCCATTATGTTCGGCAAAAAGGTTGTAGTTGGCTGCGTTGTGTGCACACGCCTTGCATTCCGTCTTGTCGAACTTGTATTGTTCAAGGTCGGTTGTGTAGTATTTCTCAGAATGTTTCTTGAACAGATTGAGCGTGTAACCGTTCCAATCGTCCCTATTGCCCTGCTTCAGGTGGTTCTCGTACACGTCCTTTTGGATATTGGCTTCATAGGTACTTATTTCCTCAGCCAACGCTGACGGTGATTGTCCCGTTATCCAGCAGTTCACCGATAGGTTCATACAATTCGTTCAGTTTCAAACGTGTATAGATATACTTCTCGCTCCGTCCGAAGCGGCTGACGAGTGAGTACATATCGTGTCTGCCCTTTTCAAGCAGGCGTTTGAAGGCTTTCGCTTCCTCGGTGGGGCGTACCTGCTCACGCTGTAAGTTCTCGCTTAGTGACATGTCCTCCGCTTCATCGTCTGTTATATGGTCGTATATGGTTGCCTTTATTGTCTTTGCTCCTGCAAACAGTGAGGCACGGTAGTGGCGTTCGCCGTAGATGATTTCGTAACCGCCTGCCGTGCGTGGACGTACGGCAATGGTTTGTAAGACCCCATTTCCCGAATGCTGTCCGCAAGTTCCTGCAAGGATGTGTCATTGAACGTCTTGCGGTGATTATCCGCACTTGGGTGTACGGCTGTGATATCAAGGTCTATTTCAGCCGTTGCCGTTGCAAGCGGTGTCTTGGGCATGGTTTGCCCCACCGCTTCGGCAGTTGTGGGTACGTTTTGCGGTTAAAGTAATATCATCGGTTTGGGGATGATTGTCAAAGCGGTTACTTTCACTGCCGTTTCTTTCTCTAATTTCTGAACTTTGTTGTTCTTCCGTGCATTCTTGTTCGTTTTCATAACTATAAATTTTAATGGGTTGATATTGATTGAATTAATTTTGATAGGTAGGGTGGAACAAACCGCCCTGCCTTTTTCGTCCCTATGCATTGGCATACATTGCGAGTGTCTCACGTACTTTCTGCTTCCTGCTGTATATCCATCCCGCACACCTTTCACCGTTATAGATGAAGTTCGTACAGAAAACAGATCGTTCAAGCCTTTCAAGACATCTTTTATCAGCTTGGTGTCCCCGAATACGCCTATCACCTTTTCGCTGTATTCCACGGTTTCAAGATTGAGCGTTGAAAGATCTGCGAATGTTGTCGGCTGTTTCGCTGCGCTTTCCTTTAGAGGTGCTTTCAGATAAATGTTGGCTTCGTCCCCTGCAGTGTGGGTGTATCGTTTTATAAACTTTTCAAGGTCGTAAATCCGCTCTTTTTGAAATCGTCCAACCGCTATACTTGTTGCGTTCCAAATACATACCGCCCCCCCATGCTGTAATTTTCACGGTGTTCGTATTCCTTGTCATTCTCTGCCAAATAAGCCGTTCCCTCAAAATTGGCGGCATATTTACGCATTTCGGAAAAGAGGTTTCGTGTATGGGTGGAAAAGCCTAAAATCACGGCTCTCTCTATACGGTAGTCGTGGTAGTCCGTATAGCTGTCACACTCGCTCACCCGTAGTTCACCGACAAAATGACGGCTTTTGCATTCGAAGGGATAAGGAGGCGCAAGCGTTCCGCTCCGATTTTTGCGGTGTGTTCGTTCCTCTGCCGTTCTTTCTCCGCTTTCTTCTCCCTCGCTTTGGTAAGCAGGGCAGCCGTTTCCAACAGATCTAAAAACTTGGGGTTCGCATCGTCATAATACATGCCTATCCCGAATTTTTCCGACAAAGGTCGGATAAGATCGGAAGTATGAAATTCGTACGTCCGCAAATTGATAAGATGATAGGTTATTCCCTACTGGATGCGGCTTACTTCATACACTACATAGCTGTCGTAGCTGTAACCTTCCAGCATTACCACTTGATTGACTGAAACGGTCTGTTCGTCTCTGTCATAGCTTCTGTTCGCTCCCAATAAATGTACTTTGTTCATAATGAATTGTTTTAATGATTAATATTTCGGTTCAGAGTATCACGCAAAAAAGGATGATGAAAAAGAGAAGAATGAAAAAGGGTAAGGACAGTGGAAAAGATGCGCCATACTTAAACGGATGAGGAAAACCACTACCGCCAAAACCGCCAACGTGGGCAGAATACCGCCTAAACTCGTCACCATACCACCAACGAAGGCACACACGAAACGCACCGCCACATACGCAACGAAACCGACCAGTAACCACTTCACCAAAATTTTTATGCCGATTGGAATGGAGCCGAAGCCTCGTTTCAAATCTTGCTGTATTTCTGTTCTCTTTTTCATAACATTGACTTTTTTATGCTTTGTCGGTGGCTTCACCTTGCTCGTTTCAGGAGGCAGATTTTTAGAGGCCCCGACTGTAGCTTCGCACCCTGAACCATGCAAGGGGAAGTCATGACGAGGTAATAAAAATGAGGAAATTGTTATTTGAGGAAAAAGAGATAAGAAAATATGGCAAGATTCGAGAGGATTGCTATCGTCTCAATCAGTATATGACTATTCACAACATGGTGGGTGTTAAGCCCAACCGATTAAAACCGTTTGGATGAGAGTAGTTGTATAAAGAGAAATTTTCACATATGGTTATATGAGAGGTTTGGACTGAAATACCCAGACCTACTCGATCTAAAGTCTTAGGTTATTATTTCTTTTTATGCCCTTGTGTCCAGCTTTGCATCCGTTTGGTTAATGCTTCTTTCAATGAATCCAAGAAAGATGTCTTATTGTTACGGATACGCATATCGCTGAATGTGCGTGAATGGTTAGAGTCCAATTCAATATTAAAAACGGTCTGGATATAGTCAAAAAGTTTTGCCAAAGGAATATCACCAAAGACTTACGGCTATCCCATGCGTAGATTTGCTCGTAAAGTTCTGTTTTTGTCGCAACCCATGTGATACGGACACGAGGTAAAGACTGCTCTAACTGGCGATTTTCCAATGCTTCGAGTTCCTTATTCAGATATACCATCAACATCTCGTTAGCTTTCAGCCTAGCAAACTTGAAATCGCAATTAGTAGAAAACATCGGTTCACGTTCGTAATAGAACAATTCCAAATAAAGAGCCGTGTCAATACGTCCTCGTAAATAATAAATTGAATCAAGGTGTGTCAAGCCTGAACGGTAATAATGTACAAAATCCGAACGTTTTGCGTTATAACGGTTGATAGCCTTGATTTCATCAATCAGATAAGCCCGCTGTGAATCTACTCCTACCGGACGATTCATTTCTATATTATAAATCTTACAATAAGAAAGCAATCGGTAGAACAAACGAGGTTTTATTTCTTTAAAGAAATCTATTTCTTCCGCTTCATCCTTGAATGTATAGGAACCAATAAATTCTTTTACCTTTTGAAAAGCATTAACTAATATTTGTGAGGTTTCAAGAGATTTCTTCATGATATTCAAATCCGCAGATTCGATTGTCTTCAATTTCTTTTCAATCTCTTTTTCGAGATTATTAATAAAATTATCCATTGTCGGCGTAATAATAGCAACAACCATAAAGATAATCACGACTGCCTGTTTCCAATAACGGCGCATAAAATCTACCGAAAGAAAAACTAACTTCGCAAACAATCATGAGAGTATCGGGATCTCAAAGACAATGTTCATCGCAAGGCACATCATTAAAAGTGTTAAGATATACGAATCGCACACAATCAAATTATCCACCTCACCACTTACCTGATATGTTTACAAAAAGCGAAAAGTCTGTGGAAAGATCAGAAAGTAGCTGCCCCCCAAATCCAAACATCACAGAGCTGACTCCGACTGTCTGCGTGATATATCGCCGTTCGTTATCGTATAATGTGGGAGAGACAAAACGGAATAACTGATAAAGAATATATGGCGAAGCACACAGCACGCCAGCACATAGGGCCGTCTTCATGTGGATGATGAATTGCCGCGCTAACCCTGTATTAATAAGTCGAACGGAAAATGATTCCATTGCACCTCCTGCCCATGCAGCCATCCGGTTGAGCAGCTGATAGGTAATAAAACCGTCATCCTTCGGTACGAGTACAACGCCAAATAACTGTTCTTTGAAGAAGAAAACCACGATACCGAACACGACGGCTACGGCGACAATTTTTATAATTGCCGCCCGCAACACGTCCAGATGTTCCCAAAAAGATTGTGTGTTCGCTTCAGTAGCCATCAGTTATCCTTTTTGTTCTATGTCCTTTATTTCGTCTATCTCTTTTTCTACATTGTTCATCCCTTCCTTGAAAGAGCGAACGCCTTTGCCGATTCCTTTCATCAGTTCAGGAATCTTCTTGCCGCCAAAGAACAGCAATACAACCAATACGATCAGCAGTACTTCCTGCATGCCGATACCGCCGATAAATAGTGGTGTTACCATCATAGCTTTTATTTGTTTATTTTACTTTTAATAAAAATGACCCGGAAGGCAGACATAATTAGCTCATTCCGGATCATCTTCTCCTGTTATTGTACATTGTCGAATGTAAATTCCAGACGGCTGTCCATCTCATCGAAAACCATCAAATCCGAAGTAACTTTCCCTATTGGAATAATCCGCATGGTCAGTTGCCCCATGTCAGGGTCATCTGCTTTGGCATAAAAGATGGCAATCGTGTTATTGGAAGGACAATAAGTGATGTCACCGTTTTCGAAACGAAGCTGCCCCTCTTCGGTATTAGTCGGCCGCCGGGGCATAGAACCGTAATATTCACGGCTCCATAGCGTCCCAAAGTCGCAGTCAGAGGAAACATACCCCGGATTTCGTCAGCTAACGGGGTGTCGAGCCATTCCCCGGTAAACGTATGCCCTCCGGCAGTAATACGAACCGACGCACCCTGCGACTCTTCCCGTTCGATACCGATTCGTTCAAGCCAGTCCTGTACTTGCGATTCGGCGGAAGGTACGTCTGTTGCCTCAATAGCAATGCCTTCCAACACATTCGCACCAGTAGCTTCCTCTTTGACGGAATTATAGGTGCGGCCGGCTCCGTATCCGTCATGCGTACAGAACGGAACGACTGTTTTGCCGGAGAGGTCATAAGAGGACAGGAACGAACGTATTGCTTGTGGAACATCCAATGCCCAGTTCGGGTAGCCGATAAAGACAATATCGTATTGGTCCATATTCTCAATGCGGTTTTTAAGTGCGGGAAGTGTTCCGGCAGCCTGCTCCGCATGGTTCTGGTCGCGCACATCGTCGAACTCCGTCGGATAGGGTTCCGAAGTCTCTATCAGATGCAGGTCTCCGCCCACAGCCGTTTGGATATAGCGGGCGACCATTTCGGTCGTACCACGACGCGTTCCCTTATCTACAAGGATGCTTGCCCCGGTCGTGGCATCCACATCCGCCGCATAGTTCGTATTCCCCCAACGGCTGAACCAGGCAATCAGAATCTTTCCGTTTCCGGGGGTAACCGTTCCCGAATTGTCGTTATCATCATCGTCGTTTCCCGGATCATTGGGAACTTCGGGGATATCAATTTCTGAACTGTCATCCCCTGCGCCACATCCGGCAAAAGTCATTACCGGAACGAGCAGCAATAAAGATATAAATAACCGTTTCATAATCTTGCTTTTTTAATTGATTTGACTCAGCCAGTCGGCAATCATTGAGTGGCAGTTGGACGTTTGGCTGAACGTATCCACAGGCTCGGTTCGAGGAAGTCGCCACCCGGAATGAGCGTCGGGCATCGGACTCGACACCACTGATACCGCTGCTGGAACTGGATACGATCAGTCCGATGCTCTTACCCTCCATCAGACTACCATATTGGAACAGGAATGTTTGTAAGGGAGCTGCCATATTACTCCACCAAAGAGGTGCGCCTACGATAATCCGGTCGTAATCGGCGATATTCACCTCCACGGGTTTGATTTCCGGATAGGATGCCGCATCATTCGGATTATTCCGGATTGCCTGAATCAGCGCACTACCTATTGCGTAGTTATTGGCCGCATAGTCGAGCCCCTCTTCGGCAGGTTCGACCCGTACCACATCGGCTTCTATCTGCGTCTGCAAATCGCTGACGATGGTATGCACATTATTTGTAAAGCTGTAATACACAATGAGCGTTTTTCCCGATGTCGGGTCAGGATCGGGAGTCGGTGTCGGCACCTCGGTATCAGGTGCGTACGGTTCGTCTTCATCGGGAGAGCAGGCGCTCAATCCCACCGCTACAAAAGCGGCAAACAAAAAATACAGGTACTTTTTCATAACGCTTATAATTTAATTAAATGATTCAATGTCAGTTGTTTTTAAGAATACCTATTTGTTCGAGCCATTTCTCCACATCGCCGCGTGAATTTTCCGCCTGGCTGCCATATACGGCCAGACTTCCGAGTATTGTCGAATTGGGGCATACCGAACGGATGTCGCTGACGCTTTGAGCCGTGCCGCTACCGCCATGCGTGCAGAACGGGGCGATGTATTTGCCCGACAGGTCATAACCGGCCAGGAAACTTTTCATCGCCGATGTAAGGTGTCCTCCCCAGATAGGCGTCCCGACAATCAGCGTGTCGTACTCGTCCATATTCTCCACCTTTGTTTTCAACTCGGGACGGTAATCGCTCTCCAGCTCTCCCGGTGCGATCTGCGTCACCTCTTCATAAGTATCTGGATAGGGAACGACCATTTCCACTTCCACGATGTCGCCACCTATAAGGTCGTGGATATGATTGGCGACTGTCCGGGATTGCCTCCCCATGAAAAATAGACGATCAGGGTCTTTCCCGCATCCCCTGAAATGGTTCTTCCCGGCTCTATCGCCGCCGGTTCTTCACTGCTGCACGATGTCGTCGCCAGCAGTAGCATAACCATAAGTGACAAAAAACTTTTCTTATACATATCGTTTATTCTATTTAATTGATCTACATTGCAAAATTACGGCAACTGCAAATCTTGGGCTTTGTTATAAAGGTCAGTTTAATTTGCTGTCAGGCTCAAATTGTAATTCCTGCCATTTGATCTCTTTCGTCATCGGTTTGTTCAGCAAATCGAACATGTCCATCCGGCATTTTCCAGCGAAATCGAACAGTGTGGGAATGTACCGCTTATCCGTATTCAGCAGGGCATAGACCGTTTCTGTCATTTTCAATCGCAGAACCGTTTCAGAAATTTCCCGCCCCTCCCGCATGTAAGGTATCCATGACCGGAAAAGGCTCTCCGTTTCGGACGTGGGTGGCAAACGGTGCAGGGCCGAGAGTTCCGTAGTCGATGATTTGCGGTCGGATGGAGAGAGCGTATGATAAAACTCGCACAAGAACTCTCGCGGAAGAGAGAAGAACAGAACCCGACAAGGCTCGTGCAATTCCGGCTCGGCGTAGATGTGCGAATAGCTGTCACGTCCGATGAAGCACTGTCGCCCCTTTCGATATCCAGCGTCTCGCCGCACTGGTTCCGCAGATACAACCGCCCGCTGTATAGATATACCAGCGTATGATTGGAAAAAAGATGACAGGCTTGAGATACCGTATCTATTGACTCGAAAAAATAAATATGCTGTTCTGTTTCCATATAAAGTTTATTCAGATACAGAAAGTCCGACAAGTTGTGCGGGATTGCTACGTACCATAAAATCGACCTGCTTCTGTGCAAGCCCGTTTTCCAGCAACGCAAGAATACAGCGGCGCATCCCATCCACAGGGTGAGGCATCCCCACCTGACCGAGGTCGGTCGTTATGATACTCCGCTGCGGGGCAATACGGGCAAAGTCTGCAAATTCTTTATCACTCATCCGCTCGAAATCGGGCAGTCCCGTACCCGGTCCCCACAAATTGGTAATGTAGCTGTATTCCATCCACGCGCCGAGATCAATACACCGTTTAATCTGATCGTGCGTCATTTTCCAGATACCGGAATTGGCATGAGTCACGACACACTTTCTCACACCCACCTCACGGGCTTTCCGAGCCAGCGTGATGCTCTCCTCGGACGAAGAGTGCCCCGTTGCGAAAATGATATTCGCTTCGGCACATATCTCCATGACTCGCACGACTTCAGACAGCACACGCCCGTTATCGTCCACAACGGGCACACCCTCTTTCTTGCCGTGATAGCGGATATTCTGGTAAACGGCATCCTGTGTCGGCATCCAGATACAACGACAAAGATTCCGGTTGTGGCCACGGCTTTTTCCACAGCGAATACATTTACCTTATCCCCGTGTACCCGTTCATACACAGGCTTCCGAATACCTCGGATCCCTGTAACTCCTGACGAATCAGATAAGCCCGGTCATGACAACTGAAATCGTTGGACTTGAACAGCATGGATTTGTAGCCGACATCACATGCCGCGCGGGCAAACTCCAATTCATTTCCCAAACGGGCTTTGGAATCCGGAGCTGCGTGCAGATGGATGTCACTGACACCACGCAGCAGTTCATCGGCTTCGGGCGAATCCGAATTTTCAGCGGCAGAGAATATCGGTGTCTGCGCATGTGATGGCAATACACCGGAAAGCAGCACGGCTCCTCCCGCCATCACGGAGTTACGGATAAAGTTACGGCGTGACAGATCTTGTTTATTTTTCATCGTTTCCTCCGTTATTCAGTTCGACAATACCTATTTCCTGCAACCACGTGATAACCCGTTCATAAGCTGTGTCATACGTTCCCCGACGAATCTGTATGCCCTCCAATACAGTCGATTGCGGGCAAAGGGAACGGACAAGCCGGTAGCTTGCCTCGGCAGAGCTGGTCCCGCTCGTGCAGAACGGAACGACAGTTCTTCCCGCGAGGTCATGTGTTGTGAGGAACGTGCGGATGGGAGGTGCGGCAGTTTCCACCCAGATAGGATAACCGATGAATATCACGTCATACGAAGAGAGGTTTTCGATATTCGTTGTCAAAGGCGGGCAATATCCGGATGCCACTTCTTCCCGGATTTGTGCCAGCAAAGTATCATAATCATCGGTATAAGTATCGGCCGTTTGAATTTCCACAAGGTCGCTCTTTACCGTGTCATGGATGTATCCGGCAATCGTCCGGGTATTACCCGTATGGGAGAAATAGACAATCAGCACTTTTTTGTCCCCGGAAGGTTCGACTGGCTCTTCCGTTTTTTCAACCGGAGGTGTTGTCGATTCTTCCGTTTGAGGTTCACCCGCGGAACAGCCCGTAATGGCTAACATAAGCCATGCAAAGAGAAATAAAAGTTTCGTTTTCATATCTGTTATTTTTAAGTTATTCATTTGATGCAAAGGTAAAAGCAAAGCCCCGCAACGTCTTTGCTGCGAGGCTCAATTTGTTTTGTCAGGAAGTTCACTACCTTTTTTCTTGATTATTCAGTACCGGACTGAATGTGGCTTAATTCACTTAGCTGTTTCTTCACTCCATTGTTTACCAAAACTCGTCTGTTCCGTTTCCACGCACCCACGATGTCCGTGTACCTTACATTCATCCAATGCTGATTGTAACTGCCGGAACTCATCACCGGAAAGCGTGACGTTCCAAGCCCCCAGATTCTCCAGAATCCTTTCCTGGTTCTTGGAACCGGGATAGGTACGACATTGGGATATTTATGGAGCATCCACGCAAGCGATATCTGGGCGTTGGTCGCATTTTTCTCCACGGCGAACCGATGCAGCAAATCGAGTATAGGCCGGTTGGCTCGATATTCTCTTTCGACAGTTGGGGAACGAATTTCCGCACGTCATCGAAGCCGAACTGCTCCTGTGCCGTTACCTTACCCGAAAGGAACCCGCTTGCAATCGGTGAGAACGGTACGACTCCGATTCCTTTTTCAAGGCACACCGGGAAAATCTCCGTTTCGCAATCGCGTTCCACCATCGAATAGATGTTCTGGACGGCAGACAAAGGAGTAATCTCATGCGCCGTCCGTATCTGGTTGGCCGATACTTGCGACAGTCCCCAACCGCGTATCAGTCCTTCCTTAACAAGCCGTCCCATGACGGTTGCCACATCTTCAAGCCGGACCGTCTCATTGATGCGATGCAGATAATACAGGTCGATATAATCCGTGCGAAGTCTGCTCATGGAATCTTCGAGATGCCGGCGCATCTCCCGGTAGAGACTCGTCTCGTCCGGTTGCGGGAGTTCACCAATATGAAATTTGGTGGCGAGTACCACTTCCTTACGGAACGGCTCGATAGCTTTACCCACCAACTCCTCGTTATGCCCGGCGTAGAATTGTTCCTTGCCATAGGCGCCGTATCGAAATGCGTGCAGCCGTAGTCGTATGCCTTGCGGATGGCTTCTATGGCATACGCTTCGGGCGGCACTTGTCCGTAACCGTGGCTGAATCCCATACATCCCATTCCTATCGGAGATACTTCCAGCTGTCCTAATTTTCTATTATCCATATTGTTATATTTTAGAGTGAGATTATTATTGAATTACTTTATTTCCTTATTTTTAGCCATTTCCCATAAGTCAGCATCCGCCAGCCCCATTCCAGAGGCCCAAAGCGGAAATAGGAGAGCCATAGGACACTGAATGCCATCTGGACAAGAAAGACGTAGAAAGCTATGGATTCTGTTCCTGTCAATCCAATGCCGGCCCCCAGTCCGAAGCCGATACCGTAGAAGAGAACCATGCCCCATACCGACTGTCCTACGTAATTGGTCAGTGCCATTCTCCCCGGAGCGGCAAGACAACGCCACAAGCGCCACTCTCTACCATGCAGGTAAAGGAGACAGATAGCGGAAACATATGCAAAACCTGAAGGATAGACACTTGCCGTATAGATGGCGGTGTGTGCAGCTGTCCCGAAAGGATGCCCGTTTACCGTACTCCAGGCATAGAGAATGGACAAGGGAAGTCCCAGCAGAAAACCGTATGTCACCGTTTTTTTCAGTAGCATCCGATTTGCCTCAAGATTGGCGTATATTTGCTTGCGCCCAATGTAGAAGCCCAATAAGAACAATCCCAATACCTTAAAATAGCGGTTGCTGTCGATGAATTCCTGCAAGCGTACCCATGCACCCTGTATCAGAAATTGAAAGACCTCTCCGTAGCTTTCCGCATTACGCAGCCAGATTCCGAAGTTATATTCCGTTATGCCATATAAATTGCAATAGTGCTGTTGCATTCGCACTGCGGGAGCCGACAGGGACACTCCGAATGTACCGGCCAGCCAATCAATCGGAATAGGAAGTAGCAATAGGACTGCGGAAGTCCCCAGCAACACTCTGTCCGAAACATGCCGGAAAAGAGGGAGCAGCATGCCCAATAAGGCATACAACAGCAAGATGTCTCCGCTCCAGATAAACATCAAATGCAGAAAACCGATGGTGGCCAGAACAATCATCCGCCGATAAAAGATACGGAATCCGTCCGTTCCCTTTTTAGCCGCGTTGCTGATAATGATTGAAAATCCGATACCGAACAGCAGCGAGAATATGGTGTAGAACTTACCGTCTACAAAAAGATATTGAAGGAAGCGGACTACCTGGTCTATTTCTGCCGTAGGCATGGCCTCCGTTATTCTCAATTTTTGAAAGGTATAAAGCGAAAATTCCGGAAAGTTGGCAAGGCAGATTCCCAGCAATGCAAATCCTCTTAGAGCATCGAGGATGACATGGCGTTCCGATGTCTTCACGGGTACCATGTCTTTTATATCCATTTCCTTATTCATTGATTCTTTCTTTTTTGTTAACCAACATGACGCTTCCCAGTATGATTACAAGCCCGAGCAACTGTATGCCTGTAATCCTGTTCCCCGCCCAGCCCGCCACCGATAACGACAGCCACCACAGGATTCACGTAGGCATGGGTGCCCACTTCCGTTGTCGGGCGGATCTTCAGCAGCCATACGTAAGCGGAATAAGCCATCAGCGAGCCGAACAGTATCAGATAGGCCAATGACAACCAGGCGTATAGAGGGACCGTACTGAATCCCGTAGGAGAGAACTCCCCGTTCCCCAATGTACATATCCAGAACATCATGCCGGCAAAAAGCATTTGCCAGGCGGAACCTGCAAACGCGTTTGCAGGTTCTGTGTCTGATGAACGGTATTTTGTATAAAGTGTTCCCAATGCCCAGGAAATACAACCGGCTACAAGCAGTAAAATACCATATTCACTATGATCGTGTACGGTTACCGTCATTTCCAGTTGCTCGGCATACAATAACCCTACTCCTGCAAATCCCATCAAAATACCGGCAAGGTACATTTGCTCCGAAAGGTATATTTCCACATCGGAGCGTCGAGTGCCATAATCCAGATGGCGGTAGAGGAGGCCACCACAGCCACCAGGCTACTGCTGACATATCGCTGGGCCAGCATCACTACCGCCATATCGATGAACAGCAGGATGATTCCGCTCACAGCCGACCGGCCTACAAGCCTTGGGATAAAGACCCGTTCTCCACGACATGCACATATCACAAGCAGTATCAATCCTGCCGTAGAGAAGCGCAATGCACCGAGAAGGAAAGTCGGAAAGCCGTGTAAAGCCACCCCGATAAAGTAGTAAGTGGCCCCCCAAACTACATAAATCAGGAAATAAGCGAATAGGATGGCAAGTTTTTTCGGCATTATTTTTATATTTTATTTCAACGCATTCTTGAAGAACCCGTCTATCTTGTCGAACGGTATCACATCAATCTTGTCGTATAAATCGACATGGTTGGCTCCGGGAATAATCAACAGTTCCTTGTTACTCCCCGTCAGCCGCTTGTAGGCATCCTCACTGAAATAGCGGGAATGAGCTTTTTCTCCATGAATCATCAACACGGCACTGCGGATTTCGCTAATATAGGTGAGCAGCGGCATATTGATGAATGACAATACGCTGGTTTTCGTGATTCCCTCGTTGGAGTTCGGGGAACGGCGATGATAGCCTCGTTCCGTCTTGTAGTAGTCGTGATACTCCTTGACGAATTGCGGAGTATCATCCGTCACGGGGTCGAGTACGCCACCGTCGCGTGCATAGCTGTCATCACGATAATCCTCGGTACGCTGTGCGTTGAGTTGCTCGCGCAACTTATAGCGGTCATCGGCACTCATGGCGTCGAAATACCCGTTGGCATTTACCCGGCTCATATCATACATAGTAGATGTTACCGTCGCTTTGATACGAGGGTCATTGGCCGCAGCATTAAGTGCAAACCCGCCCCAACCGCAAATACCTAAGATTCCGATACGTTCCGGATTGACGTCCGCACGGGATGTCAGATAATCGACCGCCGCACTGAAATCCTCCGTGCTGATTTCGGGTGACGTAAGATAGCGAGGCGTACCGCCGCTTTCGCCGTAATAGGAAGGGTCAAAAGCGATAGTCAGAAAACCTCGTTCGGCAAGTGTCTGGGCATAACGGCCTGACACTTGTTCTTTCACCGCACCGTAAGGGCCACTGACTGCAATGGCTACCAGACGTCCTTGCGTATTTTTCGGCTTGTAAAGGTCTGCGGCAAGCGTGATGCCGTAACGGTTGTGAAACGTGATTTTCGTATGTTCCACCTTATCACTCTGCAGAAAGGTCTTATCCCATTCCTGTGTCAATTCCAATGGTTCCATACCGGTTGAATTTATATATTTTGTTGTTGTCGTTTCTTGTGCCATGACATTCGCAAAGGTCAGGAACGTCAGTATGGCGATTGCTTGTAACTTCATAGCCGTATTATTTTACTTTATAGCGGAGCCAGACAATATCTGTTTCCCATTGTTCCACACTCTCTAATTTCAGTTTGTACGGGTTACATTCCATACGAGAGATTCCATCGAAAACCGCCGTCTGTCCCTTACGCCCGTCAATACCCGGAGCTACCATAATACTCACTTCGTCAATCAGTCCGGCCTCCAGGAAACTGCCGCAGATATGTCCGCCCCCGACAATCGCCAAGCGTTCAACGCCGAAATGTTCGTGAAGCAGCTCCATAGCTTGCGGCAAGTCAATGCGTTCCGCACCGGCCGCAATCCATGAAATACCCAATGTGCGCAGCGTTTCCAGATATTCCTCGGACACCTGTTCACTGACAATACAAAGTAGAGGATGCCCGTCAGCTTCACCCTCCTGCCAACGCAGTTTCCCATAGGTATCGACAATGATCGTATATTCGTCCGATTTACTGGCGACATATACGGATTTATGACCTATCGGAGTTCCCTCCATCGGAGTACTTTCCTCTTTGACGGCAGAACATTCGAGTGCGGTAGTTATCCGTCCTGACAGTTTCGAGCAAGGCCCCAGCTTTTCCAAGGCTATGTAATACTCATCCGTACTCAGTTGCCCGACCATCGGGCAGTCGATGCGGCCATCGACCGAAGTCATCATGTGACTGATTATATATGGTCTCATATTCTTGGTTTTTATTTATAATGCAAAAGTAAGGCAGCTTCTCCGCTCTGCCGGTAGACAAATTACGGATTATACTACCTTATTTACTGATTCCTTATCGGCCTACCTGACGTTGCTGTTCCGCATTGTACCGGTCTCCCACAACAGGAATAGCAGCTACGGTATCCTCCAGTTCTTTCCACTCCCCGGAGCTGATGTTGAAGTCGAGTGTGCGCAGGTTTTCCTCCAGATGAGACAGTTTTGTCGTTCCCGGAATCGGTACGATCCACGGTGCTTTCTGAAGCAACCAGCCAAGAGCACCTGTGCCGAGGTCATGCCCCGTGTGCGCCCGAAAGCTTGCAGCGCATTTACAATGTGGGTATTCGCACGCATCGCTTCCGGCTGGAAACGCGGCAGGGTCTGACGGTTGTCGTTGTTTACATCGAAGACCGTGTATTCGTTGATGCAGCCTCCCAAAAATCCACGGTTGATTGGGCTGTATGGTACAAAGCCGATACCCAACTCCCGGCATACATCGAGAACACCGTTCTCTTCCACCAGGCGGTGCATCAGATGGTACTCGCTTTGGATAGCCGTCAGCGGACAAATGGCGTGGGCCTTACGGATTGTTTCGGCACTGACCTCGCACATACCCCAGCGTTGCACTTTACCTTCCTTGATCAAGTCGGCAATGGTAGCCGCTACCTCCTCGGCCGGAGTATTCGGGTCGGCACGGTGCTGGTAGAACATCGGCAGTGAATCGAGTCTCAATCGGCGAAGTGACTCCTCGCAATAGCGGCGGATGGTTGCCGGACGGCTGTCCTGACGACCAGTTCCTTTGCCGTCGATGACTTCGTGCCCGAATTTGGTCGTTACGTTAATCCGTCCCTTGAACTCGGACAGCGCTTCTCCTGCCAGGTTCTCATTGGTCAACGGCCCGTAAATGATAGCCGTGTCGAAGAGCGTCACTCCACGCTCTACCGCTTCATGCAACAATCGGATACACTCTTTCTTATCCGGGTGTTGGCTGCGGTTGTAAGTCATGCCCATTACACCGAAGCCGAGTGCCGACACCTCGAATGCCGCCTTGCCCGTACCCAATACACGATGTCCCTTGATACGGGCTGCATCGATATCCACCACATCGGATGTTTCCGCTTGTTTCGCTTCTGAAGCGATACTTTGCCCAATCCCGAAGGCATGGCCATTGCGGCTCCTGCCAATGCAGCCGTTTTGAGAAATCCACGACGGCTGATATCCATTTTATTGTTTTCTTCCATGATTTTATGTTTTATGCATTATAACTTAATGAATGGAAAATGCCCCGTCCACTAAAAGGGCGTGCCCGTCCACGAAACTTGCCTGCGGTGAGCAAAGCCACAATACGGCGTTGGCTATCTCTTCCGGTTTACCGAGACGTCCGGCAGGAATATCTCGGACCAGTTCCTTTTCCAGATCGGGGTTACGCCGTATCAGTTCTTCGGCCATAGGTGTTCGGATCACACCCGGACAGACGGCATTGATACGAATCCCCTTTGCCGAGTAATCAATGGCGGCTGTACGTGTAAGCCCGATTACCGCATGCTTGCAGGCGATATAGGCCGCTTGTCCGGGGAACCCCGTAACACCGCCTTGAGACGAGGTATTGACAATGGCACCACCGCCTTGTTTCAGCATCTGGATAATCTCGTAACGCATACAGTTCCATACACCTTTCAGATCGACGGCTACCGTGCGGTCGAACTCCTCGTCGGTAATCTCGGCCATCGGCCGTTGCGGGGTCTGTATCCCAGTATTGTTCAATGCAGCGTCCAGCCTGCCGTAAGTCGCAACGATCCAGTCAATCATCTCCTTTACAGCCCGTGTATCGGACACGTCGCAGCGATATGCCACGGCTTTATACCCTTCTGAAACCAACTTCTCGGCTTGTTCTTTCGGCTCATTGATGTCCACCAATACTACGGTTGCACCCGCTTTTGCAAATGCTTCTGCCGAGACCAGCCCGATACCTGCCGCTGCCCCCGTTACCATTGTTACTTTCTCATTCATTGTTTTCATGATTCTTTTGTTTTAATATTCTGCCAACAAAGGTAAAAAGAGAGCCCCGCAACGACTTTGCTGCGAGGCTCAAAAGATTTTGTTATGAAGTTCACTTTGTTAAAATGACTTTTTCCGAAAAATCCATAATCTATATTCTCCTGATTAACTTGGCTGGATTTCCTACAACGATCGTATTCGATTCGACAATTCTCTCCGAAATGCGGAAAAACCTTGTGTAATAATTCACGATATTCTTCCGTATCCGGCATCGTATGATTCAGCCGGAAGATATTTTGCCGCAGCTCTTTTACCACGCCTAGTTCTTCTTCCGTCTGGTGCAGGCAGTCGATTCGCAACTCTTCCATTGGCTTATTCGATTGCTTGTTTGACCCAATCTCCAACTTGTTTCGTACTTCTATTACACAACCGGCCTTCTTCCATTCGATTTTGGGGTAGAGTCTCTTGAGTTGTTTCACGCTACCCGTGATTGAACTGCCACCCGAAGTGGCAAAAGGAATAACGGTTTTACCCGCGAAATCATATTTCTCAAGAAAAGTATTGACCGGACGCGGACACAAGTCCCACCATATCGGATAACCGAGGAACACCACGTCGTAATCTTTCAGTTCAATCGTTTCTCCGCCCAACGCAGGACGTGATTTGTCGTCTGCCATCTCCACCGAACTGCGGCTCGCCTTGTCGTTCCAGTCGAGATCTGCCGAAGTGTAGGCCGTAGCCGGAGTAATCCGGTGAAGTTTACCGCCAGTCTCTTTTGCGATAGCGGTTGCCACTTTCTCTGTGGTCCCCGTACAGGAGAAATAGGCTACAAGGATTTTCTTGTCGGACGGCCTGTCGGTATCTGCTGTTTGTTTTTGTGCTTTCGACGGGTTACTGAAAGTAAGTAGGCTCATAAGTATCAATACTATCTGTTTCATGTCATTTTAATTTAGAATATTCTTCATCACCGACAGGTTCCAGCCATTCGGTACTGTTGTTCTCACCGGGCACTTCGATGGCTAAATGCGAGAACCAGCTGTCGGGAGCAGCCCCGTGCCAATGTTTCACGCCTGCCGGAATATTGATTGCATCCCCGGAATGTAGTTCCACCGGCTCTTTGCCCCACTCCTGATAGTAGCCGCGACCGCCCACGCATACGAGTGTCTGACCGCCGCCTTTCGTTGCCTTGTGCACATGCCAGTTGTTGCGGCAGCCCGGCTCGAAGGTCACATTTACCACGGGGACTCCGTCCGTTACCACGGGAGCCGTGTAGCTCTGGCCGATGAAATACTTGGCATAGGCATCGTTGGGTTTCCCCACGGGGAAAATGATGGTTTGCGCGTACGCTTCGAGCGAACCTGCCGCTACGCTGTCTGCATTACCGTCGGTCCAAACTTCTTTTGCCATACGGAAAGCCGCCCACGCTTTCGGCCAGCCCGCGTAGAATGCGGCATGGGTGAGTATTTCGGCTATCTCGGTTCGGGTCACTCCGTTCTTCTTCGCCGATTCGAGATGGTACTTGAACGACGAGTCGGTCAGCCCCTGCGACATTAGGGCGACCACGGTTACGATGGAACGGTCGCGGAGCGAAAGCAGATTGTTCCGGCTCCACACTTCCCCGAAAAGAATATCATCGTTCAAACGTGCAAATTCGGGGGCAAATTCTCCGAGCGCATCGCGTCCGGCAGTCTGTTGGATTTTTACTTGTGATTTTGCCATGATCGGAAAAATTAAAGTCAATAATAAAGCTAATGATGCTACTTTTGTTTTCATACGATATGATTTTTAGTTCGACATTTCCAAGACAACCGACAGGTCTTTCCTGTTTCCGATACAAAAGTACGGGCATTATTCCACAACAGCTTTGCTGCAAGGCTCAAACTGTTTTGTCCTGAAGTTCATCTTACCATGAAGGAGCGACACCATAAGCCTCCTTGTATATCTTGGAGAAATGCGACAGGTTCTTGAAACCCACATCGAAGCAGGCTTCCGTCACTTTCTTCTTGCCTGATTTTATCAGGCCGTGCGCGGCTTCCAGACGACGTTTGATAATCCACTTTTGCGGTGTCAGGTTGCTGACTTTGGCAAAGTCCCGCTTGAAGGTAGCCAGGCTGCGTCCCGTGTAACTGGCGATTTCCTCCAGAGAGAGATCACACATGTAGTTCTCGTTCAGATAGTCGAGAATGTCGATTTTCCACGGCTCCACGAAGTCGAACAGCGACGCATAGAGATTCCGGTCTGTATTAAGCAGTACATATATCCCTTCTACCATTTTCAGCTTCAGTACGTCTTCGGACGGTTTTTCGCCTGCATCGAAATAGGGTATGACCGATTCGAACAGCGAACGGATATCAAGCCTGTTACTGGGCAACACGCGCAGGCTTACCTTCTCACGTTCGGAGTCGTTCGGAATCTGTTGCCGGTTAAGCGTCTGGTAAAATTCTCTTAGAAACGGTCTTGAGAACTTCAGTACGACAGAACGGTAAGGCTTTCCGTCCTCTACCTTTTTCTGCAACCACATCCGGTTATCGCGCCGCATGAAAGCACAATCCCCCGGATGCAACACGGTTTTCTTACCACGTTCCTCTATCTCCAACTCACCGGAGCACAAATAAATAAGCGTATGCTCCCTGTTTTCGTGGGCGCATCCCCGGTCATCGGTGAAATAACTTGCTATAAGCACGTTCGAGCAATCGAATACATCTAATCGTTCCATATTGTCAGTCTTTAATTTTCGCAAATATAACGCATTCCAACCATAAAGTTTTTGTTGTAAGGCTCAAATTTGCAAAACGGATAAAATATTTTTGTACGCTTGACCTCGTATAGCAGCTGTTACCTTACAGACTACAGTACAACACATTACGGTTTCAACGGGCCATAAAAGTACGATGCCGTAGCACCGCCGTCGATCAGAAAGTCCGCTCCCGTGATAAATGCCCCTCTGTCGCTCATAAGTAGTTCGGCAACATTGGCAACCTCGTCCGCGGTTCCGGGGCGTCCTGCCGGACATTTGGCGAACATGTTTTGTAAAAATCACCTCGCTGCCCGTTGAACTCGTCGATAGCCAAGGGAGTTACAATGATACCAGGTGAAATGGAGTTGATTCTTGCCCCGCGCTCGCCCCATTTCACAGCTTCGGCCATTACACGTTTCACGTTACAACGCTTGGCCATCTGGTAAGCGTGTAACGTATCCTTGATACTATCCGGTTGCAGCATGTCGAGCGAGAGCAATTCTTCGGCAGGAGTCGTGGCCAGTAGCATATCCTCCTCGATGGTCAGTGCGGGCATCCGATGCCCTGACTGGCTGGAAATCGTTACCCCGACACCGTTTTCTTTAATAACCTTCCCAACTTCTTCGAGCAGGACAGCCGTTCCGTACAGATCGACTTTCAGAATCGTTTCGATGGAAGCCTGACTCGGTGATACGCCCGCCGTATTGACGAGCATTGAAATTTCACCATGTTTCCGTGCAACCGCAATCAAGTTCAAAATGGACTCCCTTGAAGAGAGATTCATTTCGACGGGTACTGCATCAATCCCGCCTCATTCAATATACGGCAAACAGCTCGGTACTCTCCGGGTTCAGGTCTCCGACAACGATCTTTTTCCCATATCCCATACGGCGGGCTATCGCCATTCCTATCTGACCGGCACCGGTCAATATCATTACTTCTTTCTTCATATTTACTTTTTCTTTATTCTTTGATAACGTGATTTTTTATCTCATTGCCGGTTTATTCTTCATTTTGTTCCAGCACACGGGCCATCCGCTCCAACCCTTCAACAAGCAGTGTTCGGGGGCAAGCAATATTCAGACGGATAAATCCCTCGCCGCCGGATCCGTACATCGTACCTGAATTGATCATCAATTTTTGTTCCTCTTGCAGGCGCAAGGTCATAGCATCCGAACCGATACCGAGTGCTCGGCAGTCTATCCATACTAAGTAAGTTCCTTCGAGTGGTAACACGGGATATTGCGGTAACCGCTGCTCAAAAAAGTGGCAGAGATATTCGTAATTCCTACGCAAGTATTTGCGCAAAGCATCGAGCCACTCTCCACCCTCGTTATAAGAGGCGATTGTAGCGATTACGCCGAACGGGTTGACATCGCACACTTCATTGATGTTGATGGCGCGGTCAATACGACGACGTACATCATCATCGGCCGCAATGATATTGGCAATTTGCAGTCCGGCAAGATTGAATGCCTTACTCGGTGAAACGCAAGTCACGGAATTTTGTTGGAAGCGTTTAGACAGGGAAGCAAAAGGAGTATAGTCATACCCCTCATAGGTCAGTTCGCAATGAATTTCATCTGCCACAACAAACACTCCGTTGCGCAAACAGATGTCTCCGATATGCCGCAGCTCTTCCGGCGTCCAGACCCGTCCGACCGGATTGTGAGGATTACATAGTAATAGGATTTTCGCCTTCGGATCAGCCACCTTTGCTTCGAGGTCGTCGAAGTCGATTGAGTAGCGACCATCTCGGTAAATGAGGTTATTGGCCGACAGTTCGCATCCGTCGTTACGAATCGACGAATAGAAGCAGTTGTATGCCGGAGTCTGGACGATTACCTTGTCGCCCGGTACGGTCAGGGCTTTGATAATGGCCGACAGAGCCGGTACGACACCGCTTGTATAGATAATCCACCGGGGATCTATCCGCCAACGATGACGGCTCTCGAACCACCGGACGACTGCATCGTAATAGGTTTCGGGTACTTTGGTATAACCGAAAATGCCGTGTGCAACCCGCCTTTGCAAGGCTTCTACAATGGTCGGTGCAGTACGGAAATCCATATCCGCCACCCACATGGGCAGCACATTTTCCTCCTCAGGAGTGTCCCATTTGTAAGAGTTCGTCCCGCGACGCGGGATAATCGTATCGAAATCGTATTTCATAACTTATCTATTTATTCGTAATTTATAAATCCAGTTACTGCCCCAAAGTCTCGCGAGGAAGATTACTCCCCGGAAACAAAGCTCGATGCACATGGCAAGCCACACGCCGCGTAGTCCCATCGTGGGAGCAAGCCATGCCGCCAGTGTCAGTCGCACGCCCCAAATGCTGCCGAAGTTCATCAGACTGGGTACGAATGTATTACCCACACCTACGAATACACCGTAGGCAACGATAGATGCCGCAAACATCGGCTCTGCAAAGGCTTCTATCCGCAGAATCTCGATTCCCAACGTGCGGATTTCCTCCACGGGAGTCATCACTCCGATGATTTGCGGAGCCGCCACATACATCAACGCTCCCATAACACCCATAATCAGCATTCCCGACCAGACGGTAATATTGGCAAACGACGGAGCAACCGGATACGGTTCGCTCCAAGGCTCTGACCGACCAACGTCGTGGCAGCCTCCGAGATGCCGTAGCCGGCATATAGCAAAGGCTTTCGGCAATAATGGCGAACGAGTTGGCAGCAATGGCAACGATGCCAAGCGGTGCGACAACCACCGTCGTTGCGATCTGCGCTCCACAAATGGCCATGTGTTCGAATCCCATCGGTAACGAAATACGGAAAGACTTACGCAATGTCTCCCGTTTGGGTAGAAAACTTCCCCGTTCTCCGACGAACTTCAGCATGGGCGAGCGGCGGCATAGATACCACATCATTCCTCCGGCGGTAACGAGTTCGGCCAATACCGTTCCCAATATAGCACCTTTCACACCCAGACCTGCACCGGGAGCGGTAAATACTACTCCGAACCACTCCACATGCCTCGTCGGGAAGATCAGGAAGAAGTTGAACACGACATCCAGCAAGCACATCATTATATTCAGCATGGCGGGCACGCGCATATTCCCACTGCAACGCAACATGCCTCCTGCAAGAAGTTCAACTGCAAGGCAGGCAGGAATAGTGCGAATATTCTGAAGTAGAGGGACGAATCGTTCCATATCGCCTCGTCTCCACCCAACCAGAGAGGAAGCATACCGCTGATACAAATACCGCCAACAGCCAACAGCGAACTGAAAACAAGCGTGGCAGTAACTGCTTGACGGAGTATCTTTTTGGCTTCCACGAAATCCCCGGCTCCGATACGATGTGCCACCTGCACGGAAAATCCCGTCGCAGCGGCTGCACACACCCCCCAGAACAGCCAAGTTGTGGTCGAGACCAATCCGATGGAAGCAGCGGCATTCGCACCGAGGCTGCCCACCATCGAGGCATCGATGTACTGCATGGCGATAGAAGATATCTGAGCCATAATGGCCGGGACGCTGAGGTATGCAGTCAGGCGTAACTGCTGCCCCAGCGTCATTTGTTTCCCTTCGCGGATAAGCGATAACAGATAATCAGTCTTTCCCTTTCCTATTCCCATTAAATTATTCGCAAGTACGTCAATCGGTAAAACAAGTTTTCTCATCCAGAGTCTCAGCTTGCAATCGGCGGGAGCTTGATATTCTCGTCAAGGATAATCTCTCCGTAGCTCTCGGCGGTGATACAACCTGTTCGCGGATTCTTCACTCCGCCTATCGCACCTTTGATGGTGGCCTGCACCGAGCTGTACTCGAAAGCCCGGTCACAGTCGGGGCCGAACGTGCAATTCTCCAACACGAGGTCGTGGGCATAGCAGAGCGGCTGTTCACCGGTAATGTGACAGTTCACCAACCGGAGATTGTGCGAATGCCAGCCAAGTATTCGCCGTTGAGTTCCGAATCGTAGATCGTCACGTTCTCCACCTCCCAGAAAGCATCTTTCGTGGTGATTTTGGCATTATGAATCTCCACATCTTTCACGTACTGGAAAACGTATTTACTGTCACTTTCCAATCCGTCGATGCGGATATTGCTGCTGAACATGAAGGGATAAGTGCCGCCATGCAGTTTCAGATTTTTGATATTCAGATTCCGGCAACGCCAAAACACTTCATCGGCATCGTTTATCTCCACGTTCTCGATTTCGATATCGTGCATCTCGCGGAACATCTTGGGCGCATCAATGCGTGTATTCGTCATTTTCAGATGGTCGGAGTACCATAGCGCCGAACGTCCTCCGACATCGAAGAAACAACGGTCGATAACGAAACCATGCACATGCCAGAAAGGATAATTCCCCTCGAACCGGCAATCAACGGCTTCGATGTTGCTGCACTCCTTGATGGCCGACTCTCCGGCACGGATGATTACATTTTCCAAACGTAAGTCATGTGATTCGAACAAAGGTCTTTCACCTCCGAATTCTGCATTTGATATTACTTTCATACTTTCCTTATTTTTAATTATTATTCATATTCGACTTATAACAGCGCAAAAGTACGAAGCGCCCTTTATGACCACTTTGCTTCAAGGCTCAATTTGCTTTGTTATAAAGTTCATCTAACAGAGGATGGTTTATGTTATAGTACTATAGATTTAATGAATTGGGCGGGAACACCAGCTGCTACCGTATTTGCTTCCAAATCTCTTGTTACAACCGCTCCGGCCCCGATGACGACATTGTCGCCGATGGTTACGCCTTGCAGAATCGTTGCATTGGAACCTATCCATACGTTCTTACCCAACACAATGGGTGCAGGATAGGTCGTATGACGTTCTTCCGGAGCCAAACCGTGATTGAGTGTGGCAAAGACCACGTTATGTCCTATCTGGCATCCGTCACCAATTATCACTCCGCCATGATCCTGAAAATGACAGCAGGCATTGATGAACACCCCTTCGCCGACGGTGATATTTTTACCGAAATCGGCATAGAACGGTGGAAATACCCGGAGCGATTCCGGTACCTCGTAACCGAATAGCTCGGAAAGTAATCCGCGTACTTCGTCCTGTGTGTGGTATGCTGTATTCAGCCGGAAAGTAATGCGCCGGGCTTCGTTGCTCATATCGTCCATAAAGCGGTGTATCTCCTCTGTATCGAGTGCCCTACAAGTCTTGACATATTCTTTGAATGCATCTGTTGTCATGCGTCTTATCTCCTTTCAATCTTCACGGGTATGTCTCCGGCTATACTTAATGCTTCGATACCGTTCCCGTCGATACGACCGATTTTAATCAGGTCGTTACTATGAGACCAACTCTTACAGAAAATAGCTACATTGCCCCACGGTGCATAGATTGTTATATCTCCGGGTGTGGGGGCACAGCCTCGTGTGACGCCTTCGGTTGTCAGAGCCGGATCAGGATAGAAAATCTTCTCCGTCATGTTGTTATAATCGTTCAGTGTTATTTCAAGAGGCAGGCGAGAGAGGAAATCCCGTGCGGCGGCATTGTCTTCCATCGTAGCGGTAACGGTACGGTCGCCGACAGTAATATTTACGTTCAAAGAAGATACATCGGGAGTTTCCGGTTGTCCGGGTCTAAACGGTTCGTCATCACCTCCGCCACAGGCCGCCATCGACAGGACGGTCAGCAGTAACAAAGGAATCAATAATAACTTTTTCATATTCATTTTTTATTGGGATTTACAATGATTGTTTCTGCCGGAATGCGTCGCATTGAATTTTCCCACTCTTTCATCTCCACATCTTCGACGGATACAGATACGAATTTGGCATCGACTCCGAGGGTTTCAATCAATGTGTTGCACAAATTTTCGGCTAATTTTTGTTTTGTTTCCCGATCTCTGCCGGGTAACATCGTTACTGCAATGTGTGGCATAGTCTTTTGTTTTATTATTTTTATCCGATGCAAAATAGACGTCTCCGCCAACACG
>ENA-OQER01000245-OQER01000245.1-human-gut-metagenome-genome-assembly--contig:-NODE-245-length-30830-cov-8.345113_pt1 | contig 30830 bp, 35 predicted proteins | sample MGYA00242797_ERZ504639 | MGnify/ENA primary metagenome ERZ504639 (study PRJEB26092, sample SAMD00036306) | human gut metagenome | host: Homo sapiens | study: EMG produced TPA metagenomics assembly of...
AGGAGTTAAGACGTATGTCTTGCTGCTTAAAAACTACGCCAAAAAGACTGTTGTCTTAACTCCTCAGCGACCGTAGGGAGCGATAACTCCTTTAACTCCTTTAACTTCTGAGCTTGCGAAACTTGAAATACATATAGTTCCCGACGCAAACAGAATTACGTCGCGATGCCGCAAAAGCCCCTAGACTTTTTCATCGAAGTCTAGGGGCTTTCTTGTTTCCAAGTTAAATAACAAACAAAAACAGCAATATTCCTTGCTTATTTCAAATATTTATGCTAACTTTGCCACATAAATATAAATTATAAGGAGAATCGCTCATGGATAGTAATATCACAAAGAAGAAATTTGCCAAGCGTGAATACATTTATCGCAAGCGCATTCCTTACGGAATGATGAACTTCGTTAGCGTGAGAAGAGATGACTGCTATTATGTTGACAAGACCCCATATATAGAAGATATAGAAAGATCTAACAAGTTTTTCTTCTATATCCGCCCTCGCCGTTTCGGCAAGAGCCTTACCCTCTCCATGCTCAAACAGTATTACGATATCAATATGGCTGACAGGTTTGAGGAACTGTTTGGAGGACTGTATATCGGTGAGAATCCGACACCTGAGCACAATACCTATCTGATTATCTCGCTCAACTTTGCCGTGGTGGATGCTAATCTTGAGAATTACAAGAAGGGACTTGATGCGCATTGCAACACAGAGTTTAACTACTTCTGCGATGTGTATGCACAATATCTGCCTGCCAATTTGAAAGAAGAGATGAACAAGAAGGATGGAGCTGCCGAGCAGTTGGATTATCTCTGCAAAGAATGCAAGAAGACCGGACAGAAGGTGTATCTCTTCATTGATGAGTACGACCATTTCACTAATACCATCCTGGCAGAGCCAGATTGCCTCAACAGCTATCAGGCAGAAACCCATGGCACGGGTTATCTACGCAAGTTCTTCGATACCATCAAGTCGGCAACCGATTCCACCCTGGAGCGAGTTTCGTAACGGGCGTCAGTCCTGTTACCATGGATGATTTGACCAGTGGTTTCAACATTGGTACCAACTATTCCCTAGCATACGAGTTTAACGAGATGACGGGCTTCACGGAGGAAGAAGTGCGCGAAATGCTCACTTATTACACCGACACCCTCAATCTCCACAACTACACAGTGAATGAATTGATAGAACTGATGAAGCCATGGTACGATAACTATTGCTTTGCAAAGGCCTCTTACGGAGAAACCACCATGTACAACTCTAACATGGTACTCTATTTTATCGATAATTATATCAGAAATCGAGGAAGACTTCCGGAAAATATGATAGAGGAAAACATCCGACTGGATTACAACAAGCTCCGCATGCTCATCCGTAAGGACAAGGAGTTTGCACACGATGCCTCTATCATCCAGCAATTGGTAGAGAATGGTTATGTGGCTGGTGAACTCAAGACTGGCTTCCCTGCCGAGCAGATAGGCGACCCGGATAATTTCGTAAGTCTGCTTTACTACTTCGCATGGTTACCATCGCCGGAACTCATCAGGGAAAGACCAAGTTCGTGATACCAAACGAGGTAGTGCGAGAGCAGTTGTTCAGATACCTTCTTGACACTTACAAGGAGAACGACCTGAAATACGACTCATACGAAAAGGGAAAACTGGAAAGTGCTTGGCATATTGTGGAGAATGGAAACCGTATTTTGAATATATCGCAGACAGTCTGCATAAATATTCATCCCAACGAGACCATCAGAAGGGAGAATATTTCGTGCATGGATTCACGCTTGCCATGACCTGCAACAACAAGTTCTATCGCCCGATATCCGAAAAGGATACACAGGAAGGATATGCCGATATCTTCCTCTGTCCATTAGTTGATAATTTCAGCGATATGCTGCATTCCTATATCGTAGAGCTCAAGTATGCCAAGTCGAAAGATACCGATGCGCATGTGGAGCAACTCAGGCAGAAAGCCATCAGCCAGGTGAATAGATATGCAGAAAGCGAAGTGGTAACTTCTGCCATCAAGACCACGCAGCTGCATAAAATCATCGTGGTGTATAAAGGCACAGAAATGGTGGTTTGCGAAGAAGTATAAATTCCACAAACGAGGAATAGTATGTAAAAAGAGCGCACAACACCTGAACGACAGCCGCACAACAGCTGAGCGACGCTCGCACAACACCTGTTGTGCAAGCGCACATCAGCTGTTGTGCGGCTTACTATATAATATATCCAGAAGACTTATTCTATATATCTGAAAAACTACAAATAACTGTTCGGAAGACTTTTGTCATATACTAGAACGTTATCAGTCATATACCTGAACGACATCAATCATATCATTAGAAGACATCAACCGTATCCTTATTCAGGATAATCTCTTTCCTACCTTTGCGGCAACAAATGCTATCATCAGACCCAGGCAGGCGGCAATGCTGATGGCTATGCGGAGACCGGTAGCCTCAGCAAGCCATCCGATAACCGGAGGTCCTACCAGGAAACCGAAGAAACTGATGCTCGAAACGATGGTAATGGCGATGCTCGCTTGATGGTTCCCAGTTTTCCGGCGATACTGTAACAGATAGGAACCGACGAAGAGATGCCGAAACCTACCAGCAGGAAACCCAAGGTGGCAGGAATGAGATAAGGCAAGGCAGCAGCCAGCCACAAACCGCCCAATATCAAACCACCACAAACCTTCAATACTCTGGCTGGGCCGTATTTCGTAACAAACCCATCAGCATGAATCTACCCAACGTCATCGCACCCATACCAGCCACATAGCCCGCACGGATAAAAGCCTCATCGGGTTTTACTACTGATGAAAAATATACGCTACTCCAATCGTAAACGGTACCTTCACAGAACATGCCTGCAAATCCCATCAGTCCCAAAAGGAACAGAATCGTCGATGGTCTTGAAAGAGAACTTCGGAACATCCTCCTCTTCTGCTTTCGCCATGGCATCATTAATCAGAAAGCGGAAACCGACAGCAACTATGAGAATACTCAGAGCCAGGATAGTTCCAAAGTGGACATCTATCGGGAGCAAAGTGTTGGCAAAGATGGCACCGATGATACCACCGGAGAATCCACCCAGACTCCACAGACCATGAAACGATGACATGATGTTGCGCCCATACATCTTCTCTACCAGACATGCCTGCGTATTGGTGGCAATGTTCATCAGATTCGCCATCATTCCGAAAGCAATAAGACTCAAAATCAGATGAAAAACCGTAGTACTGCTACCGATGCAGAAAAGAACCAGGACATAGAGCACCTCAGAGAGAACCAGCATCTTCTTGCTACCAAATCTACTCACCAGGATACCCGAGAAAGCCATCATCAGAAGTTGGCCGATAGGAATGGCGAAAAGCACCGTTCCCAACTGGCCGTTGCTCAGATGCAACATCTGTTTTACATCCGGAATACGGCTTGCCCAACTGGCAAACACCACTCCCGGCACAAAATAATAAGCCGCAACCGCCACTCGCTTGCGCGCCAAATCACTTAAATTACTCAAACTGACTGTCATCCTTAATAATAATACCTATTATAAATACTCTTTTCTATTAGCGGCTGCAAAATTACAAAAAAAACAGAAAAAGACTGATATTTGAACAATAAATGTTGCGCCGTTTGAGATTTTTGCCGTACCTTTGCACTCAGAAAAAGAATTAAAAACAAACTAGCATGAAGAAACAAACAATGATTACCCTGGCACTCGCCTCACTCTGGCAATGCAACCCTACCCGCCTTCGCCCAGAAGGCGATGAGCAAGAAAGAAATTGCCGAAAAAGAAAAGGCATTCAAGAACCTTCAGCATCCCTGGAAGGGAAAGAAAGTGGCTTACTTCGGCGACTCCATCACAGACCCTAACATCAAGCATCAAAAGTAAAATACTGGGGATTCCTGCAGGATTGGCTCGGCATCACCCCTTACGTTTATGGTGTGAGCGGCAGACAGTGGAACGATATTCCCCGTCAGGCAGACCAACTGCAGAAGGAACATGGTGATGATTTCGATGCCATCCTCATCTTTATGGGAACCAACGATTACAACAACGGTGTGCCTGTAGGCGAATGGTACACGGAGACTTTCGACAGCGTGAGAGTAGCCCGCCACAAGCCAAGCGAAATGGTACAGCGCCGCCACCGCCACTTCTGCATGGACAAGAATACATTGAAAGGCCGCATCAACATCGCCATGTCGAAGCTGAAGCAGATGTATCCTACCAAGCAAATCGTGGTGATGACTCCTGTGCATCGTGCTCTCTTTGCCAGTGGTGACAAGAACATCCAGCCAGATGAGATGTACGAGAATGCGCGTGGCATCTTCTTCGATGAATACGTGAAAGCTATCAAGGAAACAGGCAATGTCTGGGCAGTTCCGGTCATCGACCTCAACTCCCTTTCGGGTCTTTTTCCTCTTTACGATGCTGGTGCCCAAATGTTCAACAAACCGGATACCGACCGTCTTCATCCTAATGATGCCGGTCACTCCCGCATGGCTAAGACCATCATGCAGCAGCTATCTGCATTGCCTTGCGTCTTCTAGAAATCCGCATCATTTTCTGCCCGCGTACTTGAGCATTCATACCCACGTACACGGGTATCCGTGACCATGTACACGGGTACGCATGACCGAGACGATGGGTATGAGTGACCAAGGCGATGAGCAAAGATGCCCGAGGTAGTTAGGCAAATTTGCCCAACGCCTCGGGCACTAGCGGGCATTACCTTATCGTGACTTTTCCTGATTTCAGTAGACACTTTTTTACTTTATAAACTAGAAAGGTAGACACCATCACTTTCATAAAACTGAAATAGTAGACACTCTCCCTTTACTTAGCAATAAGGCTTAAAAAAGTTTACTTTTTTTATAAAAAAGTTTGGAAAAGCCAATAAAAAAAGATTATATTTGCAACATAAATCAAACTGTATCGCTTATGCTTAGCAAGAATGTACAAGAAATGATACCCAAGATACAGCAGTATCTTGCTAGCCAGCCCATAGAAAAGGCTTGGCTGTTTGGTTCATGCTCTCGTGGTGAAGAAACTCCGAAGAGCGATGTTGACTTGTTGGTAAGATACCAAGACAGTGACTCCATGTCTCTGTTCGATATCTCTGGAATCATGGTAAATCTCAAAAAGATTATCAAGCGCCCTGTAGATTTAATAGAAGAGGACTGTCTTCTTCCTTTTGCATCAAAATCAGCAAACCGAGATAAAATATTGATTTATGAGAGAAAAAGTTAAAGACAAAGGAAGGCTTGAACATATTCTCCAAGCTTGCAATGATTTACTTGCCTCAAAAGACAAGTACACATTTGATGCAGTTAAAGACGATCCTATTATCTTTTATGGTTTCGTCAAATTAGCAGAAATCATAGGTGAAGCCTCTTATATGCTTACAAAGGAATTTCGAGCGAAACATACAGAGATTCCTTGGGAGCAAATGATAGGTTTAAGGCATGTTTTGGTGCATGGATACTATACTATTAAACCAAAACAGCTTTGGAATATCATAGAGAAGGATATTCCTGTTTTGATGCCGCAAATAAAGCAACTTCTTGATTCTGAGAAGTTTACAGAAGAATAAGCAAGAACAAGGCGTGGTAATAGGTGGCAATAGGTGACAATAAGAATACGTCTTATTGCCACCCATTTCTTTCTGTGTATCAATTACTTACAATCTGCGTGGCAGATGTGGCAACAAAATAGAAAAACTTTTTCCTACATACGCGATGAAACATAACCATCAATATCGCTAAATGTCGTATCCAGAAACGTCAAGTCTTTCATTTGCAAGACATCAATCATACAATATTCCTTATACAACTGGCGAGAAAAACGAAGTTCAAAGGCCAAACGCAAATCATCTGTTGCATCAGCCCCTTCATCCTGCTTAGCCTCTTTGCCCGTTATGGTTCTCATTCTTACAATCTCATACACATCACGAATCCCCTTACCCTTAATATACGGCACGAAATAATGAAGATCCTGCAATGCTATGGTTGACGGGAACTTGGCACCCGTATAATATAAGGTGGCAGATTGATTCAAAAAACTCTTTTCGTACCCACGCCGATGACTCGGACGAACCACACCAACCAACACCCGATTATCCACTTCCATTACAGTACCCTTCTGCGGAATCACATGTTGCACAGTATCCTTAGCCTTCGTTTCTATCAGTTCCCGGATAAAACCTTCAAGCAACTTTCTGTTTTCGTTATCGTTCGGACGAAGCGGAAAAGCACCAATGTTCACCTCCTTGATAGTCTGATAGAACTTTGAAACCTCCACATCAGCCGGTTCACCATCACCAGGAAAAAGGATGTATCCACCAATCACTTCCTTCTTTAACGGAGCCTCAACATAATCACGATAATAAATGGCATCACGATAACGATGCATCTGATTGATGGCATCATCCGGCGGTACATCTACTCCATTGCCCAACTTGCTGGCTATACGATACTTTGCATCGAAGAGATAAGTCATCTTCATATCTTTCTGAAGATCGTTTTTGGTAAGTTGCAATACGATGTCCGGTTTCTGAGGTACGGTTGGCACGATGAGGTGAGTCATACCGATGTTATCGTTCACCCGTTCCGTATTCTTCGGATTATAAACAAGTTCCGCCAACTCCACCCCATCCTTTCGGAAGAGGATGCGAGAATTTTCACCCTTACCAAGTTCCCAAGTAAACAAGCCATTCATCTCCATGCGATTGCGATGCTCCACATCATTATCATCCAAATGCAATTGTTGCTTTACGATATGGCTCACCTCTATAAAGCACCATATTTCATAGAGCGTGGCGATATCTTTCGACTGCAAGCGATACATACCCTCATTGAGCGAATAAGCCTTACGAAGCAAATTCCATGTGCGATAAACCAGACTATAGCCAGAAGCTTTCTGCAAAACAAGACTCTCCTGATTCAATCCCTTGAAACGGCCAATGGTACGGAAGAAAGGATTCCTCCGCAACCTATAGAGGGCAAGAAAGGTATCATCCAGTTCCTTCCTTGTAGTATCAGATACACCCTCCACCTTCAAGATACGCTCCTTCAACATGGCATACCTATCCGTGATTTGAGCCAATGCATATTTCAAGAAACGATTCTCTTGTGTATCATTCGATTGCACTTGCTCCTCCACCCGATAAAGACGAGCAGGCTCCCTGCGATGCTCGGCTATCTCATTTTCTAAAGACATAGGTATTCTGCGCAACTTATCGGCACGAAGAAAAGCCTCCCTACCATGCAATCGATGGCGAGGACGCTCAATGATGTTCTTGCAAGCATTCAAGAATTTCTTTTGTTCGGCCGCAAAGATGCTCCACCAGATAATCTCAGGTGTCTCTCCATTAGCATCAGGAGAAAAGCTATGGAAAGTTCGCTTCAAGAAATCAAGCGATAGCATACGATACTCCTGTTCGATGTCTTCCACTATCTTCTTCCAATGGCTATGATAATCCAGTTTGGTACTCAACACCTCAAAGGAGAAAGAGAACCTTCGCTTTCCCTTATCCGTATCATATTCGAAGTTGATTTCCGAACGACCAATCTCATTGCCATAGTTGAGAAAGCCAGCAAGCAGTCCTCTTCTAAAGGCAAATCGCTCATTATCACTTTGGCTAACAGAACAGAACCTTGCACCCTTGACATGGCTACTCTCCTTGAAATCAATCCATGTCGGATAGTCTGTGTTATCAAAGAAGACAGCAGGCGCAGGCATATCCTTCAAGATACTTTCTGAAGATTTACCATCCTCCAAAAACCGATCTACCGACACGACACCCTCCGACCAAGAGTAAGTGGAAGTAAGATGCTCCTCTCCCACATTACCTTTAGCCTTTCTCCATATAGCATCAAACTTGGTGCATTCGATGGTCATCACAAAGTCTTGATGCTCCAGCCTCAGCAGTTCCATACGCAAAATTCCTTAACTCCAAAAACTTGTAAATCCTGACTCACGTCTTTTATTCATCTCCCTCAACTTAGCCAATGAGACAGAAGCCTCTCTCATTGCATCATTTGGGAGCATATCAGAGACCACTTGCTTCAAACCATCAAGCAGTTCTTGGCTAACCTTTTGGTCATCACCCTCTATACGAGAGAGCACCTTCATCGAAGAGATCTCATCCAAGGCACGAGCCACAACAGCCTCTTCGCTCAACTCATTACCTGCCTCATCCTTATGATAAGGGAGATTGTTAACCACATAGAGCAAGAACTCATTTCTAGTACGATAAGCCACCTTGAAAGGAGTGCCCTCCAAGACGTCATTGATAGACTTGAGATACTCGATAGCCTTGTCGCAAACAGCCTGATAATCGGCATAGACATCAACACCTTCCACATTTGTTCCTACCAGATCATCATAGTTGAGCTTGCCTATTGTCTCATGCTTCTGGGTCAAGCCACCAGCCAAGTTCACCTCATTCATCTCGATGGTCATGGCTCTGTCGAGCACCTTTCGAGAGAATGAGAAGGTAGTCTCATCCATATTGACCGTGCCGACGACAATGAGGTTTTGAGGGATGGAAATACCTTTCTCTATAAATTGACGATACAATCCAAACTGCTTTTCATCTGGGCATTCTACTAAAAGTTCATTTATCAAATTCTTGTACCAAGCTTTTGGAACTCGTTCATTAGTCTTTTCGTCAAGTTCTGCCTCATACTCTGGTTTCAAAATTGGGTCAGTTACAACATCACCTGTCTCTTCATCTTTTTTACGAGACTCCACAACACTAAGATATTCTGCAAAGTATTGCTCAACAGGAGCCAAGTTCATTTCATCCAAGCACAAGAAATATGGCACATGGCGATTTTCCCACGCCTTGACTATAAACTTCAAGAAATCTCCTGCAATGAAAGCTGGCTCTTCTCCCAATCTGCTAACATACCCTATCAACTCTGAAGAATCATGCCAATTAGGTTTCACTTGCACCATCTCATAGTTCTTCGGTTTGTGAGCCTTGTATTCAGGAGTGCCATCTTCCCAGCAAGCACGAGCCAATTCACGAACGATTCTACTCTTGCCTGTACCAGATATGCCAGCTAACAAGAGGAACGGCTTCGACTTGATGGCGGTGATATAGGGGCGATACTTTGAAGCAATTTCACTTGAATTGCTTAATACCTTTGGCAGAGGAGCAACCTCAAGAAGTTTTTCCTCTTTGTTGAACCCAATCCATTGGGTTTGTATTGCCTGATATGCATCGATATTCTCTACTATTGAGTAAAGAACATTCAAAACACATCGATATGCCCCATCAAACATTTGTCTAAAGAAAGTTTCATGCTTAGGGTTTAACCTTACACTTTCTTTAGACCAAACAAGATAATCTGAATTCTTTTGAATCAAAGAATCCATACGTGTATCACTCTTATACTGACTTATAAAATGAGAAATAGGTGAATTTGGATTCATCAAAAATTTTACCGTGTCTTGCAACTCCGCATAAGTTTTTGAAGTCATCACATACGTATAGAACTTATCTTTAGGAACTTCATCAATTCCTTTCTTGTGTAAAAGCCATAAAACCTCACAAGAATAAAGCAATGGATATATGCTATAATCGGCAATATTATCTGTGGAATCTGTCACTGCCCGAATTCTCAACTTAAGCATTTGTTCAGCTTTATCAATTCATAATCAGCAGAACCCTTACCTGCATTTTTAAGAGAATAAAACACAGGGGTTAGTTCCTCTTTGTCATAAGAAGAGCCATTCCTTTGAAAAGGATTTGACTTTGACAACAAGCCAAACAACTGTGCGACAGACAAAATTCGATAATTTGAAACGACACCATTTTCACCTTTATGATTTTCAAATACTTCCGTTGCAGCTTCATCAGGATAAGCCGCTAACAAACAGCAAGCATCAAACACCTTGTCAAAACTAGTTTCCTGTTTTGCAAAATACCAAACGCTCTTTTCTGTAAGATTATTCAACTTTTCGTTTATATCCATAGCCTTATCTCCTATTTATTGTGTTGCTTGTCATACATTATCATTCTAGCCAAAAACTCTGCAAGTCGAGGTGGCACAGCATTTCCTATTTGTTTACAGATACAAGTTTTTGTTCCATAAAAAACAAACTCGTCAGGAAAAGACTGAATTCTTGCGGCTTCTCTTGGAGTTATGGTTCTATCAAATACTGGGTGTATATAACGTCCAGCAGAAGGTGTATCAAAACGAGTTGTTATAGTCGTTGCTGGAGCATCCCAATCCAAACGACCATAAGCACCACTATGAACCGAATGTATTTCTTCATTCAAATTTTTCCAATTCTGATTCGCACTAATTTTACGCATACGTTCTATAGCAATACCTTTATGAACAGAAGGAACATTATTAGCCAAATCACTTCTGTTCATTATATCGTATATAGCATCTCGCACAGTCCTTCCCTTCGCAAAGCGGTTCTTTAGTTTGTCTGTCAAGCTTGCTCTGGTTTCAGCTTCCAACTGTTGAAAATCAACTTGATGATGCGAACCAAAAATTATGACACGTTTTCTTGCTTGTGGAACTCCATAATCATTTGCATTGACGAGATTTACAGATAAATGATATCCTCCATGACTAAAATTGCCAGCATCATTAAAAATCTCTTTTATTGTAGATATCACTTCACCATTCTTACTGCTCAATATACCTGCTACATTTTCAAATATAAAATATTCTGGTTCCAAACGTTGAATCACATTAAAATAGTAATTGAACAACTCATTTCTTGGGTCTTTCATGAAAGCATTGGCTTTTCTTATTCTGCCACCTGCCATAGAGAACCCTTGACATGGTGGACCACCGATTACAACATCCACATGCTTGAGTCTGTCCATCATTTCTGAGTTTAGCTCTTCTTTACCTAATAAAGCAGAATCCAAATAGCCAACAAAATCCTTCACATCCATATTAATCATCTTTGTATTTGGATGATTTTTCTTATATGAATCAGCTATCTCTGGCACTAGTTCGTTAGCAAGGAAGACCTGATTATCTTTGCTTGCCATTTCAAACCCCAATGACAAGCCACCAACACCAGCAAAAATATCTACAATATTCATTTCTTCTCTGTATTTAATCTATATTTTTCTTGATAACTCTTGACAAAATCCAATTCTTCATCTGTTAAATAGAATATCCGTGCAAACAGATTATCTATTTCATCTATCATAGGTTTATGCAGCTTATGCTGATAAATGTAAGAAGTTTGAACTGAGCCGATAAATACCTTAGACTTCTCCAACTGCATCTCATATGCATCGTATAATTCTGTAATTGCCTCAACTATGTCATTTGATATTTTACTAAAATCAATTTTTATGAATATCAAGTCTTTAGTTGTTATATGCCAACAATCCGAAATGCATTCCCAAACAAAGAAGAACAATGATGAATTCATCAATGCAGAAAAGAGTTTTGCTTCTTTCTCTGTTTTGAAATAGAAAGTTTTATACTCCTTAGACTTCATCGGGTGCACAAAGCTTTTCCCCCAAAAAGCCATGCGCATATTTAACCACACACACCATTTTGATTTGGAAGAGCAATTGTCCAAAAGACAAGTATCATACATTTCAGAAACAGCCTTTAAAATTCGGAACATCAGATTAGTAGAAACTTTCGGAATCCCTATTTGATGCGGTAAAGGAATCTTTGTGAACGTCAACTTATCCATCAAGCTCAACTGCTCATCTTTCGTCCAATGATAATACTGAGTACTATATACAGAATGTACTTTGCTATTTCCAATAGAAGCAAACATGATTGTAAGCTTTTGATGGACACCATTGAATAAACAAGCTGGCCTATCTGCAAAATTAGCAAAAGCAAGATTGCTTGACTTTTTAGAGACCAACAAGCGCAAAGGTTCCATTCTAGGTGTGGAAACTATCGAAATAGGCACAATAAAACCCACAACTGATTTTTGATGAACCAGTTGACACATAACACGCTCCAGTACATAAGAATACAAATTGCCACATTTATAAGTAGAATAACATGATTCACTTACATACTTATTTGTCATCTTTGCATATTCTACATAAGGAGGATTACCTATCACACAATCAAATCCATCCTTATTTTTAAACACACATAAAAATGTTTGTTTCCAATCAAATGTACTAGAATCTAAAGTATTACCTACTTTAAAGTTTGCTAAGTATATATCAGAAATATCCCAATACAGTTTACAAGCTAACCATATTCTAAACTTTACAATACATATAGCCTCTTCATCTATATCAACACCATATAGATTTTCTTCAAATATCTTTCTTATCAATTCAGAAGTAGGCTTCCTTTTTTCCAAAGCCTCATAAAGTTCAAGTAGAATTTCACAAGCACTAAACATAAAAGCCCCCGTACCACAAGTGGGATCTAATATAGTAATATTATGCAAACGACTTAAAACTTCTTCTTTTTCTGAGTTATTCAATCTTTCATAACAACCCAATACAGATTGTTTTCTATTCAAGAATGAAGAGAAATCAACAAAGTCTGCCAACAAATAAGAACATACCACAAATCTTGTTATATAAGAAGTCGTCTGATAATCGGTATAATATGCACCAACCTCTTTCTTTGTGATATATTTTTCAAATAGAACTCTCAAATTTGTGTTTCAGTATCCTTAGAAAGTTCCCATTTCTTAACCACTGATACAAAACTTTTAATTGATGTTTCATGAATAGCAAAGACACCATGCAATACGCTTGCATCTAAGTCTGTAAATTCAGCTATCTCCAATGCATTTGCTTTGACACTTTCGATGCTAACACGTTGATTATATAGCAGCATAGAAGATATAACAGCATTAGCTATACAAACACCATAAGGATGCATGTAATAACTATCATCTTTATCGACAAAGCTGTCAATAAAGACTGTATATGATTTAAATATTGCAGAATCCTTCATCACTTCCCTATGTTACTTTAGTAAAAAGCTAATCTTAGGAAGACATAGTGACGACAAAGTATGATACCCCCTTAAAGGCATCACATGGCAAAGAAAGTACTAAGACTACAAATACAACAGCAGAAGCTGCATTATAAAATGCTGCCTATACTAATGTATTGTTATTCGAAAAGATGTAGTTTTGCCACTATAGCATCACAAGCGCCGAACTTAATTCTAAAAAGAGTCACTTAAACCAAAATACCTGAGAGCATGATACAAAAGAAGCGTGAGCTTCACTTATCATACTCTCAGGCATTTGGCGTGGCCCTCCCAACAGATAAGTTCAGCCCACGCTATAGCGTAGGCATTCACTTTTCTATTGTTGGGATACGTCTTTAAATCGCCAAATTTCGAGAGTATTCCGAATATAGTAAACGCTTTGTATATTAATACATTATATGTCTATAAAATTGTTTTTTCTGTTTCTTATTTTATTATTTAATTGTTATACATTCAGTTTATCGGTCGGTATGGGCGCAAGGCTCATCGTCCCGATTTGGTTGCAAAGATACAAAGAATATTTGAAACTTGCAACTCAAAGGCGCAAAATATCCTTAACGGAGAAGATTTTGCTGATTGCATCAAAGGAGAAGTATTGATCATCCATTATCATATAATCCTCCCTCTGCTTTTTGCTCATATTCTTTATCTCGGGAAACATCTTTACAGGAACTATCACCTCTCGACCATCGGTCAAGAAAACTGCCATTGCTCCACGTTTCACATTGAAATCTAACTTTTTGATTCCTAAAGTTGTATCTTTATATTTGCACATAATAGACCTCCCTTTATTTTATTGTTTTTATTCTAATTTTCTTGCCAGCAAAGACATCGTCAATCATTCTATTGAATTCATCCCAATGTTTATCTATAGCTTCAATAATCACAGCTTCTTCTGATGCCGACAGTTCAGACCAAGCTATCTCTATTTTCTTTTGTCCATTCTCTTCTATCCATATCTTAGCTACAGTATGTCCTCGATGAGACTTCTTGCTTCCACGTTTTACCACATGGATATGCTTTCTGTTCTCATTTGCATCAGCAGGGAAAACAGAAAGAATGAAACACAATATCAATGCCAGTTTGCCCATCTTATATTTTTTATATTAAGCGATGGCAAAAATACAAAGAAATATCGAAATATACACATTTTTTTGGATAAATATTTGGTATATTGATAAAATAATCGTATTTTTGCCACAAAAGAAAGCAAAGATGCTGAAGGGTAGTAGATTCTATACCAAGGCTTTAGACGCTACAAGCATACCTACCATTGAGAGAGAAACAAAGATTATTGTGAAGAATGATGACAGCATACATTGCGGTCATCAATTGCAGCAAGAAGGATATAACCCTGTGGTGCTCAACCTTGCCAGCCGTCGCAACCCTGGCGGTGGTGTCCGTATATAGACAGAATTACAATCATCAAATAATCAATGAAATGAATGAAGCATATTCTGAAAACTTGTCATTGATTACTGAATATAACAATAAGAAATAAGAAATAAAAATATGAAACTTAACAAAATCCATCATGTAGCCGTGATTTGTTCCGACTATGAGAAATCCAAGCATTTTTATACAGATGTGCTCGGAATGAAGATCATGAGTGAAAACTACCGTAAGGAACGTGACTCCTGGAAAGCTGACTGCTGGCTTGATAACAACTATATCATCGAGTTATTCTCCTTCCCTAACCCACCAGTACGTCCTTCCTATCCGGAAGCAGCCGGTCTGCGCCATTTTGCTTTTGAGGTAGATGATCTTTCGGATACAATTGATGAACTTGACAGTAAAGGCATCGCGCATGAGCCTATACGCACGGATGAATATACAGGCAAGCGATTTGTATTCTTCAGTGACCCAGATGGTTTGCCGATTGAATTGTATGAAAAATAAAAATTCAAGGGCAAACATGCTAGGTATGTAGGCATCCGGTATTTATATTAATCTCCTTTCTTACCAATTCAGTACCCAACTTGCATTGGAGTATTTTCCGATAGTCTCAGCATCCTTGAGAGCGTCAAGCTGACGGACATGCTTGTTTCTCTTGCTGATATCTATGGTTTTACCATTCCTGTCATGGCTGTTGAATTCCAGGAGATTTACCGTAGATGCCGACTCATCTATGGGACCAAAGCCTTCCGAAGGCACACCATCAAGCGTACAGTTCAGCAGCACGCATTCCGCATCAGGATAATTTCTGCCCTTGTTGTCAGGAAGGCGGGCTATCACGGCATCCTTGCCCAATCCCTTGAAGGTACAGTCATTGAAGATGTTACCATGGTTCTCCCTGGTATTTCTAATCCACATGAAAGCACCATAGCTGGAAAGGTACAGTGATTGAAATAGGATGGACCTCTACCCAGCACCGTGTCACCTCCTCCATCAATCACGCAGTTGAGCCAGTAGGCTGAACCATTCACCTGAAGAGCATCACCATCACCGATTACATGCACATTCTCAGCAAAGTTTCTTTCACCATTGAGCAGGAATCCCTCAGCCTGTCCCTTGCAATCCGTCTTGAAGGTGATATCCTTGAAAATCATGTCGGCACAGTTGTCTGCTGCCACTGCTGCACGGCGAGAAGGGAATGTTCCTTTCTGCTCATTGGTCTTGATATCAACCGGGTGAGGATTGAACACCTCGTTATTTGGGTAATGTACCACTACCCCATCCATGGATTCTCCCTGGATAGTTACAAATCGCTTATTGCGGAAATAAACCAACTCTTCATAATCTCCATTCTTCACGAAAACCTTTTTCCTGCTGGCTTCAGAAGGCAATGAGTCTGGTATCCAATCCATGGCACCTTGCAGAGTGGAGAAGTCTCCGCTACCATCAGCTGCCACAACGATATGGCTCAAATCTGCAGAAGGGGCGTTTTTCTTAGTCCTAAACGTCCATGACTTCTTGCCATTCCATCCCTCAATCGTACCCTTGCTAATCTTGATTTCATATTCATGTCCATATTCCAGCATATTGTTATGCAGATAAATGGTTGCTTTGTTCCCATAACAGATGACAGGATAGAAGTGGAAGGCATCAGAGAATCCACCAATGATGGTCTTCTGATACTTGCGCTTGTCTTCCTTGGCAGCACCTGATGGAGTTCCAGGACGGGTATTGCGATTGGTTACATTCTCCACCTTATATATATAGGGAACGGGAGTATAGACAGCATTTGGATTCTTGGGCTGTCCTTCGGTTGGTCCCGCCGGAATGCTCATGTCGATTCTATCAACCACCTTTCGAGTTATCTTGTCCGTAACAGTGATTATGCCCTTGCTGCCAGTCTTTACAGTCTTGTCAAACACGATGACCAGATGTGTATCAATGTTGATGTCTTGGGCATTCTTCTGAGGATAAAAACTGACTGGAGTTTGTGCCATCAGGTTCATACAAGTGATGATACCTGTCATTGAAATAAAGATTCGTTTCATATCAATAGTCTTTAATGTTATTTTGGGTGCAATATTACGAAAAAATTTCGAAATAACGTATTTTTTTGATGGAAAAATGATTTTTATTTTTGGCTGCGTAAAAAGACAGCATCCTTGTGGCTGGTTGGTGCAATGCATCAGAAAAGCATTCCCCTACTTCCAGCAGTAATCAATGCCTCGCTTCTCGCACTCTCCTCGCAAGGCGGCAAGGAAGTAACTGCGCTCGCTGCCCCAACCACGAACCTTGCGCTCGTGATCCACGGTCTGCTTCAAACGCTCATCGCTGTATGCGGCAAAACGGGCAGCATACTCTGAGATTCTTGACTCGGCATAACCTGCACCAACAGTTGATGACTCGGCATTAGCTGCCATTACATTCTCATTGTTCTTTAAATCTGAATTTGGGTTCATAAAGATAATTATTTTAAGTTGTTAAACACTTACACATTCTTTTACCACCGTGGTTATCTCTATGCGAAACTCGGTTGGTGTGCCGCAACTGGGCAACTCTTAATGCTTGATTTCGGATGCAAAAGTACATCATTATTCTGAAACCACCAAATTTTTTCGGGATTATTTTTCCTGTTTTTTTCCTTCTTCTAAAGAAGAAGATTCTTCGGGGTTGCAGATAGCAAGAAAATACCCGACTTGATTAGAAGAGATATACTCGACTTGATTGAAGGAGATTCCCTTAAATGGTTAAACTTTCCTATATTTGCATTATAATAGTATTATAATAATAAAATTATAATTATCTTTGCACCATGATTATCAGAAAGATATAAGACTATTCAAAGACAATAAAGAGGATAATATACAATGATAGAGAATCCGTTTATTCTGCGAGGATACATATCCGACGCTTACTTCTGTGATAGAGAAAAGGAAACCATCGACTTGATAAGAGAAATCAAGAATGGCAATAATATCACCCTGATTGCACCTAGAAGAATCGGCAAGACAGTTGGTGCAGCACGTCTATGCTCAGGAAGGCATCAAGGATAAATACTATACATTTCTTGTAGATATTTATGCCACGAAAACCCTAGCCGACTTCATTCAGGAACTAGGCAGAAGTATTCTGCAAAGTCTGAAACCTAAAGGCACCAAAGTAGTGGAACATTTTCTTAACTGCCTCCACTCACTCCGTTCATCCATCAGCTTCGATATGAATGGTGTACCTTCGTGGGGAGTAGATTTGGGAGAAATCACCAGTCCAACCACAACGCTCGATGAAATTTTCCTTTATCTGGAGAGTGCAGATAAGCCTTGCATCGTGGCCATTGATGAATTCCAAACTATCAGCAGCTATAGAGAAGCTAATGTGGAAGCCATACTGCGCACCTACATCCAGCACTGCCATAATGCCAGTTTCATCTTTGCCGAATCTCAGCGCAATATGATGTCGGAAATGTTCTTGAGCCATGCCCGTCCTTTCTACCAGAGCACCTCCATCAAAACACTGAAAGCTATTGATAGAGAGGTGTATGCCGACTTCGCTACTCGTCTTTTCGAGGAAAGACAGAAGCATATCAAACGAGAAACCATTTATCGAATATACGACCGTTTTGACGGCATCACCTGGTATCTGCAAAGGATGCTCAATAAGATTTTCTCGCTCACGGAAAAGGCTAATGACAAGATGATGGAAAAGGCTGATGACAAGACGAGGGAACTGGCTGATGATAAGATGATGGAACTGGCGCTCAACTCGATTATAGACGAAAGTGCTTTTGCCTATGAAGCCCTTCTTTTCCAGTTGCCAGCCAAGCAAAAGGAACTTCTCTTAGCCATCTGCAACGCTGGCAAGGCTCAAAACATCATGTCATCGGCATTCATCAAGAAGCACAATCTTCCTTCCGCCAGTTTTGTACAAGGTGGTATCAAGGGATTATTGGAGAAAGATTTTGTTACGGAGACGGATGGAACTTACGAACTATACGATAAGTTCTTCGGTGAATGGCTGAAGAAGGAATTATAAAGTATAAAGATAGAAGTATAAGAATATAAAAACAAAGAATGATATGATACAGCAAGTAGAATTTTCATTGCGTCCGCTTCCTCGCGGCTTTCACCTCGTAACCAACGAGGTGATGAGGAACCTGCCAGCGCTGCCTAAGACAGGGATTCTGAATCTCTTCGTAAGACATACCAGTTGCGGATTGTCGCTGAACGAGAACTTCGACCCAGATGTGAGACATGACTTGAAGGGTATCTTCGAAAGACTGGTTCCGGATGGCGACCCAAGATACCTGCACCAGGATGAAGGACCGACAGATATGTCGCTCATGCCAAATCGAGCATGGTGGGTGTATCGCTCACCATTCCCATTACCAACGGCAGATTAAACCTCGGAACATGGCAGGGGATTTACCTCTGTGAATTCAGAGAGGGAGGCGGAAGCCGACACCTCATCGCAACGATTATCGGGGAATAAAGATAAAAACGAGGATGTTCGCACATCCTCGTTTTTACGTTAACATCATCATTTATTCTATCGCGTCCAATTCCGCTTCATCCTCTTCCTTCTCCTCTTTCTTTCCGAAATTAGGATCAATCTTCAGGAAAGCAGTAACCAGGAAAGTGATGGCGCAACATGCCATCACGATGATGAAGAACATACGATAACCTACCATATCCTTCAGATATCCAGAAACCATGCCCGGCAGCATCAATCCGAGATAGGAGATGCCCGTACAGATGGAATAATGGGAGGTCTTGAACTTTCCCTGACTGTAGAACAGCATGTAGAGGGTAAGAACCGTGAAGCCCAGACCATAACCCAACTGCTCGACAAAAAGACAGCTGGAAACCACGATGAGGTTGCTGTTGAGCGAATAACTCAGATAGATGTAAACCACATCAGGCAAGGTGATGGCGCAAACCAGAGGCCAGAGCCATTTCTTCATTCCATCCCTGCTCACCAGAATACCACCAAGAATTCCACCCAGCAGCAAACCTATCAATCCCACAGTACCGTTGGCAAAACCATATTCCTGAGGTGACAGTCCCAGTCCGCCCTGCGAATTAGGACGGAGGATGAATGTCTTGGTCATGGTGTTCAGAAGCGCTTCTGGGAATCGGTAGAGCAAGAGAAAGAGCATCACGCAGACGGTTTCCCCCAATCCGAACTTCACGAAGAAGGTGCGGAACATGTTCTTCAGTTCATGAGCACTTCACCCACCGTTCTGTCGGTCTGCACATCATCCTTCGGGCGCGGCATGAAGCGACTGTGGTAGAGCCACAAACCGATGAAGATACCTGCCAGTCCGTAAAAGATAAGCGCCCATGAGAAGCGAATCTGGTTGCGGAAGAGAACCTGAAGCACACCTGCCAGCATCACCAGAAAACCATTCACAAAGATGATGGCGAGGCGGTAGAAGGTATTTCGCAAGCCTACAAACTTAGTCTGCGTATGTTCATCCAGCTCAATCATGTAGAAACCATCTGCCGAAATGTCGTGGGTGGCACTACAGAAAGCGATGAGGAAGAAGAAGCACATCGTTGCCTGAAACCAGAAGGCTGTAGGCAGCGAGAAGGCGATGCCGGCAAGGGCAGCTCCGATGAGAGCCTGCATGGTGAGCACCCACCAGCGCTTAGTCTTCAGCAAATCTATGAACGGACTCCACAAGGGCTTGATGACCCAGGGAAGGGCGAGCCATCCGGTATAGAGACCCACCTCAGCATCGGTCAGTCCCAACTGCATGTACATCACCACAGAGAGGGCGGTTACGATGACGTTGGGGAGTCCTTCGGCAAAATAGAGGGTCGGAATCCATGCCCATGGACTCCGACTGTTTTTCTTTGTTACCATTTTACATCACTATTTATAAAGTTTCTTGATTTCAGCACCCTGATAGTAGTGCAGCAGGATGGCATCATAATGATAACCCTGCTCGCCCATCACGGCAGCACCAATCTGGCAGAGGCCTACTCCGTGCCCCCAACCGGCTCCGATGAGTTCGAAACGCTGAGGCACTCCCTGTTCATCCTTATCATATTTATCCACCACGAAGGCTGAACTCAGCAGATGACTGTCGCTCAGCGTACGGCGGATTTCGAGTTCCTTACCGATGGTAAAGGTCTTCTCGGTTCCGATAATCTGGAGCTTGCTGATTCTTCCACTCTTTCCGCGCTCCACGGCCTTCATGTCAAGGATGGCACCCAGGTCCATCTTCAGTTTGTCGGCGATGAGCTGCTGCAACTTCTCCTGACTGAGCGTTTCCTTCCAGCGGTAGAAATTGACGGTTTCCTGATCATAGTCGTTGAGCACTTCTGACAGGATTTTCTTGTCCTGCGTGTTGCAGAAAGCTGGCCGATTGAAGCGGATCCATTTCTCAGCCTCCTCCTCATTGGTCAGATTAGGCAGTGTATGTTCCACGCCCAGGGCGGTGTCGCGAACAGCCGTGAGATAAGTCTTCGGCGTGTCCTCCCAGCAATACTGGAATTCCTCGGTTATTCCGCCGCAGCATTTCGAGAATCTTGCATCGCAGATTTCTTCGCCGTCCATCAGAATCTGTCCCTTGGTCTGGCGGATGGCTTCAGCTACATGGGGCGATGTTTCCTTGGTGATACCCTGGTAGCGCTGGCAGTGGTCGTCGGCACATACATCAAAGAGGGTGTGGTCTTCGCGGTCGTACCAGCGGATGAGCGTATCTTCTTCTTGGTGAAGGAGAAGAAGTTGTTGCCGTTCTCAGCCACCTCTCGGCGCTTCTTCATCTGTGCCAGGAGCCATGAACGGGAGATGACGGCGTGCGCCTTCAGGAAGTTCGAGACTCGAAGTGGCACTCATCTCACTGCTGATGACGCTCTCCAGATATTTCTCTACAGGCAACTCATTGATTGCCACAATCTTATCCGATTCTACCACAAAGCGGAGCGTGCCCAGGAAAGTTTGGGTTTCCTTGCGCTCCCAGTGGAAATTGACACCGATGGTTACATCGCTCAGCGAAAACGAGGCGTCGGCACTCTGCGGATGGAAGGTGAGCTGGCTGTACTGGTTGCCGTTCCAGAGCACACCGCCCTCTGAGAATTCTACCACCTGTTCGCCCAGCACCTTTTCGCCCTTGGCAAGATAAGGTTTGTTGAGCGAGAAATGAATCTTCTGCGCACTCACAATGCCCACCGTTACGTCGGGCTGCTTACCTTTATTATATAAGATGGAAGAGGCTTCGGCTGCATCCTCGGCATCCTTAGATGCCTTCAGTTTGGCGATAATGGCGTTCATCTTTTCTTCCGAAACGCCACATTCCTGCAGCAGCGAGAGGGCTTTCTCCTCGGTCAGCTTTCGGAAATCTTCCTCACGAGGGGTGATGATGAGTCCGCTCATATCCAGTGCTCCCGGCGAAACCACAAACTGGGCGTCGCCTTCGGCAAAATAGGCTTCCGGACGGTGCTTTTCTCTCGGAATGACCACGCTGATGAATTCCTCACCCTTGCGCCAGGAGATGATGTTCATCATCGGTTCGGTTTCGTCGCCACGCTGAGGCATTGCCTTGTAGAGACGGCGGAAGAGGGCCTCATCGCTCTCAGCACTCTTCGAGATGATGACGAAGGCGGGAACGATGAAGTCGCGAACCACTGAGATTTTCTCCTCATCATTGAGAGAGATGATGTCGGTCAGGTTGCGGGAGAGACGCTGCCAGTTGGTCTGAAGAGGAAGGATGCCGTTGGTTCCTGCCTGGAAATGAAGATGGTCTGGAGCCGATGCACCACACTTCGGACCGTTGTAGAACACCATCAGGTCACTGTGCAGACTGATGAAGCGGTGCATCTCGCCGTAATTCTTGTAGATGAGCTGAGGCTGATGCTTGCGTGCCGGAATGGTGAAGTGGACTGGCAGAATCGGGAACGGATTCACCAGAAGATGGAATTTCTCGTCTATCTGCTTCGACATCTGTTCCTTAGGACGGTTCTTGTCGCAAAGAAAACAAGGGCGCTCGCCCAGGGTTTTCTTATCTATCTTGGCGCCCGTACTTACGATGCGGGCTGGGTTCCACTGCAGTTTCAGTTGGTCGGAGAACTGACGGGTTTCTACATGCTTGAGGTCGCGGAAGCGGTGGCGCGCATCGGTCCAACCTCCAGCTGACGGTTGAAGAAACGCGAGATGCTGCTGTCTTCCATAATGTCGGCCTTGCCCTGCAGCAGGTGCTGGCGTGCCTTCAGTTCCATGGTGCGCAGGCGGTCCTTATACAGGTTGTTGGCGTTCACCTTCTCTACGCTGAGGGCTGCATCGCTGTTACCTCCCCAGCGGCGGCAGAGGTAGAGTTCGTCGTAGATTCTGCCGATGCGGTAACGGCGCGAAAATGCCAAGCCGAGCGCATAATCCTCACCATACGAGGTGTTAGGAAACTGGATCTGTCTGACCAGCGGAGTGAAGAAGGCGCGCGGAGCACCCAATCCGTTGATACGCAGTGCATTGTTACATCCGTTTTCATCGGTCCACTCCTTGTGGTCTATCAGTCCCGGTGGCAGGGTGTTGAGGTCGAAGTCGCACATGCGGTATGAGCCGATAATCATGGCTGCCTTCTGCTTGTAGAAGGCATCTACTATCTTCTGGAGTGTCTTTGGTGAAGAATAGAGGTCATCGCTGTCAAGCTGTACGGCAAACTTTCCGCAGAAACTGCTGTTGATGGCTTCGTTCCAGCATCCGCCTATTCCCAGGTCGGTTCTCTCCGGCACAATCTGTATCAGGTTGTCGGCTTTAAGTTCATCCAGTATTTCGCCGGTGCGGTCGGTAGAATGGTTGTTTACCACGATGACGTTAAACTTGAAGTTGGCCTTCTGTCCCAGCGCACTCTTCACGGCATCAGCCACCGTCTTTTCGCGGTTGAAGACGGGATGATGACAGATGCCTCGTATTCAAAATCCTGCTCACCGAAGTCGGGCTGGCGGTAGAAGGTGGTGTCTATCAGGGCGCCCACCTTGCCAGATGCTGGGTGCATGCCTTTTCCATCTCTATCTGCACCTCGCGGTTGCGCGGGTTTACATAGTCAAACTGCTTCTCGCCGCTCTTACGGGTGTCGAGTTCGGCTTCTGAATAGAGGAATTCGTTGAGATGGAAGATTTCGCCTACGCGGCTCAGATAGAGACGGAGGTCGTAGAGGGCGGCAACTGATACTCTTCGCGATCGGGTTGGGCGATGTAGTCGGCCAGCGCCTGTGCCTTGATGCACCAGAGGCTTCCAAAGTCGAAGTCATCTCGCAAAGAACCTGACTGGTAGTCAATTACCGGATGTTTCTCCATTTTGCCTTCTACCATCTTGTAGTGGTCGGCGTAAACCATGACGGCATCCGTATCATCTGCCACTCTGAGGAATCGCTCCAGCGTGTTGTTTCCCCATCCTATGGTGGTGTGGCGGGTACAGATCATCACGTAGTCAGCATCTGTATTTTCAGCGATGCTAGCAATGGTGTTACTGCTTTCCAGGCGGTCGGTGATGACAAACGTACATCCTTCGGGCACCTGATGATGAGCGGCAAAATCAGCACTCACCAGGAAGTGGATATGCTGTACAGTCTTGTACTCATGAAGCACCGACAAGGCTTTCTGCGCATCGTCGATGTATTCGCAAGGCAAGAAAAGGTCTATTTTTTCTCTCATTTTCTTACGTTATTTTTGTTCACTTCAGCCCTTTTCGGGGGGCTAAATCTGTATTTTTTATCTTTATTTTATCTTATTATATTAAAATATGTGGCAAAGATACTAATTTTTCGGCAAAAAACACTATCTTTGCAGTATGAATAATGAAAAAAAATATCTTTTGGGCCTTACACTTGCCGAATTGAAGCAGGTGGCAAAGGACTTAGGCATGCCCGCCTTCACCGGTGGGCAGATGGCGAAGTGGCTCTATGAGCAGCATGTGAAGAGCATTGATGAGATGACCAACATCTCGAAGGCGAACCGTGCCAAACTCGCTGCCGAATACGAAATAGGATGCTTCGGATATTCCGATGCACAACATTCGGTGGATGGTACCATCAAGTACCTCTTCCCTACCCGGAGCGCAAATTTGTCGAGACGGTTTACATCCCCGACAAAGACCGCGCCACGCTGTGCGTTTCTTCGCAGGTGGGATGCAAGATGAACTGCCTGTTCTGCCAGACCGGCAAGCAGGGGTTTGAGGGCAGCTTGCCTGCAGGCGACATTCTGAACCAGGTTTACTCGCTGCCGGAGGTGGACAAGCTTACCAACATCGTGTTCATGGGCCAGGGCGAGCCGATGGATAATCTCGACAATGTGCTGCGCGCCACAGAGATTCTCACCGCCGACTACGGCTGGGCATGGAGCCCGAAGCGCATCACGGTAAGTTCGGTGGGCGTGAAGAACAAGCTGAAGCGGTTCCTGGAAGAGAGCGACTGCCATGTGGCCATCAGTATGCACGACCCTATCCCTTCTGAGCGCGCTGAACTGATGCCTGCCGAAAGGGGCATGGGCATTGAGCAGGTAGTAGAACTGCTGAGAAACTATGATTTCTCTCATCAACGCCGCCTGAGTTTCGAATATATCGTCTTTAAGGGCGTAAACGACAGTATGCAGCATGCCAAGGCCATCATCAAGCTGGTGAAGGGACTTGACTGCCGCTTCAACCTGATCCGTTTCCACCAAATTCCAGACATTCCTCTGCAAGGTGTGGATGATGAGAAGATGGAGCAGTTCCGTGATTACCTTACCCAGCATGGTGTCTTCACCACCATCCGTGCCAGCCGCGGCCAGGACATCTACGCCGCCTGCGGTCTGCTCAGCACCTCGAAGAAAATCGGAGAAATCCGTGAGCACGAGGATGAAGAGAAGATGAATAAGTAAGGAAAGGTGGGGGAAAAATGGTTAGAGAATCTTTAAAGATCCTACTTGCCGGCTGTCTTTTGTTCCTTTTTCTGGCAAGTTGCAGCCCGGGAGGAGGAAGAAACAGAAAACTGCCCAAGAGCACAGGACAGCCTTACGAGGTGGTACTCGAGGGAGATACCGACAGCATCGTTACGAAGATACTGACGGAAGAGGTGCCTGCCCTGCCCCAACCCGAACCGCTCTGCCGGCTCATCCAGGTTAAGAAGGGCAAGATCCACGGCAGCTACCTGCTCGTAAGAACTCGCATCGTAGTGAACATCCCGGCAGCGGAATTCTCAGTCAGGCTGAGCCGCAACGAGAATGCTTCACCGCAGACCGTCATCCGCATCTCTGCCCGATCGCTGCAACAACTCAGAGAGAAACTCAACCCCGAGAAACTGCGCCAGCTCGTAGATGAGACTGAACTGGAGCACCTCGCCTCCATCATCTCCACCAACCCGAGCAAGCAAAACCACGAGATGCAGCAACTGGTAAAGAAGAACTTCGGCATCAGCATGATTATCCCTGCCGAAATGCAAGCAAGCAAGAAGGCCGGGAACTTCATCTGGATTTCAAACAACGCCAGTTCGGGCATGAAGAACCTCATCCTCATGAAAGTGAAGAGGGAAGAACGAAGAGGGAAAGCCGATTCCGATGCTTTTCCTGCGCAAGAGAAGCAGCAGATTGACAGCATGCTCCGCACAAACATGCCCGGCGAAACCGACAGCATGTACATGATAATCCGGTCCTTTCAGAAAAAGGACTCTGGGAGATGAAGGGCGACGCCATGGGAGGCCCCTACGTGATGAGGCGCATCCGCCTGAGAAAAACGGGGGATGAAATCATCATCATCGGCTTCGTCTATGCGCCCGAAATGAAAAAGAAAACATTAATCAAGCAGCTAGAAGCTGCGATTTCTACTATAAAATAAAACGATAAATGGACAGCAAAAAGATTAGAGTGGCCATCACTCACGGAGATACCAACGGTATCGGATACGAACTCATTTTTAAGGCATTCAGTGAGCCAGAGATGTTGGAGTATTGTACCCCTATCATCTACGGTTCGCCTAAAGTGGCAGCTTATTACCGCAAGGCGATGAATCTGCCTGCCCAGTTCTCCATCATCCAGAAAGCAGAAGATGCTGAAGACGGAAGAATCAACCTCCTGCCAGCCGTAGACGAGGAGGTAAAGGTTGACATGGGCATGCCTACTCAGGAATCGGGTACGGCAGCCATCAAGCACTTGACCGAGCCATGACCGACTACCGCGACGAGCTCTTCGACGTGCTCGTTACCGCACCGGTAAACAACCAGAACGCACAATTTGAGGGCTTCCAGTTCAAGGGCCACAAGGAATACATAGAAACTTGCCTGGGCGAAGGTGCCAAGGGCCTTTCCATCCTCTGCGGCGGCGACCTTCGCATCGCATCCGTAACCGGAAAGACTCCGCTCAAGGACGTGCCGGCAGCTATCACCCAGGAGCTCATCATCGAGAAGGTGAAGCAGATGCACACATCACTGAAGCGAGACTTCATGATTACCAACCCGCGCATCGCCGTGCTCGCCCTGAATCCTAGCAACAACGGTGAGGAGAGCTGCGGACCAGAGGAAGCCAGCATCATCATCCCAGCCATTGACCAGCTTGCCGAGCAGAAAATACAAGCTTTTGGTCCTTACCCGACTGACGAGTTCTTCGGAAACGGCCATTTCGTAGAGTTCGACGGCATCATGGCCATGTATCATGATCAGGCTACTACCCCGTTCCATTCTCTCTACACAGAGGATGGCGTACTCTTTACTGCCGGTCTGCCACTCGTGCACACCGCCGCCAACACCACTCCTAGCTACAGTATCACGGGCTGCAACGAAGCCGATGCAATCTCCTTCCGCCACGCCATCTACTTGGCGCTGGATGCCTTCTGCAACCGCGAAGACTATGATGAGGCCTACGAGAATCCACTGCCTAAACTCTACCACGAGAAGCGTGACGAGAGCGAGAAGGTAAGATTCTCCATCCCTAAGAAAAAGGGATAAGAGAAAGATTCCCTATTCCCGAGAAAAAGCGGAATAAAGAAAGATTCGGGAGGGCAGATGACGTAAAAAAGGCAAATCTGCCTGTAATCAGACCTCCCGAACGTTAAAATTAAAAAAAATGCAGATAATTCAGAAAAAATGAGTAATTTTGGCAGCTAAATGGATACTTCCGAACTACAAAAGATAAAACAACGCTACAATATCGTCGGTAACAGCGACGGATTGAACCATGCGCTCGACGTAGCCCTACAGGTAGCGCCGACCGATCTCTCCGTGCTCATCATTGGCGAGAGCGGTGTTGGTAAGGAAATCATTCCAAGGGTGATTCATGACAATTCGCCACGCCGCAGAGAGAAATATTTCGCCATCAACTGTGGAAGCATTCCGGAGGGAACCATTGACAGCGAACTCTTCGGACATGAGAAGGGTTCCTTCACTGGAGCCATAGGCGAAAGCGAAGGATACTTCGGTATTGCCAACAAGGTACCATCTTCCTCGACGAGGTGGGCGAACTCCCGATTCAGACGCAGGCAAGACTGCTGCGCGTGCTCGAAACGGGAGAATACATCCGCGTGGGTGGAACTGAGATAAGGAAAACGGATGTCCGCATCGTGGCAGCCACCAACGTAAACATGCGCAAGGCTGTGAGCGAAGGACGCTTTCGCGAGGACCTCTACTACCGCCTCAACACTATCCCGATACAGATGCCTGCATTGAGAGAGCGTGGCGACGACATCCTCCTGCTCTTCCGCCTCTTCGCCATGCAGATGGCCGAAAAATACCGTCTGCCTAAGATTTCACTCTCAGATGAGGCCAAGCAGATCATGCTGAAATACAAGTGGCCGGGAAATGTGAGACAGCTCAAGAACATTACCGAACAGATGTCAGTGCTGAGCCGAGAAAGAGAAATCGATGCACAGACTCTCACTCAGTTTATTCCGAGAGATGAGGAGTCTACACAGCTCGCCACCATACAGAAGGATGGCAAGGACGACCATAGCTACTCCAGCGAGCGCGAACTGCTATACAAGATTCTCTACGAACTGAGGGGCAACGTGAGCGACCTGAGACGAGAGATGAACAACCTGCGCAAGCAACTCGATGAGGCACGCCAGCTGGGCGGTACAGGCGGATATGTTTCTCCGGTTCAGCCGAATACCCAGGTAGCTCCAGTATCATCCGTATCTCCGGTTCCGGCCGTATCATCCGTTCCATCGGTTTCTCCGGTATCGTCCGTACCTCCGATTACCGATCTCGATGAGCTACAACACATCCGTCAGGAAATAGCTACAAGAGGCATTAGGGGCACTTACAAACCCGAAGCGAGGATGCTGAGATTGAGGAGATCAAGGAAGAAAACGAGAATCTGAACCTCAGCGACCTTAGCAAGCAGATGATAGAAAAGGCATTGGAGAGAAACAACGGAAACCGCAAGAAAGCGGCAGAAGAACTGGGAATCTCCGACAGAACTCTGTACAGAAAGATAAACAAATATAAGTTATGAAGCATATACGCGCGTACCTATATATAATAGGAGTCACACTGATGGTGGCGGTCATGGCAGCATGCTCCGTGAGCTACAAGTTCAACGGTGCCAGCATCGACTACACCAAAACCAAGACCATACAGATAGCCGACTTCCCTATCAGAAGTTCGTATGTGTGGGGTCCGATGGGTCCGATGTTCAACAACGAACTCAAGGATAAGTTTGCCAGCAACACCCAGCTCATACAGGTGTCACGCAACGGAGACCTGAAGATAGAGGGCGAAATCACCCAATATTCTCAGCGCAACAAGTCGGTTAGTTCTGAGGGATACTCAGCACAGACCGAGCTCAGTATCACCGTAAACGTACGTTTCACCAACACCAAGAACCATGCCGAGGACTTCGAAAAGCAGTTTACATCTGCCAAGACCTACGACACCACTCAGAGCCTTGCCTCGGTGCAGGAAGAACTGGTAACCCAGATTGTCAAAGACCTGGTAGACCAGTTATTCAACGCTACGGTAGCTAACTGGTAAAGTAAGTGAAGAACGAAAAGTGAAGAGTGAAGAATTCAACGGCTTTACTGATCATAAAGTTCAAACTCAATGTTCAAATGATTCAAAAGTAAAAATAAAATAAAGTAAAATATCGTGGAATTAAGCAGATTGATACAACACCCGGAGGAAATGAACCGAGAGACGCTCTACGACTTGCGCGCCTCTTGGCCTTATATCCGTATTATCAGACGGCACGCCTACTGATGTTGAAGAATCTGTACCTGCTCCACGACCCGAGTTTCGACGAAGAACTGCGCCGTGCAGCCATCTACATCACCGACCGTAAGATTATCTTCGAGATGGTAGAGGCAGCCACTATCAGATAAAAAAACGCCCCTGAAGAGGCTGAATCCAACAAACAGCAAGGCGTAAGAGGAATAGGAGCAGAAAAACACGGAGACCGTACTAGCGACCTCATCGACCACTTCCTGGGATCCATTCCTATGGAAGAAGACGAAAAAGAGAAGAAGGAGAAACGTAAGCCTACACCTGCTGACGCGGCTGTAGACTATGTGGCTTATCTCATGGAGACCGAAGACCAGCAGGAGCCAGAAGATACTTCGCGCACCATGAGTCTCATCGACGACTTTATGGAGGATGGCGGTTTCAAACTGCCTAAAATCCAGCAGGACGAAGATTACAAACCAGAATTTACTCCCGAACTTCAGACCGATTCCGGCAAGGATGGCGAAGAGGAAAACAGCGGTGTATTCACCGAAACCCTCGCCCGCATCTACATCAAGCAGGGCAAGTATCAGAGGGCTTACGAAATCATCAGCCGCCTGCATCAGCAGCATCCTGACAAGAACGGATATTATGTTGACCAGCTCAGATTCCTTGAGAAACTGATGCTGAACAGCAAGAAGAAATAAAGAAGAATAATAAATAAATTAAAACTAGTTTTAAAAATGGCTTACACATTATTAGTAGTATAATCGTCCTGGTAGCTATCCTGATGATTTCATCGTGCTCATCAGGAATCAAGGGAGGTGGACTTGCGAGTAACTTCTCTTCAACCAACTCAATCATGGGTGTTCGCAAGACCACTGACATTGTTGAGAAATTAACATGGGGCCTCGCTGCAGCCTTGGTTGTCATCAGCGTGGCATGTGCTTATGTAGCCCCTCAGGCAGCTGGCGAAAGCAGTGTTTTGGAGGGAGCCACTCAGGAGCAGACCGCTCTTCCTGCTATGCCTGGTGCTAGCAAGGATGCAGCAGCAGGTGCTCAAAAAGCTGTTCCTGCAGCTGGTGCAGATGCCCAGAAGGCAGCTCCAGTTGTTCCAACAAGCCCTGCAAAATAAAAAATAAGAAAAAAGGTACGAAAAAATTTGGTAGAACCATTTTTTTTTCGTACCTTTGCACCCGCTTAACAAGAATATGGTGGACGTAGTTCAGTTGGTTAGAGCGTCAGATTGTGGTTCTGAATGTCGTGGGTTCGAGTCCCACCTTCCACCCAACTAACTTTGAAAAGCAAATCATTCATCCAAGTTATT
>ENA-OQER01000246-OQER01000246.1-human-gut-metagenome-genome-assembly--contig:-NODE-246-length-30818-cov-7.932684_pt1 | contig 30818 bp, 31 predicted proteins | sample MGYA00242797_ERZ504639 | MGnify/ENA primary metagenome ERZ504639 (study PRJEB26092, sample SAMD00036306) | human gut metagenome | host: Homo sapiens | study: EMG produced TPA metagenomics assembly of...
CTTTCTGCTGTCAATAAGAGCTCTATGAACAACTATATTTGCCGCCGCCATATTCAGCTTTTTGAGGGGATTTTTTAATTCTCCGCTCACCTCGAATTCTGTTTCCACAGGTCCCGGACAAACTGCCGTCACATAAATGCTTTTTTCTCTTAATTCTTGTCCCAGAGCACGTGAAAAACTTAAAACACATGCTTTAGACGCCGCATAAACAGCAAAAGAAGGCTGCGGACAAAACGCCGCCGCACTTGCCATGTTTATAATACGGCTTCCCATCTTCATATAAGGAAGCGTCATTTGCGTTATGCGGATAAGCGCAGTGCAATTCAGATCGATCATATCCGTATGAATCCGTTTTCCTTTTCGGCAATTTCCGAGTTCCGCTTTTGCCAAAACCGGCTGCATTGACAAGCATTCTTATATTAGGGTGCCATTGACAAAGCTCTGTATAAAATTGTCTGTATACATGTTTTTTCTGTAAGTCTCCCGCAAAAATGCGAAGCGGAACATTAACTTCTTTCCTAAGCTGCTCCAACCGTTCTTCCCTTCGTGCAATTACCCATATTTCGTCGAGATCCTTATAAAAATATTCCAATTGACGAACAAACTCTCTTCCTATACCTGATGACGCTCCGGTGACAACTGCAACTCTCATTTCATTTATCCTCATTTCTTTCTATGCACATTTCTGATTGTCTTTTTCTTATAGTTTGTTTTCTTATCTATCTTTTATAAGCTGGCTTTTTACTTGTATTTACTTGTTTTTCACGTCCTGTATTTGTACTGTCTTTTTCACGTCCGGGACGGATCAGACACTTTGGTCCGTAGCCGACAAGATCCATTCTTCCCGTTTTTCTCAAAGCTTCCAAAACAAGGTCATAATGTTTCGGATCACGATACTGAATCAAAGCGCGCTGCATCGCTTTTTCATGCGGGGATTTCGGAACATAAACAGACTGACCGGTGCGCGGATCGATTCCCGTATAATACATGCAAGTTGAAAGCGTAGAAGGTGTCGGATAAAAATCCTGCACCTGCTCCGGCATATATCCGAGGTCACGGCAGTATTCTGCCAGTTCAACAGCTTCTTTTAACGTTGATCCCGGATGAGAAGACATAAGGTACGGGACAAGATACTGATCCATTCCGAGTCTTTCATTCATTTTCTTAAACTGTCGTGTAAACTCTTCATATATTCGATGTTCCGGTTTTCCCATCAAAGAAAGCACGGGAGCGCTGATATGTTCAGGCGCCACTTTCAGTTGTCCGCTTACATGATACTGACATAGTTCTTTTAAAAATGTATTCTTTTTATCTGCCAGCAAATAATCAAATCGGATTCCCGAACGGATAAATACTTTTTTTACTTTCGGGATCTTTCTTAATTTTCGTAATAGTGCAACATAATCACTATGATCTGCATCTATATTTTTGCAAGGAGCAGGAAAGAGACACTGCTTTGTCGCGCATACACCGTGCCGAAGCTGTTTTTCACAAGATGGATGACGAAAATTTGCGGTCGGACCTCCTACATCATGGATGTATCCCTTAAATCTTTTTCTTCAACCATTTGTTCCGCTTCTTTTATAAGCGATTCATGACTTCTGACCTGTACAATACGCCCCTGGTGAAATGTAAGCGCACAGAAACTGCATCCTCCGAAACATCCCCTGTTGCTGATCAGGCTGAAGCGGATCTCCGAAATTGCCGGGATTCCTCCTTTCGCTTTATAAGACGGATGATAAGTCCTCATATACGGCAGATCATAAATATCATCCATTTCTGTAACACTTAACGGTTTTGACGGCGGATTCTGAACGACATATAAATGTTCCGAATAAGGTTCTGCAAGTCGTTTCCCGCTAAATGCATCCGTATTTAAATATTGTGTATAGAAGCTTTTTGCATACATTTTCCGATCTGCTTTTAGCTCCTCATAAGAAGGCAGAAACTGGGCGTCATATATTTTTTCTTTCTCTTTTATTTTAACGACAGTACCATCAATATAAGTAATTTCTTCGATTGGTATTCCCGCCTCTAAAGCTTCGGCAATCTCCAGGATCGAGCGTTCTCCCATTCCGTAAGAAACAATATCCGCACCGGAATCAAGAAGGATCGACCGTTTTAATTGCCATCTCGGCAGAAATCAAGGTATAGTCGAGCATGCAGCCATAGATAGACATCGCTGTATGGAGAGGGTTCAGACAGGTGGTTACCTTCATGGTCTCAACCTCATCCACGGTCTTGCGAGTGGTATAGAGCGCACCGCCCAACTCCAATGGCGGACGACCGTTGGTATAAGTATCCTCGCAAACAAGATACTGCACTTCCTCGGCATTTACGAAAGGAGCGGTGAAAGTATGTTTCTCGGTGATAATCGTATTGTTATCCTCGAAACCATCCTCAGCGAGCATCGCCTGTACCTTCTCGTGTGGACGAGGAGTAATCTTATCAATCATAGACCAAGGATAGGTAATCTTGCTGCTGTCATTGATATAATCTACGAAACCAGCCTCTACGATACCATCCTGTGCCCAACGCTCAGCATAAGCCTTTACGCCAGCCTTAACATGGTCGCCGTTGTGAGAACAGTTGTCGGTAGACTGAAGAGTAAGTGGCAACTTGCCAGCCTTATAACGCTCATAGAGAAGAGCGGTAAGCTTACCCATAGCAAATACTGCATCGAGCCACGAGCCAAATCAGCATCATTGAAAGAATATCCCTTCTCTGTGATGGTGAAAGTTACCATCTGCAGACTTGGAGCCTGGAAAATCTGGACCAGACGCGCCCAGTCCTCACCAAACTGTTTATCCGCCTTGAGGCTTTCTGTGATAGAAGCGATGACCTTCTTCTCGATGGTTCCGTTGCTCTGGAGGCTTACGAGAAGAGAGAGATTATTGTAAGGGCGATAAGCCTTGTCGATAATTTCGTAGTCGAAGCTTTCAGCAACAATAACACCACGATCGTACTTGCCGGTGTTAAGTGCATCGTTAAGAATAGCAGCAGGGAACGCACGGAAGATGTTACCTGCACCAAAGTGAACCCAAGTAGCTCGTCGTGAGTCTTCTTAGCTACGGCTGCGATGTCATACTTAGGAAGCTCATAACCCTTAGCTTCCCATTCTGCAGCATTAAAGCTGTCTGAAAGAATTTCGTTCAGTTTCATTATTAATAATTATTGATGTTGTTTTATGTAAATTTTTACCTTTTTATAATCAATACAATGATTTCTTTTCTGTTGAGTCGGGGCAAAATTACGAATTTAATCTGAAATACCGCTCCTTTTTAGAGATTATTTCAAAATATTGAACAATAAGAAACTTAAATTGAACAATTAGAAATGTTTCGGTAACTAAAAAAATACTTTTCGCCCCGTTTCCCTTTTTACCGGTAGTAGACTATTTGTATACACTTTACAGATTATCCAGTTCCTTGATCTGCTTTTTCGGTGTCACTCCAAGTCCCTTCAGGCTCTCTACCCTTCTCATCACATTGCCGGTGCCGTCATAGAGTTGCTTCTTAGCCTTATCAAAAGTACCCGAAAGGCGGGTTATCAGATCACCCACACTCATAAAGGTATCTTCGAAGCCAGCCACCTTATCATACAGGTCAGCAGCCGTCTTCACGATTTTCTCCACATTCTTGTTCTGCCGGTCGTACTGCCAGAGATTATACGCCAGCTGGAGTGCCATGAGCAGATTGCTTGGTGAGATGATGATAATCTTCTTCTGATAAGCATAACGGCTGAGATCAGGCTGCTGCTTCATCGCTGCGATATAGCTGGTTTCGTTAGGGATGAACATCAGTACGAAGCCGATGGCATCATCCACCAGTTTGGAATAGTCTTTGGCTGCCAGTTCATCGATGTGCTTTCGTACGCTCAGCGCATGTGCCTTCATCAGGCGTTCCTGTTCAGCCTCATCTTCAGCTGCCAGTGCATCGGAATAGGCGGTAAGCGAAACCTTGGAATCGATGACCACACTTCTGCCTTCTGGGAATCGGACGATGACATCCGGACGATAGTTCTTTCCCTCTTCATCTTTCGTATTCTCCTGAATGAAGATTCCTCATCTTTACGAAGTCCGCTGTTCTCCAGGATGGTTTCCAGCACCATCTCGCCCCAGTCGCCCTGCATCTTGCTGTCGCCCTTCAATGCCTTGGTCAGGTTGGCAGCATCGGAGCCAATCTTCTCGGTCTGCTCCTTCAGGTTCAGAACAGCCTGCTGCTGTTCCTGCTGGAAGAGTTTCATCGTTGCCTCGAAGGTGTTCTGCAGTTCCTTCTTGTTCACCTCGTTCTGGGTTTTGCTCTCCTCTACCGATTTCTTGAAATCAGCAAACTGTTCCTTGATAGGTTTCAGGAGTTCATCCATCTGCAGACGGTTGTTTTCCTGCAGAGCCGACTGCTTGGCAGCCAACTGCTCAGCTGCCACCTTCTGCTGTTCTATCGTCATTCGCTGCATTTCCTGCTTCAGACTCTCGAGTTTCTGTGCCCACTGCTGGTCGCTTTCCGCCCTGAGTTTCGCCGCATACAGCCGCTCGTTCTCCATTTGAGATTTCATTGATTGAACCTCAGAAGCATGATGCAGTTTTATCTGTTCAATGTTAGCCGCCAGCACCTGAGCCTTCGCTACGAGCTGGGTTTTCTCCTCTCCCGCACTTTTTGCTTCCATCAGTTTCCCCACGAAGAATCCGATGGCAAGCCCTATGATGATTCCAATTACTATTTCCATTTATCCTTGTTTTGAATGATTCTGTAAATCTGCAAAAATTATGATTTGCAAAAGTAATCATTTCAAGACATACCACCAAACATCATGGGGGATTCTTGTAGATATTTAACTCTTCTGCATTTTACTATGCAAACAAAAAGAGCGCACCACTCTTGGCACGCTCTTTTCTTTAAATCATCTTTTACATATACATTATCGGTTGGCAGTAGGCCACTGATAACGACGAGGATGCAAAGGTTCACGCTTATCCAGTGATTCCGTGATGCATTGCACTTCGTTGACAGGCAGATAGAATACCGACTTTCCCGTTCCATTCAAATTATATTTATCTGAAGGGAAACAAGCCATATCTCCATCCAAACATCCCACCCAAATATTACCATCGCTATCAGTTAAAAGACTGAATACGTAATCACTCTTCAACATTCCTGTTTCCACAGAATAAGCAGGCATACTAGTGCCATCAGCATGAACCTGATATACGCCATTACCATAGGTACCAACCAGAATTCTGCCGTCTACAGTCTGACAAATCGTAAGCGCCACCTTATTATATAATGTCACCATTGAGATTGGAAAGCATGAACATATTTCTGGAAATATGCGCATATGCCTGAAGAGCCGATGCCAACAGCAGTAATATAATGAGAGTATAGGATTTATATCGTTTCATAATTCATTCATTGATCTTATTTGGGGACAAAGATAATACAAAAAAATGAAAAACAAATAGAATAATGAGATAAAATGAAAAAAATCTATTATCTTTGCAAGATATTAATATAAAGATATAGACTATGATCAAAAGATTATTATCCTTTCTAGACGCATCGCCAGTGAATTTCCTGGCAGTAAAGAATATCTCCGAGGAATTGGAGAAGAACGGGTTCCGCCGTATGAACCCACAGGAGCCTTTGGGCAAGATTGAAGCGGGTGAAAAGTTCTTTGTTACCAAGAACGACTCTTCCATCTACGCTTCCAAATTGGAAAGAAGCCTTTGGCAGATGCCGGTTTCCACATGATCTGCGCCCACTGCGACTCGCCTACCTTCCGCATCAAGCCAAATGCTGAGATGCTTTGCGAGGGCGGTATCGTAAAACTGAATACCGAGGTTTATGGTGGTCCTATCATGTCAACCTGGTTCGACCGTCCGCTCACCCTGGCAGGTAGAGTTATCGTGAAGGGCGAGAATGCGATGAATCCCCAGACGCTCCTTCTTCATGTGAAGCGCCCATTGCTGCAGATCAGCAATCTCGCTATCCACTTCAACCGTCAGGTGAATGATGGTGTGAAGTTGAGCAAGCAGAAGGATGTACTCCCTATCCTCGGCATCATCAATGATGAACTGGAGAAGGGTAACCTCCTGATGAATGTGATAACCGACGAACTGAATATCCAGAAAGAGGATGTTCTTGATTTCGATCTCTATCTGGCTGATGCCACTCCAGCCTGCACCTTCGGTGTACACGATGAGTTTATCTCTTCAGGCAGACTCGACGACCTGTCTATGTGCTGGGCTGGTGTAGAGGCGATGATTGCATCTGAAGCCAATGATACCACCAGGTTCTCGCCATCTTCGATAATGAAGAGACGGGGTCTCAGACCAAACAGGGAGCCGGAAGTCCATTCCTTTCATATATGCTCCAGCGCATCGCCCTGGCACAGAGCCATACAGAAGAGGCTTATTATCAGGCAGTAGAGCGTGCCTTCATGATTTCAGCAGATAATGCGCATGCCTGGCATCCTAACTATAGCGAAAAATTCGACCCTACGAATCATCCGATGCTGGGCGGTGGTCCGGTCATCAAGTTCAATGCAGCCCAGAAGTATGCCAGCGATGCCGTATCTGCAGCCATCTTCGCCAACATCTGCGATGCAGCCGGTGTACCATGCCAGCGTTTCGTAAACCATAGCGATGTAGCAGGTGGCAGCACATTGGGCAATATCCTCGCCTCTTCCATCCCATTGAAGGGTGTGGATATGGGCAATGCCATCCTCGCTATGCACAGTTGCCGCGAAACCGGTAGCGTTATCGACCACGAATACTGCGTGAAGGCTTTCACCAAGTTCTATCAGTTGTAAGCAATCCCGATTTATCTCTTCACTCTTCACTCTTCACCTTCTCGCCCGTACCCCCTCTGTTTATCGGGGTTTCGGGAGGTGAAGAGTTTTCTTTATCTCTTCACCCACTCTTCACCCCTCTTCACCCATATAGAATTTGTAATACACTATACGCAATATGGGAAGAAAAAAAAGAGGAAAAAAGCCCCCGGTGCCATACGCATCGGGAGCTTTTTTTATGCACCAGCAGCAAAGGTGCTGCCTGGTGGGGGGTACGATAGAGAATCTGGGCGAGGATGGCAGTGGTTTCCATTTCCATGACGCTAACCACTGGCTTGATATAATTTCACACCATATTTTGTTATTATTTTTTATCAAGAAATTACTGAATACTGATTGCCATCAGGCTGACTACCAGACACACGAACGTGATAAACACTACGCCAAGGGTGAGGCAGATATAGAAACGCCCTCTCCTGATGAAATCACCCAAGCTGAAATGACACATCGGGTAATCATCAAGATAGGTCCTGTATTCCCTCACCATGACATTAATCATGATGCCAACATAAATGAGGAGAAACAAAGCTACTATCAGGATAGCCTGTTCTTCTTTGGCTAATGATTCTATTATACTTTTCATGGTGCAAAGATAGTGTTTTTCTTTGAAACAAGGTGTCGCATTCCCCCACATTGGTGTCGCATTCCTACCAAAAAGGTGTCTCCTTCGTGGGGGAAGGAGACACCTAATACATACTTTTTAACAGTTTTTCTCTCTCCAAGCCGTAGGAGAGCAGCCTTCTTTCTCTTTGAACATACGGTAGAGATGGGTACGGGAAGAGAAGCCGCACTCGGCAGAAATGATGTCATTACCGAAGTCGGGGTTATCCAACATCATCTTCTTGGCAGCCTCAAAACGCACCTCGGCAAGCCAGGGGCGGAAGGTGGTATTGAGACAGGATGAGAGGTAGCGCGACAACTCGTATCTGTTGATATTCAACGAACGTGCAGGGTAATCATATTCAGCGACGTATCCTATAACCCTTGGTAGCACACCATTCATCCAACTTCTCACGGATAATCTTCTGCCGTCTTTCTGAACGCTTTGATTGTAAGTTTCTTTCTTATTTTCAAGTTCTTCATCCTGCAGTTCTAAACAGGCATTGTCTTCCACACTTTCCATGGCAGCCTCCCCTTCTTCCTCCTTATCCAAGAGTTTTTCGGTAGGCACGTAATTATAGCCCAAAGCCATGAAACTGAGCGTGAAGAAAAAGACAGCAAGCAGTCCCAGAGGTCCGATTACATATAGAGATTTGGTGGAAAGGACTGCAAAAGGCAGGGCTACTGCAGGGAAAAAGACCATGAATACACTGGCTCGCGCATATCTCACATAAGGCAGGATATCATAACCAGCCATCACCTCCAGCATCCTTCTGCGCTTTCTGATTTCCACTATTATCATATAGATGCAATAGGCTACGCTGAAGGCGAACAGGACTATCATCACATAAATCCAGCTGCCGATATGGAAGTTTCCGCTCTGGATAAAGCCGATGCAAAAGGCAGCCAATATGGCGGCATAAAGCTGGCGCAAACGATGCTCATCTTCCGGCGGTTGGCATGCGTTGCCTCGATATTGTAAATGCCAATAGAGATGAGCGAGAAGCAAGGGGGATAGACCAGAATGTTGAAAACGGCTCCCACAGCAGCGTCTTGAGCCCGGAAGCCCAGAAGCATCTGCATGAGAAATTGTATGGCCAATCCTACCATGGCTCCGATAATCAGCCATCGTGACACTTCATATCGCCGGTTCATCCACTTCATGTGCAGACGGGTAATACCCAGGATGAGGATATTGACGAGCATAAATAGAAAACAGGCGAACTGCAATAAATATAATGTATCCATTTCGTTCTTATTTTTGTATTTGGCATCTGCAAGATTACTGTTTTATCGTCTTAATATGCATGCAAAAGTACAAATTTTATTTTGAAATGAGGGTAGAAAAAGGAAAAAAGTGATTTTTAAAAAGAAAAAAATGGTTTTATTTATCGGGGACAGCTGACGAGTGAAACTAGAACAGCTGACGAGTGAAACTAGAACAGCAGACTAGCGATAGGAAGAACAGTGGGCTGTCTGAGCCAAACAGCGAACGAAAACCAGTTTGCCAGGTTTTTAAATAACCGAAATATCACACCGGTTACGGCTGATATCAGAAAAGATGAAGAAAAATTGATTTTACTCTTCACTCTTCACCAATCGCTGGGAATGCCTTTATATAAAGGGGATTCGAGAGGTGAAGAGTGGGTGAAGAGAGGTGAAGAGTTAAGAAAAACTCTTCACCCTCCGCAACACCTTTATATAAAGGGGATTCGAGCTATCGGGTGAAGAGTGAAGAGTTTTTGGCTATCTGCTACTCATATCCTTTATTCTGAACCAACTTACCATTGAAGGCAAGACTTCGCTGAGGTATCGGGAAGACGATGGAACAGGACGTAAGAGCAGACTGTCAAGACTGCGAATAACAGCAATCCGACTGCAAATATAAGAAAAAGAATGATAAAAGGACACAAATATAGTAAAAATCTACGCAAATTTTGCGGTTATCAAATTTATTTGTACCTTTGCACCCGGTTAGCAGAGAGCTAACTAAGGGGTGCTACCGCCGGAAAAGAGAAAAAAGCGGATGCTGAGAATATACCCATCGACCTGAACCAGGTAATGCTGGCGTAGGAAAATAAGGCACATTCCCCCCTTATATGATGTTTTTAATTTAAATAAATGAAAAGATTCAACGGGATTGCACTCAGTGTAGCGTTTTGCTCTTTGGCAAGCCAGGCTGCACTGGCACAGACAAAAATCGACACCTTGAAGGTGCAGAATTTGAATGAAGTGATTGTAAAAGGCGTACGTGCCGCAAAGGAAGCTCCATACGCCGTGGCTAACATCAGGAAATCAGAACTCAAACAATTCTCTTGCTCAGGTCAGGAATTGCCATTTCTCCTTTCTCGTACACCGGGCATCCTCGCCTGGAGTGAGAACGGTATCGGCACCGGTACTACCTATATGCGCATTCGTGGCGCTGCCGGAAGCCGCATCAATGTAACACTCGACGGAGTGGCTCTCAACTCACCGGAAGACCAGACCGTTTTCTGGGCTAACATGAACAGTTATTCTTCGCTCCTGGGCAGCATCCAGGTACAGCGCGGCGTAGGCTCTTCTACCAATGGCGACGGTGCCTTCGGTGGAAGCATCTCTATGGCTACAGCTGCTCCTTCGCTCACCCCTACTGCAGAAGTTACCGGTTCTTTCGGTTCTTACAATACCTATCATACAGGCGCCAGTTTCTCTACAGGTCTGCTCGGCAAGCATCTGATTTTTGACGGTGCTTATCACGAGACAGCTACCGACGGTTATGTAGACGGCACAGCAGGCCGCTCAGGTTCTTACTATGGCGGACTGACCTGGCTGGACGATAACTTCAAGGTAAGCTACAAGAACATCGGCAACTTCGAGAAGACCGGTCAGGCTTGGAACGGTGTGCTGGGCGGAGATTATAACTCTAACTTCACCCTCCTTGAGGATGGCATCCGCACTTATAAAGATATGTATAAGGCAGGTCTGGATAAGTTTAATGTGCTGACAGGTGATTTGGTTCGCAACGACAAGGGCGATTATACCATCACTCCTTATACCTGCGCGACGGAAGCAAATGGGACAAGACTACTGATAACTTCTATCAGAACCACAACATCCTTTCAGCTACCTGGACACCAAACAGCCACTGGAGCCACAGCCTCTCACTGCATTATACCTATGGCTACGGCTACTACAAGGAGTTTAAGAACAACGCCAAGTTTGCCAAGTTCGGACTCGTCTACAAGGATGCAGAAGGCAAGAAGGTTAAGAAGTCTGACTTCATCCGCAAGAAGGGACTCACCCAGCATACCTACGGCATGGTATACAATACCAACTACAAGGATGAGCACTGGGATGTTATCGGCGGACTGAACCTGCAGCAGTTCCGCGGCAACCACTGGGGATACCTTACTTATATCGCCAACCAGGATGCCGAGAAGAAATTCTTAGGCAGCAACGGAAAGTATAAGTACTATGATTCTGATGCCCACAAGTATGACTACAGCGCCTTCGTCAAGGCAAGCTATCGCTTTGCAGACTACTGGAATGCCTTCGCTGACCTGCAGTATCGCCGTGTAGAATACAAGACCGACGGTATCAACGATAAATTTATCGCCCAGGCAGATGGCAGCTACAAGAACCAGGAGCTGAACATCAACGAGAAGTACAACTTCTTCAACCCTAAGGCAGGTATCAGCTTCAACAAGGATGGCCACAAGGCATACGCATCTGTAGCCTACAGCAACCGCGAGCCAGAGCGCAATAACTTTACCGACAACTTCAACTATCCATTCCCTAAAGAGGAGAAGTTGCTCGATGTAGAGTTCGGCTATCAGTATCAGGGCAACAACTGGCACGCAGGCGCCAACTTCTACTATATGGATTATGACAACCAGCTGGCTCAGACCGGACAGTTGAGTGACATTGGCGAGGCGCTGACCACCAACATCAAGGATTCTTACCGTATGGGCGTAGAGCTGACAGCCGGCTGGGCACCATTGTCATGGTTGTCTGTAGAAGGAAATGCCGCTTTGAGCAAGAACAAGATCAAGGACTTTGATGAGTATGTAAGCAACTGGGAAGACGATACGAAGCCAGGCGTAGTACATTACGACAACTCAACCCTGTCTTATTCTCCATCAGCCATCCTGAACGGATTCATCGATATCCACTATGCCGGTTTCTCAGCTACCTGGCACACCAACTTTGTAAGTCGCCAGTATATTACCAACACAGAAGACCGCGACTTCTCACTGCCATGCTATTCACAGAGCGACCTGAGCCTGAACTACAGCGCTAAAGTAACCAAGGCACTCGGCATCAAGGAGGTGAGCTTCGGTGTGGACATCAACAATATCTTCAACCGCCACTATGCAGCCAGCGCATTCACCTGGGGCAATGCTATCGGTTACGGATATACATTGGACAAACGATTCAAGCAGATAGCCTACATCCCGATGGCAGATACCACCTGGATGACGCATCTTACATTGAAGTTCTAATCAGAAATCATCATGATGGATTATATTGCATCACATGGTTTAGACATCTTTACCACGGTACTCGGACTGGTTTATATCCTGTTGGAGTACCGTCCAGTATCTGGCTCTGGCTGGTAGGCATCATCATGCCTGCCTGGACGTATGGCTCTATTGGAGTCATGGTCTTTACGGCGATGCGGGTATGGCGGTCTACTATACGATAGCCGGTATATATGGTTATGCAGTATGGAAATATGGCAAGAAGCACAACCAGAAGGAGAAAGAAGAACTTCCGATTACCTATATGAAGAAGTCGCTCTATCTCCCTACTCTTCTGTTCTTCCTGGCAGCCTGGGGCATCACCTATTATATACTGATAACTTTCACCAACTCTACAGTTCCTCTGCAAGACAGTTTCACCAATGCCCTGAGCTTTGTGGGTCTCTGGGCGCTGGCACGCAAATATATCGAGCAGTGGTTCTTCTGGATTATCGTAGATGCCGTTTGCTTCTATCTCTATATCATTAAAGGCATCCCATTCAAGGCAGGACTTTACGGTCTCTACGTCATCATCGCCGTAGCCGGATACTTTAAATGGAAGAAGATGATGAAAAAAGATTGATAGTTTACAGTTAACAGTTTATAGACGGAAAAAGGAACCAAGGCAAAAACAAACTTGCCAGGCTTCCTTTATTTCATTTATATAAACAAGAACCACTATACCAAGGTTCCGCGCTTAAACTTATCCTATCAGCGAAAAGCACATCCTTTATGCCCTTTTCACCTTTAATCCGTTTTCGATACTAACCAGTTCATCGCTGAATCCAGCATCAATCTTCAGTCTTTCTTCCACTTTTGAACAACTGTGGATAACTGTGCTATGATCACGATTACCAACGAGTTTGCCGATTCTCGAAGCAGGCATTTTTGTATATTTCTGTGCCAGATACATCGTTACCTGTCTAGCCACGACATAATCACGCTTACGGCTCTTGCTGTTTACGGCAGTAACCGTTACATTATAATGATGGCAAACCGTTTCTACGATGTCATCGATGGTGAGCGGCTTATCATCCACCTTCACCGCACGCTTGATGACGCGCTCGGCAAGACGGATATCAATGCTGCTATTATAAACGATGCTGTAAGCAAGAAGACCATTGACGGCTCCCTGCAAATCTCGCACACTTCCGTTACAGGTCTGGGCGATGAAAGAGATGACATCTACCGGAATCTTCAAACCGTCACGACGGATCTTATTGCTCAGGATATCCACACACAACTGGATATTCGGCTTCTCCAACTCGCAGACCAGACCGCAAGAGAAACGGGTGAGCAGACGGTCTGGCATATCCTTCAACTCTACCGGAGGGCGGTCGCACGCAGGATAATACGCTTTCCGTTGCGGAAAGGTGGTTGAAGATATGGAAGAAGGTATTCAGCGTCTTCGCCTTACCAGCCCACTCCTGGATATCATCCACAATCAGCATATCGATAGACTGATAGAAGTTGATGAAATCATTGCTCGCATTATGGAGCACGGCATCAGTATACTGGGTCTGGAAAAGACGGGCACTCACATAGAGCACTCGCTTCTGAGGATACATCTGCTTCGCTTTCAGCCGATGGCATTCACCAGATGCGTCTTACCGCTACCCGAAGGTCCGTAAATGAACATTGGGTTAAACTGGGTGGTGTTGGGATGCTCGGCAATAGACAATCCTACGGAACGAGGCAGCTTATTGCTGTCACCCTCCATATAATTGTTGAAAGTAAGCTTCGGGTCTAACTGTGTATCAATGTCTTCCTGCTGCTGGGGAGCAGCAGGCTGGGCAGCCGTCTGCTGGGCACGCTCACGAGTTTGCTTTGCCATATCAGCATCGTCTGGATCTGCCTCTATATCTTGAGAAAGCTTATGCTCCTTATCGGTTACAACACGATAAGTGAGACGGATTCCTTCACCAAAATTACGATGCAGCACCTTACTTAACAAGTCAACAAAGTTCTGTTCCAAGTACTCGTATACGAACGGACTCGGAACCTGCACCAACAAAGTCTTTGTCGACGGCTTGTACGATTCAAAGACGATTGGCTTGAACCATGTGTTATATTGCTGCTCTGTTACACTGTCCTTTATGAGCAAAAGACTGTTGTCCCAGAGGGCTTTTGGACTTGCTAACATTGATTACTTATATTATTAATATTTTAATTCACAAATGACGGGACGCACCAAAAGATGCGAAATCACGTGCAAAGTTACAAAAAAAATAGGAGAAATGCAAATCCCCTTATTTAAAACATTTTAATAGATAGTCTTTAAATTACTGAATACCAAACACTTGCCTAAAATACAAATATAGCAGACTGAAATTCAGTGAAACAATAATGTAACGTCCCCGAAACGGCTAACAAACAAACAGTTTGCGAGTCATTTCGGGGCGTGAAACATACCGAATCTTATTTAGACTAAATTTATTTAGCTCGGACTCTTTTTACTTGTCTTTTCTGCCGAAAATAGAGAAATGGACATAGCGTTTCGGATGGGCCTTCAAGTCGATAACCAAGGAGTCGGCATGACCCATGGTTGACGTCAGATTGTCGTACAGCTTGGTATCGTTCATCAGCAATCCGAGGCTGCCCTGGTTGCTGTTCAGCTTCTCAGTAAACTGATGAGCACTCTCCAAAGTCTGGTTCACCTTGTTCAAAGTGCCTGCACATCAAGACTGGCCAGATTAGCTGTAAGGCGGTTGGTATTATCCAGCACGCCATTTGCCTTTCCAATCATACCCGGAACCTGCTTGTTGAGTCCTGCCATCAGGGTATTCAGTTCACGTGTAGAAACGGTGAGGTTGCTTGTGATGGTTTCCACATTATGCAGCGAAGCAGCCAGAGCCGGGTCAGCCAGCAGCGCATTCACGCTGGTAAGGATAGAATCCAACTTAGGCAACATCTTTTCCACTACCGGAACCAGGTTGGCAGCCTTATCCATCATGCCTCCGTTTACAGCACCCGGAATGATACCACCCGGTTCTACTCTTTCGCGCGGATTGTTTGCCAGAAGCAGATTCACCTGCAGGTTACCCATCAGGTCTTTTACTATTTCGGCTTTACTGCCTGCGGGATTCTCAAATCCTTGATAATATCCACCTTGACTTTGATAGGACCATTCTCCTTGTAATCATATTCCAAACCATCCACGGTACCTACCTTATAACCATCCGCATAAATAGGCGTAGAGGCACCCAGTCCCTGGATGTCGTCAAACGTCATATAGTAGGCGTTGTTGGTAGAGAACAGATTCATGCCTTTCAGAAAATTGATTCCGAAATACATAACCAAAATACCGACAATAGCTACAAGAGCTATCTTGATTTCTTTTGTTAGCTTCATATTTATCTCTTTATATATTCGTGCTTATATCTTATCCTTATTCAGGTCAATCAGCGGTTTCTGTTCTGTTTGAACTCACGTATAGCCTGATTCACATCATATTTCTTTCCATTCTTGAAAGCTATGATAAAAGCTTCCGGGAACTTCTCGGCAAGCGTCTTGCGCAAGCGGAAAATCTCATTGTAGTTGGTAGAGGCTCCCATCGTATATTTCACCATATTGCCTTCCGGATAACTGTCATAACCGGTTTCGCCCTTAAAATGGGCATCGCCCTTGCGGAGCGTGCGGTTGCTGACAAATATCTGAAGCTTGAAGACAGGCGCATCGGCTACATTGGCTTTCTGCTGTGCCGGCTTGTTCTGAGCTACAGTTCTGTTCTGCTGGTTCTGTCTGTTCTGCTGCGTCTGTCTGCTCTGCTGAGCCGGCTTATCCTGCTGGTTCTGTCTTCTGTTCTGCTGAACCGTTTTAGCCTTTGTTGCTCTGGTTTCCACCTGCTTCACCGTTCTTCTCGGCGCAGTATCCGCCTCCTCAGCACGGCGCTCGTCCTTCTCCTGCTTCGTATCAGAAACTATCTTGGCAACCGGCACCGATTCTGTATCTGCAGCCCGATAAGGAACCGAGATGGATTTATCGTATTTATTGCGATATTGCGCAAAACCTTCGTAGATGCCTCTGGCGATATCATCCACCCTGCTGGCATCGTTGAGCAGTCTTTCTTCATCGGCAGTAGTGATAAAACCGAGCTCTATCAGACAGCTAGGCATCGAGGTTTCTCTGAGAACCAGGAATCCTGCCTGATGCACACCCTTATCCAGACGGTTGGCACCGGAACATACCTTTCGCTGGATATTGCGCGCCAGTTCTACGCTTCTCTCCATATTTTTACCCTGTATAAACTCGAAGATGATGTAACTCTCAGAAGATCGCGGGTCGAAACCCTGATAGGTCTGCTGATAGCCCTTCTCCATCGAGATAACGGAGTTCTCTCGCATAGCCACATCGAGATTATCCTTGGCACGGTGCATACCGAGCGTATAGGTTTCAAAACCGCGGGCTATCCTACCGGCTGGCAGCGCATTGGTATGTACCGAGATAAACAGGTCGGCATTGGCGCGGTTAGCAATGCTGGCACGCTGCTTCAGAGGAATAAAGACATCCGTCTTGCGGGTATAGATGACTCTCACATCCGGCATATTGCGCTCAACATATTTGCCAAACTGCAATGCCACAGAGAGATTGATATTCTTTTCTTTGGAAATAGCACCAAGTGCACCCGCATCATGACCGCCATGACCTGGGTCGATAACGAGCGTGAACCGGCGGTTGGCGCCTGTCGCTGTCAGCACCAACATACACAATAGGGTCAATATGAGTGTTATTTTCTTCAACATATCTTTCTGATGATTTTGCAAAATTACTACTTTTGTATCAGAAAACCTAAATCTACTATAAAGTTTTATCATTTGTTAATACAACTTCTACCCCTGCGCCGTCACAATCTGCTCCAAAAGGAGGATTAACTTTGGTAAGGGCGAGTTGTATTTTCTGAATAGTCGGATATTCTGCAAAGAGGCGCTTTCCTATCCTTCCGGCTACATGTTCCAGCAGTTTGCTAGGTATCTCCATCTCCTGTTTCACGAGTTCATAGAGTTCTGCATAGTTGAGGGTTCCAGCCAGTTCATCGGTTTCCATGGCTTTGGAGAAATCATAGCTCACATCCAGATTCACCACATAATCGTTGCCCACCTGGGTTTCCTGTGGCAGAACGCCGTGATATGCATGGAAACGGACATTCTTCAAGTATATCTTACTTCGGAAAAGCATCGTTTATATCAGTTTCTATCTTGGGGATTAGGATTCGGAATCGCTATCATCGTAAAGTTTCATCAGGCTACCATCTTCAGATATCTCTTCAGGGCTGTCACAACACCTTTCTTCCAGGTATTGATGTTATCTGAAGTAAGCTGGAGCTGATAAACGAGCTTGATGACATGTTCGATAGGCATACGGTAGCGCAGCACACCAGAAATCAGCTTGGCATAGTTCCAGTATTCAGGATTAAACTTCTCGCTCAATCCCTCAACCGTAATCTTATAGCCTCGCTTGTTCACAAACTGGAAGTCGTATCGCTTCAATCCTCCATCCAGAATGGTCTTCACAATCTTGCCTTTGCTTACAGATTTAGGCAGCATGATACCCTCGTCCTCATCCTGCAAACCCGTGAAGATTTCGTATGGATGACCATCGAGCAGTCCTACCAGAGCCACCCATTTCTCCTTATTATTCTGGAATCGCACCACATCGCATTCCAGTTCTCGAGGTCGCACCTCCATCACTTCAGGAGAGAAAACAGGAAGATGTGTTTCCTCTGAAACAACATTGGCTATCTGATCATAGAGTTTATTCCAATCAGACTGTTCTACATGATAATTCTGATGAAGTGTTGCCAGATTAGCATTCAATTCATCTATAAGAGCCTTGGAAGCCTCGTCAAAAGTCATATTTTCAGTATATTTCATATCAAACGTTTCATATTTAGGTGCAAAATTAAACTTTTATTTCTAAAATCTGAAACGTTTTGGCATATATTTCACTAAAAAAGCGAAAGAAAGACAACTTTTTGGGAAACTTTCACTAACTTTGCAGCAAAATAGGGTTCTGAAATGGAACAGAACTCCTATATATATAATAAGGTATAATGATAAAATAAAAAAGATATGGAATCGATTAAGAACAGAACAAGCATAAGAAAATATGCAGAGAAGGAAGTATCTGAAGAACTCCTGAACCGCCTTTTGGAAGAGGCAGAGCGCACCCCGACAATGGGAAACCTGCAGCTTTACAGCGTTGTGGTAACAAGAAGTGAAGAAGGAAAGAAGGCGCTGGCGCCAGCCCACTTCAACCAGCCGATGGTAACAGAAGCCCCGGTCGTCCTCACCATCTGTGCTGATTATCGCCGCACAACCCTCTGGGCAGAGAACCGCAAGGGAACCCCGGGCTATGACAACATTCTCTCTTTTATGAATGCAGCTACCGATGCCCTTCTTTTCACCCAGACCTTTACGAACCTGGCAGAAGAAGCCGGTTTAGGCACCTGTTTCCTGGGAACTACGGTTTATATGCCAAAGATGATCATCGACACCCTGAAGCTCCCTAAACTCGTAATGCCAGTAGCCACATTGACCATCGGCTGGCCGGCAGAACATCCAGCCCTGAGCGACCGTCTCCCTCTGCGCAGCATCATCCACCACGAGCATTTCGAGGATTATACCCCAGAAAAGATAGATGACTTCTATGCAGAGAAGGAAGCTCTTGAAGAAAACAAGGAGTTCGTTCGCATCAACAACGTAGAGACCCTAGCCCAGGTTTTCACCGACATCCGATACACAAAGAAGGATTGCGAGGCGATGAGCGTTGGGGTTATCGAAGCCCTCAAGCAGCAAGGATTTATTTAAAGGTAAAAAAGTAAAAGGGTAAAAAGCCCCCTCTCCTTCTTTGCCCCCCGTTCCCTGCGATTCCATCGCAGGTCCCCCGTAATGTTAAAAGCCCCTGATGTAATAACACACCAGGGGCTATATAAATTTTCGAGGGAATGGGGTTATAAAGGGTTAAGGCTTTTTTACCTTTTTACTTTTTTACCTTTAAAAAGTGCCTTTTCATTATTCTACAACGATTGGCTTGTACTTAGGAACCAATGCCTTCATGATGCACCAGCCTACGAGGTAAGCTACACTACAGATGCAGAATACAATCATGTATGCACCTGGCTTGCCATCGAAGCCCATGAAGCTGAAGTCTGAACCTGCCCCTCTGCATAGGTGAAAAGCATACCGGAACCCTTGTTGATCAGGAAGGAACCGATACCACCTGCCATCGCACCAATACCGGTGATAGTAGCGACAGTTGACTTAGGGAACATATCACATGGTAGAATAGAGGTTAGCTGACCAAGCCTGATGACCTGCACCGAGCAAACCGATGATGATAGCTGGCCACCATGCACTGTACTCACCCATAGGCTGGGCTATCAAACCGAGCAATGGGAAGCAAGCGAAAATCAACATCGCACGCATTCTACCGATATATGGATTCATACCCTTCTTGTCTACAAAGTATGTTGGCAAGTAACCACCACCAATACTCAATACGGTTACAATAGCATAGAGTGTGAAGATGAGGGCGATACCCATACCTGAATCTGAAGAATAACCATACTGGTCAGAGAAGTAAGCTGGTGCCCAGAAGAGGAAGAACCACCAAACACCATCAGTCATTAACTTACCTACGATGAATGACCAGGTCTGACGGTAGCTGAAGCACTTCAGGAAGCCGATAGTTTTCTCCTCAGCGGCAGTTTCTGTCTCTTTCTCAGCCTCAACCTTATCGAGGTTCTCATCCTGCTCAATATAAGTAAGCTCAGCCTTGTTTACATGCTTGCTCTTAGATGGTTTGTCATAGAGCCATACCCAGAGGCCCATCCATACATAACCGAGCACACCGATGATGATGAAAGCCCACTCCCAGCCCATGCTGCGAGCCAACAATGGAATGGTAGCTGGAGCTGCCAAAGCGCCTACAGAAGCACCACTGTTGAAGATAGCGGTAGAGAAAGCACGGTCTTTCTTAGGGAAATACTCTGCTGTTACCTTGATGGCTGCCGGGAAGTTACCTGCCTCACCCACAGCAAGAATCAAACGGCAAGAGAGGAACAGCCATACACTGATTGTAGCAATCGCTACTGCTGCATCACTACCTGCCTGCACCATGCGGAGCGCCTCGATAGAATCATATCCTTCCATCTGCATAGCTACCCAACCGCAACCAGCGTGCATCACAGCACCTGTTGACCATACGAAGATGGCGATGAGATAACCTTTCTTGGTGCCCATCCAGTCAACAAACTTACCTGCGAAGAGGTTGGCGATGGCATAGAAGATGGAGAAAAGACCGGTGATGGTACCATAGTGATCATCTGTCCAGTGGAATTCTGGAGCAATGAAGTCTTTCCATGTTAAAGAGAGAACCTGACGGTCCATGTAATTGACTGTGGTTGCGATGAAGAGTAGCGCACAGATTACCCAACGGAAGTTGGACATTTTACTTGTTGTAATAGGGCTCATTTTATAAAAAAGTTTTTAAGCGTTATACTTATTTTTATTTTAGATTACTATTTAGACGGCAAAGCCTGGCTCATATTAATCATAAACCAGGTTGCCATATCATGTATCTTATTATTCCAATGTAGGAATCTTCACTACCTGCATATCGTTGTAGATCAGATTCTCACCTGCCATACCCCAGATAAAGGTATAGTTGCTGGTACCTGCTGCACAGTGGATAGACCACTCTGGAGAAATCACAGCCTGCTCGTTGTTCAACCAGATAGGACGTGTCTCCTGTGGTTCACCCATTACGTGGAGAATCTTCTGACCCTCTGGTACATTATAATAGAGGTAAGTCTCCATACGGCGGAGGTGAGTATGAGCTGGCATGGTGTTCCATACAGAACCCTCCTTCAACTCAGTAACACCCATCTGCAACTGGCAGGTACGAACACCGGCTACACCGTCGATAATCAACTGGTGGATTACACGGTCGTTGCTCTCCTTCAGGCTACCAGCTTGATGTTGTTGGCATCCTTCAGGGTAACCTTCTTGGTAGGATATGTCTGATGAGCACAAGCGCTGTTCATATAGAACTTAGCTGGCTTAGCTGCATCCTTGCTGCTTACCTCGATGTTCTTGGCACCACGACCTACATAGAGAGCCTCCTGGAAACCGAGCGTATACTTCTTGCCGTCAACGGTAACAGTACCCTCGCCACCGATGTTGATGATACCCAACTCGCGGTTGTCGAGCAGATTCTTCTCATCGTTTGGCTTGTCTGTATAGAGAGGAGCGATAGAAGTCAGCTTCAGAGGAGCGGTTGTTGGCTCAGCACCACCAATGAGGAAGCGGTCGAACATGGTGTATGTCCAGTTTACCTCGCCTGGAGCAAACACCTTCTCGATAGCGAATTCACTGCGAAGGCGGTCTGTTGTATAGTGCTTTGCATCCATCGGATTGCTTGCATAACGAACGTTGTAGTTAGTGTAGGCATTTTCTGCCTTCACTTCATAACCACATTTTCCACATTGACCAAAAGCCTGACTTGCTGTTAATACCATTGCTGCTAATATTAATGTTAATTTCTTCATAATTATCTTGTTTTATTTTTTACCTTTTTACTTTTTTTTCTTCCTTCACGATGCGCTGACGGTTGATAACCATCATGGCTACCGTGATGACTGCGAGAACACCCATACCTACGTATGAAAGCTTCACACCGCGATAGATAACCCATCCGAAGAGAGAGGATGCGAAATCGAGTGCACCGCCTGAGAATCCGTCAGGGATATGAGCGGCATTATCGCCTGTTGCTGCATAAACCTGGTTGGCTGCCAGCGTAAAGTCTGGTGCCATATCGGTAACAAAATAGAGACCGATGACGAGGGTTACCAGGCCGATGATAAGCGTCTTCACCACATTACCTCTTGTAAACGGCAGAATCATTGGGAAGAGGTAGAACATACCTGCCAACGAAGCTAAAGGCAAGAATTGGTTGCCTGGCAGGAAGACTGCGATAGCCAGGATAACCGGAATCAGAATCACAGATGCTACCAGAGTAGTAGGATGGCCGATTACCAGGCAGGACTCATACCGATATGAACCTTCTTGCCGTTAAACTTGGTCTTCACCAACTCCTGTGTCTTCTCTGAGATAGGCTTCAAACCGTCGATAAACAGGGCTGTAATACGAGGAATCAGCTCCATCACGCTCCCATCGTTACACCCAGGAAGAGAATCTTCTTGATATCGAGCTGGGCTGCCCAACCTATCAGGCTCCTACGATAACACCGAGTACCAGTGGCTCGCCGAGCACACCAAACTTCTTCTTCAGTCCCTCTGCATCGATATCGAGCTTAGAGAAGCCCGGAATCATATCGAAGAGTTTATTGAAAACGATTGCGAATGGCATGAAACTCTGGCAGAATGGCTGCGGAATAGAGATACCATCCAAATCGTAATATTTCTGGAATCTGTCGGCTGTCAGGTCTGCACAGACCAAGGTATTGATGTAGCAGACGATGGCTGCGAAATAGCCCCAGAGCAAACTCTGACCCATCACGAAGTAAGCCACTGCACCGATAAAGGCGAAGTGCCAGTAGTTCCAGAGGTCGATATTCACTGTACGTGTTGTCTTGGTAATCAACATCAGGAAGTTGACACCCAGACAGATTGGAATAATCAATGCGCCCACTGCTGTATTGTAAGCTACAGCTGCAGCTGCTGGCCATCCCATGTCAAAAACGTTTAACTGTAAGTGGTAGATGTCTGAAATAGCCTTCAATGGGTCGTTGAAGTTGGTAGTAAGCAATGCTGTTACCACGCCCAAGCCTACGAAACCCACGCCTACGAAGAGTCCCGACTTCAAAGCCTTTCCGAATTTCATGCCAATACACAGACCGATGACCGTGAAGATGATAGGCATCATCACGCTCGCACCGAGACTGATAATATAGCTAAATACTTGTTCCATTTTAATTTGTAGTATTGTTTAATTGTTAGAAAATACACGACAAAGAGCACCCTCTTTTGTCTTTTTATGATTTGTTGTGTGCAAAGATACACTTTTTTCTTCAATTACAATACGTTTTGATGGAAAAATTTACGCAAAAAAATCCCATCAGAACATTTCTGATAGGATTTCTCTATTTTTATACGTTTTTAAATGATTTTTTACCGAATCGGTCTTCATTCTTCCCTCTTCGTTCTTCCCTCTTCACTTCCTAGTCCTGGAAGTAAACTCTCTTCACACGGTTGCTGATGGTGGTCAGCACCTCGTAAGGGATGGTCTCGAGGATGTCGCTCAGTGTCTGGACAGGCAGATGCTCGCCGAAGATTTCTACCGAATCTCCTTCCTTGCAAGGGATGTCGGTCACGTCTATCATAGCCACATCCATACAGATGTTGCCCACATATTCTGCCTTCTGGCCGTTCACCAGACAGTAGGCATGACGGTTGCCCAGACGGCGGTTCAGTCCGTCAGCATATCCGATAGGGATGGCTGCGATGACGCTGTCTCTGTCGAGAATTGTCTTGCGGCTGTAGCCCACACTGTCGCCTGCCTTCACGTTGTGCATCTGCAGAATGGTTGTCTTCAGGGTGCTCACGCAGTTGATGGTCTTGTTGTTGCGCGAATTGATGCCGTAGAGTCCGAGTCCCAGACGGCACATATCCAGCTGGCGCTCCGGGAAGTGCTCGATACCTGCCGAATTGCAGATATGGCGCAATATCTTATGGTCGAAGGCTGCCTGCAACTGCTTGCTGCCCTTGTCGAAGAGTTCAAACTGATGAGCTGAGAAATCATCGAAGCTGTCGTCATCGCTGCCCACGAAGTGAGAGAACACAGAACGTGGGATGATGGCATTCTGGTGCTTCAGCTTGCCGATGAGTTCCTCCATATCGTTCTCAGGGTCGAAGCCCATGCGGTGCATGCCGGTATCCAGCTTGATATGGACAGGGAAACCGGTTACGCCCTCTTTCTCAGCTGCCTTGATGAGCGCATCGAGCAGACGGAAAGAGTAAACCTCCGGCTCCAGGTCGTAATCGAACATGGTCTTGAAGGCGGTCATCTCCGGATTCATGATCATGATGTTGCTGGTGATGCCGTTCTTGCGCAGCGTAACACCCTCATCGGCTACAGCCACAGCCAGATAGTCTACACGATGATCCTGCAGGGTCTTGGCTATCTCCACGGCACCTGCACCGTAGCCGTCTGCCTTGATCATGCATACCAGCTTGGTTTCCGGCTTCATAAACGCACGGTAGTAGTTCAGATTGGCTACCACGGCATTCAGATTCACCTCCAGCGTAGTCTCGTGTACCTTCTGTACCAGCAGTTCGGTGAGCTGGTCAAAGCCAAACTGGCGGGCGCCCTTCAGCAGAATCACCTCATCGCGCAGGGAAGCAAACACCTCGCTGGCGATGAATTCCTCTACATTCGGGAAGAAGAACTTCTCTGAAATCTGAATCACGTCGTGCTGCTTGCAGAGCTCAGGACCGATACCGATGAACTTTACCACGCCACGTTTACGGCTAAATCGCTCACCTCTTTATATAATGCCTCCGGTACCTGACCGCTCTGGTAGATGTCGCTCAATATCAGCGTATGGCGACGACCGCGATGGTCTGGACGGCGGTTCATGAAGTCGAGGGCGATATCAAGCGAATTGATATCACTGTTGTAGCTGTCGTTGATCAGCGTACATCCGTGCTGTCCTACTTTCACCTCCAGTCTCATTGCCACAGGTTCGAGCTGTGTCATGCGCTTGTCGATATCTTCAGCCGAAAGACCGAGTTTCGATGCCACGACGGCAGAGATGATGGCATTCTGTACAGATGCATTGTCGATGAACGGGATAGAGAAACTGTCTTCCTCACCTTTATATATATAGGTAATCACGGTCACGCTCTGCTGCTTCTCAATGTTCTTTACATAGAAAGGAGCCTCCGCATTCTTGAGCGACCAGAAGAGTTTCTCGCCCTTATAGTCGGGATATTCGGCTATCACCTTGTTGATAACCTCGTCATCGCCATCATAGATTACGGTCTCTGCGTCATGGAAGAGGATGAGTTTCTCCCGGCATTTCTCCTCCATGGAAGAGAAATTCTCCTGATGGGCAGCACCCAGATTGGTCAGTACGGCGATGGTTGGCTGGATGATGTCACGCAGGGCAAGCATTTCGCCAGGCATACTGATACCTGCCTCGAAAACGCCCACCTGGTCTGCTCGTTCATCAGCCATACCGACAATGGCACACCTATCTGAGAGTTATAACTGCGCGGACTGCGGGTAACAAACATGCTTGGCGAAAGCAGCTGGTAGAGCCACTCCTTGACCATGGTCTTGCCGTTTGAGCCGTGATGCCTACGATAGGGATGTTAAACTCGTCACGGTGCGCTCAGCCAGACGCTGGAGAGCCTCGAGCGTGTTTACTACCTTCAGGAAGTTGGCTCCCGGATAATCAGAAGCATAGCCCTTTGGCACATTCGTTACAACAAAGTTTTTCACACCTCTGCGATACAACTCAGGGATGTAGTTATGACCATCATTACGCTCCGACTTGAGCGCAAAGAACAGAGTTTCCTCTGGGAAACAAAGTGAACGACTATCGGTCAGGATAAAACCGATGTTGGTATCATTGTCTCCATAGCGACGCGCACCTATCAGTGTGGTTACCTTTTCAATAGTATATGTCATTGTCTTGTTATTTAAATATTCGTTATTTTATAAGAGATGATATTTCTCCATTTTATAAGAGATGATATTTCTCCTCAAATTGTCTTTTTTTCTCTTCCGTCCTGGCGATGAACTTCTGGTGTTCCTCGCTCTCGGGATGGAAGGGCTTGTGACCGAGTGCTTCGCGGATAGGCCGCCAGTCTTCCAGAAACAGCTCCGCTGCCTTGCCGAAGTAAGTTGCCCGGAACCACTCCCAGATATATCCACAGCCTGTTCGCTCGGGTGCAGCATGTCTTCCTTGTAGAAGCGGTAGTCACGAAGTTCATCGTTCATGATCTCGTAAGCCGGAAAATAGCTCACCACTCCGGGATTCTCCTTCACCAGCTTATCGGCTGCCAGCAGGAGCGTAGCCTTCGAAAGCTGACTCCCGTGATAGCCGTATTTCGCATAGCGGATAGGACTTACCGTGATGATTACCTTCAGAGAGCCTTCACTGCTACCGGATGCTGCGGTCTGCGATTTCAGCAGATTGATAGCCTTCTGCAGATAGCCTGCACATTCGTCCACGCTCAGTTCCTGCTCTTCGAAGAGGCGCTGCGGGCGCTTCTGGCAGTTGTCCACTATCTCGCCCGTCTCCTTCAGGATATACACATGGTTGGTACCCAGCGTAAAGACAGCCACACGGGGGTGGACCTCGGAACATTTCTCTACCGTATGGAGAATGCTTGCCGGATTATACATCACCCCGAAGGGATTCACCGTAGCCCGGAAGCGGTTCTCAACAAACCGCCTACCCAGATTGTCGCAAAGCAACTGCCCACAAAGAGCATCCGCTCTGCCGCCCCTACTCTCGAAGTCGGCCTTCGGAATATCTATTTCTGTTCTAAATCGCATCATTAGAATTTGCAATCTGTCAATCCAGTCTAAGGGGATTTGCAATCCCCGCTATTCCTTCTTGCGCTTTCTTACCTCAACCACTACACCTATTATAATAAGGAGAGCCAGAACGCCATAACCGATATAAGCCACCGTCTCGGTATTCTTGAGCGACCGAGGATGGAAATCGAGCACTACCTTATGGCTGCCTGCTTTCACGTTCAGCGCACGCAGAATATAGTTTACCCTACCCAGTTCAGCCGGCTGTCCATCAACCGTAGCCGTCCAGCCCGGATAGTAAATCTCAGAGAATACGATCACGCCGCCCTTGCTCGACTTCACCTCGTAAGTCAGGTTGTTCGGCTTATACTGCGTCATCTTCACCACCGAAGTATCATCCTGCTTCACGCTCTGCGCCAGCTGTTCCTTGAATTTGGCATCAGCCACAGCCACATGTCGGAGGTTCACCTTGCCCACACCATCGATTTCCTCGTTGGCATTGTTCACATACTTCACCTCGTCTACGAACCATGCATTGCCGTAGGCATACGGATTCTGAACCGGAACGGTCTGTCCGCCCTGCAGCGGCATGATGAAGTATTTGGTATTCAGCATGTTCAATACCGGATAGATACTGTCGCCGTTCACCTTGGTCATATCGCCGCCCGCAGCAGCTACCGCCTGCATCGTCTTCTGCATCTCAGGAGCGATATGTGCATCAATCATCTCCTGGTAGCGACGGAGCTTGGCTGGATGATAACCGCCGATGCTCTTGTGGTAGTAAGAGGTCTCGTTCTCATTGAATGTATTCGATGCCAGATTCAGCACACGATAGTCGAGTTCCTTGTCACGGCAGATAATCTTGTCGGTCTCGGTCATCTGCTGCGGTGTATCGCGCTGCGCCTTGTCTACGAACATATCATCGTAGAGATAGCGCTTGTTCACCATCCACATATCCACCAGACAGAGCACGGCGATACCGGCAATCATATATTCCTTGCCCAGCTTCTTCATCTTGAAGAGCATCAGCAGTGCCGAACCGATAAGGATGATCCAGAACGAACGCCAGCAGTCGGATGTGAAGATGCCCTTGCGGATATCTGTCAGATTGCTCATGATTGGAGAGATATACTCCTGAGGCAACTGCTGCAGCGCCTGTGTCTCCTGTACCGATACGAAATCAGGGAAGAATACGCCCGGCATGATGGCAAAAAGCAGGCAGAAACCTGCTGTCAGACCGAAGCTGGCATATACATATTTTATCTTCTCTGTCAGAATCTCTGGCTCATCCACAATCTTCTTCAGCGCCATCATCGCCAGGAGCGGGATGGTGAATTCTGCGATGACCAGGATAGATGCCACCGTACGGAACTTGGCATACATCGGCACATAATCGAGGAAGAAATTGGTAAACGGCATGAAGTTTCTACCCCAGGCGAGCAGAATGCTCAGGATGGTGGCAGCAAGCATCGCCCACTTCATCGGACCCTTCACGATAAACAGGCCCAGAATAAAGAGCATGCAGACGAAGGCGCCTACATATACCGGTCCGCTCGTTCCCGGCTGGTTGCCCCAGTACTGTCCCAGCTGCTGGTAAATCTGAACGAAGTTAGGATCAGCCTTCTCCATCGCCTGCTGGTTCTGCGCCAGCGGAACGGAGGCACCGCCCTTGGCATCCGGAATCATCAGCGTCCACGTTTCGTCGATACCATAGCTCCACTGTGTGATATAGTCTCTATCCAGACCGCTGCTGGTCTGGTTAGCCGCATTTTTCTTTACAAGTTCACTCTTTCCTCGCATGGTTTCCTGACCATACTGCCAGGTATGATAAAGGTTCGAGAGGTTGAGTGAGATACCGATGAGGGCACCCACCACGCATACCGCCGTAGCCTTTCCGAAGCGTGCGAGTTCACCTTTCTTGATGGCATCTGCCAGGAAGGCAATCACCATGAAGAGGATGATAAAGAGGTAGTAATAAGTCATCTGCACGTGGTTAGCCTGCACCTCGAAAGCCGAGAAGATGGCAGTAAGGAGCAGTCCCTTGAGATACTTGCCCCGATAGGCAAGCACCACGCCCGCAATCATCGGAGGCAGATAAGCCAGCGCCCATACCTTCCAGATATGTCCGGCAGCGATGATGATGAAAAAGTAGGACGAGAATGCCCAGATGATACTTCCCAGCGCCGCCAGCGACTGTCTGAAGTTGAAGGCACGCAGCATGATATAGAAGCCCAGGAGGTATACAAAGACATACCAAACATAGTCCGGCAACCACAGATGATATGCCTTCACAATCTGGCTGAGCACCTGATTACTGTCATACGAAGGCGACATCTGATAGGTAGGCATACCGCCAAACACCGAGTTCGTCCATCGTGTAGTCTCTCCCGTCTGCTGCAGGAAGAGTTCCTTTTCATGTCCCAGTCCCTTTCCAGCCGCTGCATCATGTCGGAAGAGGATTCGTCCGTCCATATCGGCAGGCATAAAGTAGACGAAGGAGATGATTGCAAATGCAATAACTACCAGAATATCCAGTAGATACTTCTTCAAAAATTTCATATTTCTATATAAACGTTTATAATTTGAAGGCAAAGATAGCACAAATTGGAGACAAAACAAAAAATATAGCAAAAATTTATATTTTTTTTGTTGAGAAAGTTGTATTAGGTCAGAAATAGGGGTTCCCCTCTATCATTTAGGGAAACACTCGCTGCCGTTTCGGTTTTTATCCCTACCTTTGCACCGTAAAACAAGTTTCTTCAAACAGTATATATTAATGTATAAAAGAATAAGAATTATGAAAAGATTAGCATTCATCATGCTGGCATTGCTCCTGGCTCTGATGCCGGCAGCAGCACAGAATTATCGTGACAGCAGATATTACAACAGCAAGACAGACCGTCTCGACTACCGTTACAACCACAACTACGGCAGCCCGTATTACGGATTCCGCATCGGTCCTGCCTTCACCTTTGTCAATTCCGACGATTCCCGTCTGGATGGTGGCGACTGGCAGACCGGCCTGAATGTGGGCGTAGTAGCCGGCATCCCATTGACCGACAGCGCCCCCACTCTATCTCGAAACCGGACTTCGTATATAGAGAAAGGTGGCAAGAAGGAACTTCCTGAAGGCAAGAAGATGACCTACAATCTCAACTATCTTGAGATTCCAGCCGTACTGAAGTACAAGTATGAAGTAGACGATCACTTTTCCATCCAGCCTCAGGTAGGCGGCTATTTTGCCGTTGGTGTAGGAGCAAGATCAAGAACTTTGCCGAGCGTGAAGCAGAGAGCTCATTCAAGGATGCAAACTTCCGCCGCCTTGATGGTGGTATCCGCATCGGCTGCGGCATCGGCTACGACATGTTCTATGCCGATCTCACCTACGACATCGGTCTTGCCAACATCTGCCACGACAGTTTCGACAAATCGCGCAATGGAGCCTCCAGCTCAATTTCGGAGTTAACTTCTAGAAACGTTTAAAGGTAAAAAGAGCCTTACCCCCTTCGCGCCCCCGTCCCCAGCGATTCCATCGCTGGTCCCCCCAAAAAAGGTAAAAAGAGCACCCTAGCTTAACATTCCGCTAGGCTCTTTTTACCTTTTTACTTTTTTACCTTTCAATGAGTTCCCAGTATCGCTGGGCGAGGTCATGGATGAACTTTCGCCCTCGTTCGGTCCATACGAGATAGGTATGGGTGTAGGCTCTGCCCATCTCCTCCTGTCTGCCATTGCTCTACGGGTCAAGGAAGGCGCTGTAGCGGGTACGGCTCTTGGCTAAACCCATGTGAGCATAATCAGCATAGAGGAGATACTGACCGCTCTGGTAATACAGGATATACAGAGCACAGAGCGAGCGGTTCAGCTCCTGGGTCCACTCCTTCTGCAAAGCCCTTTTTCATTCCTTCAGCCAGCCCCTTCTCCATGCCTTCAGCCAGGCCCTCTTCTTTACCTTCTCGCTTAGCGGTATCAATCGAATTTTTGATATCACGATATGCCATCTTGCTGGCTTCAAAACTGATATATCTTTCTTCTACCTGCTTCATAATCCCAATGTTATAAATATTTCTATTGCATCAGCAATAGTTACGATTTTATTTTCATATCTGCAAGAGTTTTCTGATAAAAATTGAGAAAATGTTTATAAGTGCGCGAAAAATATAAGAAAGATGAAATGGTATCCGATTATTCGGATTCTCTCGTATCTTCGCGACATAGAATCAAAAGAAAAGAATTATGAAGAAAGTATCAAATGACACCATCCGTATTCAGTATTCAGTTATTCAGTTTTTTTTTAAACCCTTACATGGATTAAAGGGTTTGAAACCCGGAAGAAAGGGATTGGTTATTTTGTAATGTATTTTTTATT